>Ga0209659_1000886_pt1 | contig 18461 bp, 17 predicted proteins | sample SaaInlLV_10m_DNA_FD_184658 | JGI IMG/M metagenome (GOLD analysis project Ga0209659, IMG submission 184658) | Marine microbial communities from expanding oxygen minimum zones in the Saanich Inlet - SI072_LV_10m_DNA (SPAdes) (version 2) | ecosystem: Environmental > Aquatic > Marine > Intertidal... | reverse complement strand
GCCATATACATATTCTTACCTATCAAATGATTCTAATAACTATGTTTGGAATATTATAAACGGGACTATAATTAGTGGTCAAGGAACATCAACTGTTTCTGTAATTTGGGATGTGGCTTTGGAAGGTAGCTTGTCAGTGACCGCCTTTAATGATGAGTGTTCTACCGAGACTCAAATGTTAAATATTACTATTGACACATCTGAAATTAATTGGACGTCTAATAATATTTCTATTGCAAGACTTTGGAATGAAATATTATTAGAGGCTATAAGAAATGACTTTGCTAGACCTACAGTGCATGCCAGAAACTTATTTCATGTTAGTGCTGCTATGTATGACGCCTGGGCTATTATAAAAGAACAAGGTTCTACATATTTGATTGGTCAAAGTGTAAATGATTTTAATGTTGATTTTCAAGATTTTAATAATAATTTTTCTGAGGAGGAAAACATGATTGCAGCAATTAGTTATTCTGCCTATAGGTTAATTACTCATCGCTTTTCTGAATCTCCTAACTCTGAATATATTATTAATTTAGCTAACTTTTATATGAGTTTACTTGAACTTGATATAGATAATTATGAGACCTCAAACAACACACAAGATCCAATTCATTTAGGTAATTATATCGCAGAAAATTATATAGAATATGGATTAGAGGATGGTTCAATGGAGAGTCTTAATTATGAAAATCAGTATTATGAGCCAGTAAATGATCCATTATCTCCAATATTAAGTGGAAATGAAAATATTATTGACCCCAACAGATGGCAGCCTTTAACTTTGAGTGTTTTTATTGACCAAAGTGGACAAGTAATCGATGAAAATACACCTCCTTTTCTTGGTGCTGAATGGGGTAATGTTCACTCTTTTGGATTAAATGAGGATGATTTAAGTACTTTTTCAAGAGATGATAATCCATACAATGTTTATCATGACCCTGGACCTCCTCCATTATTAAATAATTCTGATGAAGAAAACTTTGATTTTGTGAATGCATTTTCAATGGTTCCTATATGGGGTTCACATCTTTCCTCTGAAAATAATATCACCTGGGATATTTCTCCAAATTCAATCGGTAATTTTTCTTTAGAGAATATACCAACAAATATTTCGGATTATAATAATTATTATAATTATTATTCAGGTGGAGATAGTAGTAGTGGTCATGCATTAAATCCTTTTACAAATCTTCCATATAATCCTCAATATGTTTTAAGGGGGGATTATTCACGTGTATTAGCTGAGTTTTGGGCTGATGGACCAGATTCAGAAACACCCCCAGGACATTGGTTTGTGTTATTAAACAAGGTTAGTGACGATCCTTTGTTGATTAAAAAGTTTAAAGGTGAAGGTGACATATTAACTAATTTAGAGTGGGATATTAAATCATATTTTATATTAGGTGGAACAATGCATGATGCTGCTGTTTCGGTTTGGGGAATTAAAGGATGGTATGATTATGTAAGACCAATATCTATCATAAGATATCTTTCGGCTTTAGGGCAGAGCTCTGACTCTTCTTTATCAAATTATCATCCTCAAGGTTTTCCTATCATTGAGAATTATATAGAATCAGTTGAAGAAGGAGATGTTTTAGCTGGAGAAAACAATGAAAATTTAGGAAAAATTAAATTGTATACGTGGAGAGGACATGATTATATTGACGATGTAGATTTAGATCAAGCTAGTGTTGGTTGGGTTTTAGCAGAGGATTGGTGGCCATATCAAAGACCAACATTTGTTACACCTAATTTTGCTGGATATGTTTCTGGCCATTCAACATTTTCCAGATCTGCAGCTGAAGTTTTAACTATGTTTACAGGTAGTCCATATTTTCCTGGTGGTATAGGGAAATTTTCTGCAACTAAAGATGAGTTTTTAGTTTTTGAACAGGGCCCAAGTGAAGATATAGAGCTTCAATGGGCTACATATAGAGATGCTGCAGATCAATGTAGTTTATCAAGAATTTGGGGTGGTATACATCCCTATATTGATGATATTCCAGGTAGACTCATTGGAAATACTATTGGTAATGATAGTTTTGAGTTTGGAGAAAGTTATTTTTCTAACAATTTATCAAATTCTTATTTTAATGAAAATTCTCTTAAATTAAAATCAAATCCTATTAGCTCGAATGAACAAATTCAAATATTAAATACTTTGGGAATTGAAAGTTTTTCACTGTATAACCTGTTAGGTCAAAAAATTGATGTAAAATCAAGTTATAATTCTTCATCACAATCAACTATTCTAAATTATGACTATCTCCCTGCTGGAATCTATATACTAAATACTTTTGATTACAGTTGGAAAATAATTATTCAATAATATTGTGATTGAAACTAAATAATATTATGATTGAGACTAGACGATTATTTATAAGAAAGTTTGAACTCAAAGACTTTAAACAACTTTATATCTTAGATTCAAACCCCTTAGTACATAAATATCTTTATAATTCTCCAATGAAATCATATGTTGAAGCAAAAGAATATATACAAGCCCAGTTAACCCAACATAAAAACCATGGAGTGGGTAGATTAGCTGTTTTAGACAAAAAAAATAATTTTATTGGTTGGGCAGGCCTTAAGTTTAACAATTCAATGATTAACAATAAAACAAATTTTTATGACTTAGGGTATAGATTAGATCCAAATCAATGGGGTAGAGGAATAGCTACTGAAGCATCTATAGCCATACTAAATTATTATAAAAATTATAATAAAATTTGCGGTATAGCATCGGTTGAAAATATAGCTTCAAATAAAGTCTTAATTAAAAGTGGTCTTGTTTTTGTAAACAAATTTATTGATCCAATTAATGGAAAGTTTGATAATTGGTATGAGTTTAATTAATAGTAAATTTGATTTTTTTGTTAGTTTTAAAATTATCACTAGTTTCGCTCAAGCAAATTTAATATCATGAAACATTTTTTATTTTTCTTAACTTTTTTAATTACATATTTAACATATTCACAGTCTGAGAAATCCATCCTTACTCATTATAAAGAATACTATAAGCAAATGAGAACTCAAGGAGATGTTCAAGGAGTCATTAACGCATTAACACATCTAAATATTTTATCTCCTAGCCAAGCAAGAAAAGATACTTTAGCTGTTTTATATATGAATGAAGGTAAACACGTACAAGCTCTAAACACAATTGGAATCGATAGGAACGAAAATGATTCTGATATGGCTGTTGAAGTAAAAGCCATTTCATTACAAGTTTTAAATCAAATCGAAAGATCAGTTGAGCATTATGAAGAGCTTTATAAAAGAAAGCCAAATCCGCTTATTGCATATGAGTTGGCAGATTTAAAAATTCAACTTGACGATTTATTGGGGGCGACCAAGCATATAACATTTGGAGTTGCTAATTCTAAAAATGATGTTATGAGGACATATTATGAATCTCAGTCTCAATATCAAGTTCCGATGAAAGCTGCATTTATTTATTTGAAAGGTCTTGTTCGTTTTAAAGAAAATAAAACTTTAAATATTGACGCTGCGATTGAAATTATGGACGAAGCCTTGGCAATAGCTCCAAACTTTAATTTAGCTCAAATTAGTAAAGATGCCTTACTTTCTCAAAAAACTACTCAGTAATTTTTTGTAATTCTTTCTCAATAGTTTTATTTATTTGATAAATAAGGTTGTGATAAGATTCAAGAGACTTTTCAGTTATTATATCTCTTTTTTTTGTTTCTAATTGGTTTTTGGATAGTATAGATTCTAATTCTAAAAAATTTGTTTCTAAAACAACTATTCTAGAAGTTATAGGTGGTAAAATTAATTTCTTTGGAAGTGTTTTTTTTAATTCTATTATAAATTCTTTTAAGTAATTATCTGTTTCCACAAAAGCAGAATAATTTTTAGATTTTAGTGCATTAATAATACTTTTGAGTTCTGGTAAACTTGACCACTTTTGCGTTATTTTTTTAGCTTCTAAACTTAAACTTTGAGGATTAATTTTAGAGCTAATATTAACTGAATTTTCAATTGTATTATTTTTAGAAAATTTGTCATCAATTTTAACTGAATTATTACAGCTATAAAGTAAAATAATCAATAGTAAACATCTATTCATTTCTATTTCTTGGCTTAAATATTAAGTAAAATACTAGTAGTAATATTAATAGTATTATTTCAAAACCAAAAACATAGTCAGGTAAGCCTAAAATAGTATTTTCACCTGTCCCTAAAATTAAAGGGTTTTTAGCAATTGGAGGTTTTGCAACATAAAGGTAATTCGAGCCAAGAGCTGCATTAACGGGCATTACAATAGCTAACAATATATTTATGCCACCAAATGTTTTCAGCCAAGAATACTTTCTTAAGTGCATTTTCATTCGATACATGATTGCTATTGGAATTATAATTATTGAAGCATGCTTAAAGTAAAACATTATATAAAAAAAATAGTTACCGTCATAGAGAGTTATTTGAGGGGTAAGTATAGAAATAAACCCTCCGATGATTCCACAGTAAAATAAAAATTCAAATAAAAATTGTTTTTTCTTCACAAAGAAAATTATGCAGCATATAATAGCAGAAACACTACAAAGATGTAAAGGAAGATCTTCCTTTAACGTCCAAGATCCACTTGTTAAAAGGATGATATGATATGTTAATGTCATACTAAATATGATAAGAGCACTAACTTTAAAAAACAATTCTAAATTTTCATTTTTAATTTTGGATAGAAGGTAAAAATAGAGAAAAACTAAAAATGCAGTTATTGTAGCGTTTCTGATCCATTCTTCAGAAAAAAAATCAATTGCAAAGGTAGAATCCATAAAAAAACTATTTTTTGTAATATATAAAAAAATATTTGTCCTCAAGTTATTCAAGGCACAGATAAACAACAAATAACATTAAGTAAATCATTAAATAGAAACTATAATATTTTCTTATTTTTAAATATTTAGAATTTTTAGGGTAGATATTAAAAATTAAACCTTTAATTTCTTTAATAAATAATGGTTTGATATTTATTTTCCAATCATCAGTTTTGTAAACAATTTTTCTGAATTTACTTCTAAAATAAGTGCTTGGTGCACCCCAGACAAATAATATTATTAAAATTATAGTTTTCAAACTCATTAGTAATAAGTATATCTTCTTACGTTTGAAATATATTTAGCCAAACGAATTACTTGATGTGAATATCCATATTCATTGTCATACCAAACATATATAACAACTGTTTCATCATCTGTAATTGTGGCTTCACTATCAAAAATGGATGGAGCTGTTGTGCCAATTATATCAGAAGAGACTAATTCTTTATTAATTGAATATTTAATTTGTTCAACTAAATCTCCATCAAGAGCATGTTTTTTCATGATTGAATTAAATCTTTCTTTAGTTGTTGATTTGTGTAACTGTAAATTCAAAATTGCTAAAGATCCGTTTGGTACAGGAACTCTAACAGCATTAGAAGTTAATTTACCTTTGAGTATTGGTAATGCCTTTGATACTGCTTTAGCTGCACCTGTTTCAGTAATCACCATATTTAGTGCCGCTGCCCTTCCTCTTCTATGTTTGCTATGCATATTATCTACTAAATTTTGATCATTTGTATAAGCGTGAATTGTTTCAATATGTCCTTTTTTTATTCCAAATTCATCTTCGATTACCTTTAAAACTGGCGTTATAGCATTAGTAGTACAAGATGCAGCTGAATATATGTTATTAAGCTCTGGTTTATGATTTTTATGATTTACACCATGAACAATGTTAGGAATACCTTTTCCAGGTGCTGTTAATAAAACCATACTAGCTCCATTTGAAGATAAATGTCTATTTAATTCTTCAAAATCTCTAAAAGCACCTGTGTTATCAATCACTAATGCATCATTGATTTGATATTTTGTATAATCAATATCTTCAGGTTTTGAAGCAGAAATCATATAAACTGTAGTTCCATTAATTATTAGTGCATTTTTTTCTGCATTTATTTCAACAGTTCCTAAAAAATCACCATGAACAGAATCTATCCTTAACAGTGATGCTCTTTTTTCTAAGACAGATTGATTTATTTCGCCTCTGGTTACAATTGCTCGCAAGCGTAGTTGAGATCCCGCTCCAATTTGAACCATTAACTCTCTAGTTAATAGTCTTCCAATTCTTCCAAAGCCATAAAGTATGACATCTTTGGGTGTTTGAGTCTTTGTATTTTTTATGTCTGAAAGTTGATTATGAATAAATGTTTTTTTATCAGTATTTTCTTTTGAGTGACACTCATAAACTAACTTTCCAATATCTAATTTAGAGGGTGGTAAATCTAAATTACTTATGTGTTGAGAAATTTCTAAAATATCGGTAATTGAGATAGGTTTATTTACAAACTTCTTACTGTAAGAAACTAAATTTAGTACTTCGCTAGCTCTTTTATCTATCAAAGAGTTTCTAAATAAAACTAACTCTATCGATTTGTCATACCACAGATCGTGAACTATGTTAATAAACTCTGTAGTCGTTTTTCTGATTTCTGATTCGAGATGGAGTTCATTTTCATAATTATTTTTTGTAGACATAATGTGTTTTTGATTTCGTGGCTAAAGTATTTATTTTTCAGTTATTAAACGAAATCGATTTCGTAATTTTATTCACAATTAAGTATTTTTATGAAAATAAATTAAAATTATCGTGGAAAGAAAACAACTTTTAGAATTAGCCAAAAAATATGGAAGCCCAATATATGTATACGATACGGAAAAAATCGAATCCCAATACAATAGATTAATAGATGCTTTTAGCACTGTAAAAAACTTAAAATTAAACTATGCTGTTAAGGCACTTTCTAATATTAATATTTTAAAATTTTTTAAAAATATTGGAGCGGGTTTAGATACTGTTTCTATACAAGAAGTTCAATTAGGTTTAACAACCGGTATTGACCCTAAAAAAATAATTTTCACACCAAATGGTGTTTCTTTAAAAGAAATTGAAGAAGTTGCAAAATTAGGTGTTCAAATAAACATTGATAATCTTTCTATTTTAGAGTTGTTTGGACAAAAACACCCAGAGATTCCTGTTTGCGTACGTATCAATCCGCACATCATGGCAGGTGGAAATTCTAAAATATCTGTAGGTCATATGGATTCTAAATTTGGAATATCTATTCACCAAGTTCCTCATATAAAACGTGTTGTAGAAAACACGGGGATGAATATCAACGGTATTCACATGCACACTGGATCTGATATCTTAGATATTGATACTTTTTTACGTGCTACAGAAATTTTATTTGATGTTGCAAAACAATTTGACAATATTGATTTTATCGACTTCGGAAGCGGATTTAAAGTACCTTATAAGCAGGGAGACATTTCTACAGACATAGAGCAATTAGGTTTACAATTATCAGAGCGTTTTAATGACTTTTGTGTAGAATACGGAAAAGACATCACATTAATGTTTGAGCCAGGAAAATTTTTAGTTTCTGACGCAGGTGTATTCCTTGCTAAAGTAAATGTTGTAAAACAAACCACCTCTACTGTCTTTGCACATGTAGGTTCTGGTTTTAATCATTTGGTAAGACCTATGATGTACGATTCTTATCATCACATTACAAATATTTCGAATCCTGAAGGAAGATATCGTTATTACTCTGTTGTTGGGTATATATGTGAAACTGACACATTTGGCTCAAACAGAAGAATAGCAGAAATTTCTGAGGAGGATGTATTATGTTTTCATAATGCAGGTGCTTATTGTTTCTCTATGGCGTCTAACTATAACTCGCGATATCTGCCTGCAGAAGTTATGGTTCACCAAGGAAAAGATTACTTAATTAGGAAAAGACAAACCATTCAAGATATTTTAAACAATCAAGAAATTATTACGCTTTCCTAAAAACCAAAAAACCCGTAAATCATTATTTGTAAATGAGTTACGGGATGTTTTTGTGGTACCTCCAGGAATCGAACCAGGGACACATGGATTTTCAGTCCATTGCTCTACCAACTGAGCTAAGGTACCATACAAGGTGTGCAAATATAGATTCATTTTTATTATTCGCCAAAATAAATTCGTAAAATTCCTTTTTGTAGATTTGTATCAATTTGTTGTTATGAATTTAACGTTAGATATTGGGAATACTCACGCCAAATTAGCTGTCTTTGATGATAAACTAATAATGGTTAAGAATTTTAAAGCTAAGTTTATTGATGATAATATTAATGATTTTCTAAAATTATATCCATCAATAAGAAATCTTATTGTGTGTTCTGTCATTAATAGAGATTTAAATTTTGATAATTATAATTTTAAAAATGTTCATTTTGTTTCAGAAAGTACCAAAATTCCTTTCACAAATTTATACAACACTAAAACTACACTTGGAAATGACAGAATAGCATTAGTTTCTAGAGCTTCATTTAAATATTCAAATAAGAATGTTTTGATTATTGATGCAGGCAGCTGTATTACTTATGATTTTATAAATGAAAGTAATCAATATTTTGGAGGTGCAATATCTCCAGGAGTGAATATGAGATTTAAATCACTAAACGAGTTCACATCAAATTTGCCATTAACCAAACCAATAAATAAAGCTATAATTTCGGGTTCAAACACTCAAGATTCCATTATTTCTGGAGTTATTAATGGTGTTATATTTGAAATTGAAGGATTTATTGATCAATATTCTTCCAAATACAATAATTTAACAGTTATTTTAACAGGTGGGGACTCAGATTTCTTGTCTAAACGATTAAAAATTAGCATCTTTGCGAATCAAAATTTTTTATTAGAAGGATTAAACGATTTAGTTAAATTAAATATCTCAACTTGAAAAAAAATCTATTTTACATAATTTTATCTTTATTTTCTATCACTTCTTTTTCACAAGGCAGTGCTTCTCCCTACTCCTTTTATGGAATTGGTAGTTTGAATTTTAATGGCACTACAGAAAATAGAGCTATGGGGCGTCTAAGTATTCTTACTGATAGTATTCATATGAACTTCAGAAATCCAGCATCCTTTACTGGTAACGATCTAAAAGCATTTAATAATGAAGGCAGATTAGTAAAATTTACAGTCAGTGTAGGTAATTCAGATATTAATTTTAAAACAAATACTACTTCAGCAAAATCATCAACAACCAATTTTGATTATTTGGGTTTATCTTTACCCATGGGTAAATTCGGAGTTGGTTTTGGTTTAATGCCACATTCTTCAGTTGGCTATAAACTTGAATCTTTAGATAGTGACGATTTGATTAAATATAAATACTATGGAAAAGGTGGTCTGAATAAAGTTTTACTAGGCTTTGCTTATCAATTTTCTGAAAGCTTAGCAATAGGTGTTAATTTAGACTACAATTTTGGTAATATTCAAAACAATGGAATTGAGTTTCTTTATGATGATAATTTAGATCCCCTTGATTATCACAGTAGAGAAGCTAACAGATCTGATTTAAGCGGATTTAATTATAACATGGGATTGACATTTAAACCGATGTTGTCTGATTTGATACAACTTCATTCAGCGATTACTTATTCACCTGATTATGACTTAAATTCTGAAAACTTTAGAACATTCTCATCTATTGTTATTAATTCTAATTCTGGTGAAGAATTTCCAATCAATGAAATTAATGTTGACTTAGAATCATTAGGTTTAAAAGAAACTAGTTTATCGATGCCTTCTAAAACATCTGTCGGTATTGGAATTGGAAAACTTAGAAAATGGTTTATTGGTTCTGAATATACCTTTGTAAATACTAGTGTATTTAAATCTGATCTAATAAATATAGATAACACTAGTTACGAAGACGGATCAACTTTATCTTTTGGTGGATATTTTATTCCTGATTATTCTTCATTTAAAAGTGTTTTAAATAGAATTGTTTACAGGTCAGGAATTTATTTTGAAAAAACAGGATTAATAATTAATGATCAATCCATTAAAGAATTTGGTATGACTTTTGGAGTAGGTATTCCAGTTGGGAATATGTTTTCCAATTTAAACCTGGCATTAGAGGTTGGTAGACGTGGTACTACAGATGCAAATTTAGTTGAAGAAAAATTTGCAAATTTTAAAATGAGTCTTTCACTAAACGACAGGTGGTTTATTAAAAGAAAATATAATTAATTATGAAAAAAATATTTAGTATAATATTAGTTCTTACAGTAATTTCTACTTCATTTTCACAACAAAATGAGGACGATATTAATTCCCTTTCAATATTTAATGAATATTCAAAAGCAAAGAATTATGAAGCTGCTTATGGTCCATGGATGGAATTAAGAAACAGAAATCCAAAATTTCATTTAGGTATATACAGTGAAGGTGAAAAAATATTAAAATATAAAATCAAAAACTCTGTTGGAGAAGAAAAAATTACCTTCATTAGAGATTTAATTTTTTTATACTCCCAAAGAAGAGAGTTTTTTAAAACAAAAACTCCGCTTGGAAAATTCCTTGCAAAATCTGCCAAAATACAATATGACTTTAGAAAAGAGTTAAACATTTCTACTTTGGAGTTATTTGATTCCTATGATAATGCTTTTAAATCTGACTTAAAATCATTTAATAATCCTGTTGATCTATTAACATACTTTAAACTTGCTGTTGAATTGTTTGATGATGGAATTAAAACTGCAGAAGAACTTTTTACTAAGTACGATGAAGTTTCAGAAAAAGTTGAATCTGAGGTTGAAAATTACACTGTTAAACTTAATGCTTTTTTACCATCTGATGATTCAATCGAGGTTACTTATTCGAAAAAGGATGCTCAAAAAATCAGAGCTTATAATAGTTACTTAAAAGGCTATGAACAGATTTCAAAAGGAATGGATATTTCCTTAGGTATTAGAGCTAACTGTGAAAATTTAGTAATTCTTTACCAAAAAAATTATGAAGAAAACAAAAATGATGGCCTTTGGTTACAAAGAGCTATGAATAGATTAGCTGGCAAAGATTGTATCGACACAGAATTATTTGTTACAATTTTACAGCAAAAAAATAATTTAGATCCAAACCCTGACACTTCGTATTACCTAGGAATTATTAAAGATAGAGAGGGTAAGGCTGCCGAAGCACTTAACTATTATAACCAAGCTATTGAATTGCAAACAGATGGTTACAAAAAAGCAAAGATTTTGTTTAAAATTGCTACAAATTTTAAAAAAAGTGGCTCATTTTCAAAAGCAAGAAGTTATTACAGAAAAGCCTTAAAATTCAATCCGTCAATGGGTAAATGCTACATAGCAATTGCACAAATGTATGCTTCTAGCGCTAAAAATTGTGGTTCAGATAACTTTAGTCAAAGAGCCGTATACTGGCTAGCTTCTGCTGAAGCTTTGAAAGCATCTAAAGTAGACCCTAACTTAAAAAAAGCAGCAAATAACTCATCTAAAAATTATTTAGCTAAAGCTCCTCAAAAAAGTGAAATATTTTCATCTGGGAGAGAAGGTGAATTGATAACTATCGGATGTTGGATAGGCTCTAGTGTTAAAGTGCCTAACTTATAATGAAACATTTATATGCCTTATTGTTATTTGTATTTTTATGTTCATGTAAAAATGATTTAGCTGATGTTAGATCTTTGGATTACAACAATTCACCCATTACTATTGCAAAAAGCATAAATTCAGTCTACACTGACTCAGGAATAGTTTCATCAAAGTTAATCAGCCCTAAAATGTATAATTTTTCAAATATGGACTTTCCTTACTTTGAATTTCCTGAATCTGTTGAAATAATTTTATTCGATAAAGATAAAAATGAAAGTATAATTACCGCCGATTATGTTATTTCATATAACAATACTGATCTAGTTGATTTAAGAACAAACGTAATTATAATAACAAGTTCTAAAGATACGCTTTATACAGACCAACTGTATTATAATAAGAAAGATGAATGGTTATTTACTAATTATCCTTTTAGATATAAATCATCAGATAAAAACATTACAGGTGTAGGTTTTGATTCAAATATTGATTTTTCAAAAATTAATTTTCTTGAGGTTAATGGTTACGTACTTTTAGAAGAATAATTACTATATTTATTTACTACATAATTCTATGAGACAATTAAATTTTTTTAAATATTCATATCTTGTTTTCGCAATTCTTTTTTTTGTTGAATTTATTTCAAATTTAGGCACTAACTTAACAAGATCAATCATTTCATTTCTTCTGTGTATACTTGCTGTTTTTATTTTCTTTTTTAGAAAGAAAATCCAAGAACGTTTTAATTCTAGAAATAAATAATTAGAATGTATATTGATTATATTATTGTAATAATTTCCTTGTTATTTTCAGCTTTTTTTGAAGGTATGGAAATCGCCTATGTTTCGTCCAACAAAATTTCTATAGAAATAGAAAAGAAAAAAAATAATATATCTTCAAAAATACTTTCAAAATTAACTTCAAATCCTTCGAAATTTATTGTTTCTATGCTAATTGGAACCAATTTAGCATTGGTAGTATATGGTTATTTTATGGGAGATATATTGATGGATATTTTCAAACAACTCTTAAAATTTAATTTTCCTATAGCAGAAGTATTGTTGAATGACTTTAATTTGCTTTCACAAACAATAATTTCAACAATAATTATTTTAATGACAGCACAGTTTTTACCAAAAGTGTTTTTTCAAATTTATTCATTCAAGTTTCTAAAATTTTTCTCGATTCCGGCTTATTTTTTTTATTTATGTTTTTACTACATTTCTGATTTTGTTCTTTGGATTACTAATTTAATCCTTAAATTTTTCTTTAAAACCCAAGGTGATAAAGTTCAATTATCTATTAGTAAAGATGATTTGGGTAATTATATTGATGAGCAAATTGATGCATCTTCTGAAGATCAACCTATTGACAATGAAGTTCAAATTTTTCAAAATGCATTAGATTTTTCAGATTCAAAAGCAAGAGATATTATGGTGCCTAGAATTGAATTGTATTCTCTAGAAATTCATGATTATGTATCAAAATTAAGAGAAATTTTTGTTTCAACTGGTTTTACAAAAATTTTAATTTATAAAAATACAATTGATGATATAATTGGATATGTGCATGCACATGATTTATTTAAAAATCCAAAAACTATTAAATCAATGTTATTGCCAGTAGAATTTGTCCCTGAATCTATATTGATCAAGGATCTTTTAAGTATTCTAACCAAAAAAAGAAAAAGTATAGCCATTATTTTGGATGAATATGGTGGTACATCAGGTATGATAACTGTTGAAGATATAGTCGAAGAACTATTTGGAGAAATAGATGATGAATTTGACGTAAGTGACTTAATAGAGATACAACTTGAAGCTGATAATTATAATTTTTCAGCTAGGTTAGAAGTTGATTATTTAAATGAACAATATAATTTAGATCTACCTGAGAGTGAAGATTATGGAACTTTGGGAGGTTTAATTGTCCATTATACAGAAGAAATACCTAAATTAGGAGAAGAGGTCATAATTGAAAAATATCTTTTTAAAATTATCGATGTTTCAGATACAAAAATCAATACGGTTTCATTAATTATCAAGAAATAATTTGTTTTTATTATTAACAAGAAAATGGTATTTTTGGCGACTATATATTTAAAATAACTAACAATGGCAATATTAAATACAATAAGAGGTAAATCATCAGTGTTAATAATAGTAATAGGAATGGCATTGTTTTCATTTGTCTTTGCAGAGCTTATTAAAAGTGGTGATAGTTTTGGTACAGAACAAAGTGTTGTAGCCAATGTTAATGGTATTGATATAGAGCGTGACGATTTTATGAACAAGGTTGAAACAGCTGAGAGACAAAATGCCGGAGCTAGATCAAATATTCAATCAATGAATCTTGTATGGGATACAGAATTAAGAAGAGTTGTACTGAAAAATCAATTTAATAAAATTGGAATTTCAGTAGAAAGAGACCAGATGAGATCTTTATTAAAAAACAATCTAATTTCTTTTGATGAATTTTTAAATGCTGATGGTTTGTTTGATGAAAATAAGTTAAATGAGTTCATAATAAACTTAAAAGAAATTTCGCCTGAGACTTCAAGTTTACAAGGAAATCTTATAAACTATGATGCTTGGGTTAATTTTGAAAACACCATTGCGCAAAACGGCTTAGAATCTAGTTATTTTAATTTAATTAACTCTGGATTAAGGTCTACACTGTTTGACGGAAAAACAAATTATCATTTTCAAAATGATAATGCAGATATTAAATTTTTGTATTTCCCGTACACTTCAATTCCTGATTCCTTAATTTCTGTTTCCAAAGCAGAATTGAGAGGATTTATTAAAAATAACCCTAATGATTACTCAGTTGAAAATTCTCGAGATTTAATATATGTTAAGTTTGATGAAACACCATCTGTTCAAGACGAAAATGATATAACTAACCAATTAACTAGTTTAATTAGTGATAAAGACGAATATAATATAGATACCAATAAGACAGAGAAAGTTTTAGGTTTGAAAAACACTAATGATCCTGAGTCATTTTTAAATAGATATTCGGATATTAAACTTTATGATGGTTATGTTTTTGAAAATTCTTTTTCTAAAGAAATGTCTTCCAAATTATATAATTTAAAAGAAGGTGAATTATATGGCCCTTACAAAGAAGGACCTTACATGAAAGTTACAAAAATGTTAGATGTGATAAAATTGTCTGACTCTGTAAAAGTTAGACATATTTTAATTCCTTATGCAGGTTCTACTAGAGCTGGAGATCAAGAATTTAGAACATTTGATCAATCTAAAAAAACTGCTGATAGTATTTTTAGAGTAGTTAAACGAAATAGAAGTAAATTTAAAAATTTATTAAGCCTTTCATCTGATAAAGTAAGTAATGAAAATGGTGGTGAAATTGAGTTTGCATACACTGACGGTTTTGCTCCAGAATTTAGAGATTTTTCTTTTGAAAATAATGTTGGTAATATTTCTGTAGTTGAAACTAGTTTTGGTTTTCACATTATTGAAATATTATCACAAACTAAGAAAAGAAAAGCCGTTAAAGTTGCTAATCTTGCTCTTAGAATTGAGTCTTCTGAAAGAACTATAGACAGTATATTTAACATTGCTTCAAAGTTTGAAGTTATGGCTTCAAAATCAGACTTTAGAGATGTTGCAAAAGAAAATGATTATTCTGTTAGGTCAATCAATGCAATAAAGGATTTAGATGAAAATATTCCAGGTTTAGGTTCACAAAGAAGTATTGTAAGATGGATGTATGAATCCGGTACTGATATTGGTGATTTTAAGAGGTTTAACCTGCAAAATGGTGGTTACGTTGTTGCAATGTTGACTTCTGTCAATAAGGCTGGCTTAATGTCTAATGACAAAGCTTCTGTTACTGCCCTACCAATGGTTAAGAATAAAAAGAAAGCTGATTTAATTATGAAAAAAATAAGTGGTAAAACTCTTAATGAAATTTCAAATAATCAAAATCAAAATATTCAAACTGCTTTAGCAGTTAATATTTCAAGTCCTACACTCTCTGGAGTTGGAAATGAACCTGAGGTAATAGGGAGTTCTTTTGGATTAGCTGTAGGACAAACTTCAAAAGCTATTTTAGGAAATAGTGGTGTGTTTTATGTTTATCTAGAAAAATTAAATAGAGCTGAAGATCTACCAAACTATTTGACGTTTGCTAATAATTTAAGTTCATCTAAGACAAATAATCTTAATACTAAGGTTTATGAAGCTTTGAAAGATGCTTCTAAAATTGATGATAAGAGAAGTTTATTTTATTAATTCGGGATAATTAAATATAATTTTATAGCCTTTTTTTGTAAAATATTGCATATCAGCTTTCGTGCCTGTTACTAAAACAAAATCTCCGCCCCAAGCACCTAAACTTTTAACTATTCCTTTTTCGTAGTCTTTAAATAGCTTTTCCTTTACAGGCTTAAGTCCAATAAGATTTGAGATTAGAAACTCATGTCTACTTAAATATTTTTCAAATTCTTTTATATTATTGGTCTTTAGAAGTGACTGATTAATATTTATAAATTCTTTTTTAATTTCGTCACTTAAGTCATTCTTTTTAGATCTATATTTTTCTATTCCGTCTCTAGTATTTTGTTTTTCACCTAAGTAAATAAAAAAGATATTTTCTTTAAAAACCGGATTAAAGTTGACCTCGTTTACAGAAATTTTATTGTTTAAATTACAAAATTGAATTGGTTTGTTATAGTTTGCACATGCTATATCGTAGCCACTTCCGCCAAATGTTAATTTAAGTAATTCATAAGGATCTACTTTCGCCCAATTAGCTAAATTATTAATAAGAGTAGATGAAGATCCAAGCCCCCAATTTTTTGAAAATGATAATTTAGAAATAAAATCATATCCAATATTATTATTGAATATTAATTTATTTAATTTAATAATTGAATTAAATATTTTTAGTAGTGTGTCAGAAATTTCATTTTTTTCTCCGTGATATAATAATGAATTTCTGTTGTTAATCGTGTATTTTTCCTTAAACCATATATGATTTTTATTATCATAACTTAACCAATTAAATTCATCTGATTGATTTTTTTTTACAGTTAACGATTGTCCAAATTTTGTAGGTAATGCTAAACATTCTATACCATCTAATACAACATATTCTGATGTTAATAGTAGCTTTCCGTTACTGTAGAATTCATCCATTAGATCTAAGTTTTTTAATAAACAAGTCTACCTTTAAATGACTAACAGTATTAGTTTTAAAATATTCTATAGCTTTTTCTTTTTCTTTATCCGTAGCTTTTTGCTGATTTAAAATATTTATTAAATGCATCTTCATGTGCCCATGTTGAATTCCTGTAGTAATTAATGATTTTATAGCAGCAAAATTTTGTGCTAAACCAGCAACTGCTGTTATTTTCATTAAATCTTCTGAATTCGGTTTACCTAGTATGTCTAAAGCTAGATTTGCGAGTGGATGTAATTTGGTTAAGCCGCCAACAGTTCCAAGTGCCAAAGGAATTTCTATTGAAAATTTAAATATTTTATTTTCCACACTAGCTTTAGTCAAACTCTTGTAAGAACCACTTTTTGATGCATATGCATGTGCAGCTGACTCAATGGCTCTAAAATCATTTCCTGTAGCTATTACTACTGAATCAATACCATTCATTATTCCTTTGTTGTGAGTAACAGCTCGATATCTATCAACTTCAGCAATTTTAACTGCTCTAACAAATTTATTGGCAAAATCAAATGGATCAATAATATTGGTATCGGATAATTTTTCTACATCACACGATACTTCAGCTTTAACAATACATTCGGGAACATAATTGGAAAGAATCGACATTATTATTTCAATTTCATTTTTTTCTGTAAAGTTATCCTTAAAAGTTTTAGCAAATTGTTCTAAACATGAATTAATAAAATTAGCACCCATTGCATCTTGCGTGTCAAAAATGGCTTTAATTTGGAAATAGTTTTCAATTTTATCGCTTAAATTTAATAATTCAATATTTAAAATACCTCCACCTCTTTTGTTCATGTTTGATGTTATAGAGCTAACATCTGAAATTAGTTTAGGTTTAATTTTATCAAAATATTTTTTTAATTTTTTAAAATCACCTTTATATATAAAATGAACTTGACCAACTTTTTTTGTGGATAAAACTGTAGCATTAAATCCACCTTTATCTAACCAAAATTTAGCTGATTTACTGGCAGCTGCAATTACAGAACTTTCTTCCGTTACCATTGGAATAGTGTAGAGTTTTTTATTGATAATAAAGTTTGGAGCTATGGCAAAAGGTAAATAAAAATTTGAAATTGTATTTTCAGCAAACTCATCATGAAGTTTTTGTAACTTTTCGTTACTATTACAATATTGTAATAAAATATTTTTGATATTGTTATTTTGGGAGAATGAATTTTTTGTCAGCCATTCAATTTTTTCAGATTTGTTAAGTTTTGAGAAACCAGAAATAGGCATTTTCATGAAAAAAATTTATTTCAAAGATACTATTCTATTCTAAATTAATTAACTAATAATAAACTTTCAATTATTTATGGATATTTATATTAAATATGCTATTTTGAGTCGAATTTAAAAAAAACATAAAATGGGTAGCACAGATACATTAAACTCACAAAAGCAAATATTTGGACATCCAGCTGGTCTGTATGTATTATTTTTTACTGAAATGTGGGAAAGGTTTTCCTATTACGGAATGAGAGCAATTTTAGTTTTATACTTGGTTGCTGAGTCTACACCTGACACTATTAATCCAGGATTAAATTGGGAGACTGGAGCTGCATTATCTCTTTACGGTACTTATACTATGTTAGTATACGTTGCATCCATTCCAGGAGGTTGGATAGCTGACAACATATTGGGTCAAAAAAAATCTGTTCTTTACGGAGGTATATTGCTTGTGTTAGGTCATTCAATATTAGCTGTAGAAGAAATGTGGGCTTTCTATACAGGCCTGGGTCTTATTATTGCTGGAGTTGGAATGTTAAAGCC
>Ga0209659_1000877_pt1 | contig 18505 bp, 16 predicted proteins | sample SaaInlLV_10m_DNA_FD_184658 | JGI IMG/M metagenome (GOLD analysis project Ga0209659, IMG submission 184658) | Marine microbial communities from expanding oxygen minimum zones in the Saanich Inlet - SI072_LV_10m_DNA (SPAdes) (version 2) | ecosystem: Environmental > Aquatic > Marine > Intertidal... | reverse complement strand
AATTCCAAGTTTTTCCCGGAAATCCGGTGTAAAAATTCTCAATGAACCCGCTGCACCAATTGACATAGCCGCGCCTAATCCACTTGAGGATAACGGAGCGGCAACCGAACAAAGGCCACGTTCAATCTCTTCAACACATTCGGCAAATCCACGCTTACGAATTACTTCAAACTCAGCTTCTAAATCACATACAGTGGCAAGTGTGAATTCAGTGTAGGCGCGCAGACGCCCATCTAAGTCAGAGGCCAAAAACAGATCCGGTGAAAATGCTGCAACTGCTTTGGAACATGAACAAGCATGTAAAGGGCGCTTACCCAAACCAGGGTGCAGGAATGATACCCCAGTATTTGGCGTCTCAACATGAATAATTTCAACTGAATTACCACGCAACCGCGATAGAAAGAATGCAGCGCCATATTGTGCTGCTGCTTGCTGAAGAACGGGTGCTATTGTTTCGAGCAGTGCTCCATCAGATTGATCACTTTGCGCAATGCGTTTGAGACGGGAACCTACAGAAAATTTACCACGAACAACTGGCTCCAGCAGGCCAACACCAACCAGTTCCTGCACTAAGCGGTAAGCTGAGGGCTTTGGAAGGTCAGAATGGGCACAAATATCAGCCACTGTTGCCACTCCTTTTTGTCCAACAACTTCCAGTATAAAAGTAAGCCGTTCCAAATGCATATTTTTACCTTGTGATAATTTGATTATCAATATACGAGAATTATTAAGTGACCGCAATGAAGGAATTGAACGATGAATACCGCATGTTGTGGTCCTGGTTACGCAAGCCCAGCTAAAGCGATTAAAGCTCCACGCGAAAAATTACTTTACACAATTGCAATTTATACAGGAACAGGCATTCAAAAGCCTGACTACCTTGCAACTGTTGATGCAGATCCCGAAAGTCTAACATATTCTCAAGTAATTCACCGTTTAGAAATGCCTGGGATAGGCGATGAATTACATCATATGGGCTGGAATGCCTGCTCATCCTGTCACGATGATGCCGGAATGGCTCGAAAGTATTTATTAGTACCTGGAGTACGTTCAAACAACATTTATATCGTTGACACTGCCACTGATCCGATAGCACCGCGATTGCATAAAGTAATTGATGGCCCAGAAATAAAATCTAAAACCAACCTTAGTGGGCCTCACACAGTACATTGCCTTGGTTCAGAAATCATCATTTCATTTCTTGGCGATGCCAAAGGCGAAGCTCCAGGCGGCTATCTACATCTCAATAAAGATTTTGAAATCGTTGGGCGGTGGGAAAACTCTATGGGGGACATCCCCTTCAGCTATGACTTTTGGTATCAACCACGCCACAACGTTATGGTTAGTTCCGAGTGGGCTGCACCAAATACATTCATGCCAGGGTTTGATCTGGAAGAGGTGGGTCACCTGAAATATGGGCGCCGTTTGCACATCTGGGACTTTGAGAAACGTAAGCCCATCGAAACAATGTATCTCGGCGAAGACGGATTGATTCCACTAGAAGTAAAATTCCTCCATGACCCAGACAGCACGCATGGCTTTTGCGGAGCGGCACTCAGCACCAACGTAATTCATTTCTGGAAAACAAAAAATAATAATTGGGAATGGGAAAAAATTATTGATGTAGAGAATGAACCACATCCAGATTGGCCCATCCCAGTACCAGGTGTGATGTCCGCAATTCTCGTTTCTATGGACGACAAGTATCTCTATTTGAATAACTGGCTACACGGGGACATGCGCCAATATGATATCAGTGACCCCCACAATCCTGTTCTCACTGGACAGGTTTGGATGGGTGGACTTTTGGGTAAAGCAAAAGAGGTAAATGGTGTCGAAGTGACAGGTGGTCCACAAATGTATCAGCTCTCACTAGATGGGAAACGGCTCTATGTAACAACTTCTCTTTTCTCCACATGGGATAATCAGTTTTACCCAGAGATTCGGACGAAAGGCGGGGTAATGCTGATGATTGATTGTGATGTTAAAAATGGCGGAATGGAGATAAACAGGGACTTCGTCGTTAATTTCGGTAAGGAGCCCAACGGCCCAAGCCGGTGTCATGAAACCCGCTACCCGGGTGGCGATTGCACGAGTGATATTTGGCTGTGAGTAACACACGTGTCATAAAAGTCGCCAATCGCAATGGAGTCTCTTACCAAGTTGACGCTCATCGTCCGTTGCTGGAAACTTTGCGAGAACAGGGTGTAGATTTACCTTACGGTTGTAGGTACGGCGGATGCATAACTTGCGCGGCCAAACTAATCAAAGGTCAGATTGATCAACGAAGGCAAGTAGCATTGAATAACCGTCAGATTAACAATGGCTATGTTCTGCTTTGCGTTGCCCGCGCAAAAACGAATTGCACCCTAGAGATTGGCGTGGAAAGTCACAATAAACTTTACCGAAACCCATTTCTCGACCCGCTAGAGCCACACGAGTTAAAGGCAGATATAGCGACTTCAAGGGAGATTTGAACCATGCCAAGCAAAGCATTGGACGCACTATATGATTACGACCCTAAATATTTAGCGGATATTCTAAAATCAGTTAAAACCATCGCAATGGTTGGTGCCAGCGGCGACAAAACTAAGTTTAGCTATGGTGTGCTACGTGTACTTCACGAAACTGGATATGAAATGCTTCCAGTGAATCCTAACCCTAAACTTGAAGAAATTCGTGGCATTCCCGTCTTCCATTCCCTTGATGAAATAGACCGCCCAGTAGATATGGTTGAAGTTTTTCGCCCAAAAGAAGAATTCTATTTTATAGCACAAAAAGCCATTGCTCTTGGTGCAAAAGTCCTTTGGGGGCAAATCGGCGTTTATGATGACCATGCGGCAAGGCTTGCCGAAGAAGCAGGCCTAAAAGTTGTGATGAACCGCTGCCCAAAAATTGAGTTATTTCGCCCGTTTTGGAAACCGCGCTTGGACCTACCAATATAACTAGGACGAAATATGTCACAGAAAGGAAAAAATATGGGCCAAACAATAAACAAAACCACAAAAGATCTTGTAAAAATAGCTATTTCGAATGTGCCTGCAATTAGCCCTGAAGATGCCATCAAATTAGTAAAATCGTCCGATCATGTTTTCGTTGATGTACGCGATGGCACCGAACAAGCAAAAACAGGTATAATTTCGGGCGCTATTGCTTCCTCGCGCGGCATGGTAGAATTCCACATCGATCCAAACAGCCCAGTGCATAAACCTGCATTCAATCAAGATAAAACATATGTTTTTTATTGCGCATCCGGCGGCCGCTCTGCAATGGCAGCAATGGCAGCAATGGACATGGGGCTATCACCCGTCATTAATCTCACAGGCGGCGTTGGTGCATGGGAAAAAGCCGGAGGAATTTTGACTTAGTGAAGTAACGTCACGCAAGTGCAACGAGTAGTCACCGACGATAAAACCCGTTACCAGAAAGATATTTAAAACGAGACAGTATTTTTTTGATAATAAAGTTAACCGCACTCCATACAAAATGGATAGACATTATGAATCAAAACCTAACCTTTAACAAATTTAGTTTTGGCACACAGATTCGAAAATCACCTTACTCCGATGCTGCACTTCGTTGGGGTGCAAAAGGGTTTTCAGTTTACAACCACATGTACATCCCCCGTAATTTTGGTGATCCCGTTCAAAATTTCTGGAACTTAGTAAATGACGCTATTCTTTGCGATGTTTCCGTCGAACGGCAAGTCGAGATCAAAGGACCAGATGCTGCAAAGTTCGTTCAGTACATTTGCTGCCGCGATCTATCCAAATGTCAGATTGGACAATGCAAGTACGTCTTAATTACAGACCAAAAGGGAGGAATCATAAACGATCCGATCCTTTTAAAATTGGGAGAAAATCATTTCTGGTTATCAATCGCAGACAGTGATGTCCTGCTCTGGGCACGCGGGGTATTGGTAAATTCAAATATGGATCTCGAGATATCAGAGCCAGATGTTTCACCATTGCAACTGCAAGGACCAAAATCACGCAAAATTCTTCAAGCCGCTTTTGGCGATGCGCCAGCAGAACTTAAGTACTATCATTTTATGGAGTATGTCTGGGACGGAATTCCACTTATAATTTCGCGGACAGGTTGGTCCAGCGAGCTGGGTTATGAAATTTATTTACGTGACGGCTCCCAAGGCGATCGGCTTTGGGAGCATTTAATGGCTGTTGGCGCACCTCTAGGGTTAAAACCTGGCCACACGTCAAGTATTCGTAGAATTGAGGCAGGTATGTTATCATATCAAGCCGACATGACCCTAGAGAACAACCCTTATGAACTTGGCTTGGAACGTCTTGTTGATCTTGATACTGATACTGATTTTGTAAGCAAGTCAGCGCTTCACAAAATTAAAAAGATAGGCGTTGTCAAAAAACTTGTAGGTTTAGAAATTGATGGCGATCCGCTTGTTGGTTCTAATGACTTCTATTGGCCTGTTTTAAAAAACGACAAAAAAGTTGGCATGATAACTTCTGCGATCTATTCGCCTAGATTGAAAAAAAATATTGCACTGGCGATGATAGGTGTCAAAGATATAAAATTAAATGCCGCTCTTAAAGTCGTGAATTCCAACGATGTACGCGCCTGTCACTTCACCTCGATACCATTCTACGATCCCAAAAAATTACTCGCTTCAAAGAGTTGATATACGTTTCAGGCAACAATTATTGTTCGCTGAAATAACTCATAATTTAGTGTTATTTCTAATACTTAAATTTTCACAAACAGAACAGTTCCTGTGATCGATATAGATTTGAATGAACATCGAATTCCATTTAATAGCGCGTGTTTTTTAGAACATACATGATGGCTGCCATGCGCTTTTTATTTATAAATGAGTTAAAAAGTTTAACTGATAGCCATTTTAAAAAAGTGACCCTTGTTCAGCAGTCTCCAAATTCGTTTTACGTCCACTACGAACTCCAGGTAAGCTAAATTTACCATCACTAAGTTCTATCTCTAAATCTTTAGCACTCTTTACCTCAGACTGAGTTGTTAAAATTTTTCCTCCACCGCGCACTACAGCATAACCACGAGAAAGCGTCGCTTTGTAACTAAGTGTTTCGCAGAGACGGCCCACGGTCTCAATTTGCTGACGTCGCAATTCAAACTGGCGTATTATGGCAAATTGCAAACGCTCAATTAAAATCTTTAATTGCTGGTTCGCCAGATCCTTTTTTTCTGTAAGTTTGTATAACTTCAGACGGTTAATACGCACTTCTAGATGCTCTCTTTTACTCTTTGTTATAAGACCAAGGGACAAATCCAACCTTGCATTCGATGCTTCCAGTCTTTGCAAATCTTTTTCCATCTGGCGCATTAAAACTATAGGTTTCAGACTGCCTCCAATATTTGCTAACCTGACTTTGCGAAGTTGAACGCCTCCCATTAGAGCAGGCCCAAGTCGATCAGTTAATATGTCCAAGCGTTGGCGCGGCAACTCAATCAACGCATCAGGCCTCGGTAAAGCCCTACCTAAATCTGACAAACGTTGCCCACGACTTTGTAAACAGCCACTTAGTGCACTTATCATGCGCGCGCCTACGTCTTCAGTCCATGCCAGTAACTCGTGACGAACAGGCACCGCCAATTCTGCGGCCGCAGTAGGCGTTGGGGCACGTTTATCCGATACAAAATCAATCAATGTAGTATCAGTCTCGTGACCCACTGCGGAAATTAGAGGAATAATAGATGCAGCAGCGGCCCGAACTACAATCTCCTCATTGAAACCCCATAAATCTTCAACAGATCCCCCTCCACGGGCTACGATCAACAAATTTGGCCGCGGCATTGCTCCATCAAGAGGCAGAGCATTAAAACCTGCAATACCTCGCGCAACCTCTGGTGCACACTTGCCCCCTTGAACGGCCACTGGCCAAATTAGAACTTTACGAGGAAATCGATCACGCAGCCGATGCAAAATATCTCGGATAACGGCGCCAGAGGGTGAAGTTATTACTCCAATGACATCTGGCAAATAAGGTAAAGCTTTTTTACGTTCTGTTTTAAAGAGACCTTCAGCCTGAAATAGAATCTTTCGTTTTTCTAATAAGGCCATTAACGCACCCACACCTGCAGGTTGAATATCTTCAATTATTATTTGATATTTAGACTGCCCTGGGAAAGTGGTCAGACGGCCCGTTGCAACAACTTCCATACCCTCTTCAGGTTGGGTTTGCATGTGGCTCGCCACCCCTTTCCACAAAATTCCTGAAATTACTGATCGGTCATCCTTCAAATCCAAATAAACATGACCAGAGCGCGGACGGCTAACACGACCGACTTCTCCTCGAATCTTTACATACGAAAACTCGCCCTCAATTAGCCGCTTCACCGCCGTAGAGATATCTGAGACACTGAATTCTGGAGCATTTAACCCATCTGAGGGATCGTCAATCAGGTTCATTTCAATTCCTTGTGTATGGCCACGCTCCAGCTTAGAACGTTGTGGCATAAAGGCCAAGGAGTGCTAGTCCATGAATATTCTAATTCTCGGTGGAGGAGGGCGTGAACATTCGCTGGCATGGGCTGTTCTGCAAAATCCTAAATGTGATCGACTTGTAGTGGCACCTGGAAACGCAGGCATTGCTGCAATTGCAGATTGTGCAACGCTCGACATACTTGACGCTGTCGCCGTAATAAACTTTGTGGAACAAGAAGCCATCGATTTTGTTATTATCGGCCCGGAAGCGCCACTAGTTGCGGGGATTGGTGACCGATTAAGAGATGCCGGTGTCCTAGTCTTTGGCCCCAGTAAAGCCGCTGCAGAACTAGAAGCATCAAAGGCTTTTACGAAGGCTATCTGTACTGCAGTTGGCGCACCCACTGCTGCCTATAGTCATTTCACAAATGCCTTGGAGGCAAAGGCTTATGCACAAACCACTTCTACTCCTATCGTGGTAAAAGCAGATGGTCTTGCGGCTGGCAAAGGAGTGATCATTGCTGACACTATTGCCGAGGCAGAAACCGCGATTGATTACATGTTTGACGGAGCATTAGGCAGCGCTGGCGCAGAAGTGGTCATTGAAGAATTTATGACTGGCGAAGAGGTTTCTTTCTTTGTTCTATGTGATGGCAAAGATGTTTTACCTATTGGCACCGCCCAAGATCATAAACGGGTCGGAGAAGCTGACACGGGTCCTAATACTGGTGGCATGGGCGCTTACTCACCCGCACCAGCATTAACTGATGAAGTCGCAGAACGCGCCTTGGCAGAAATAATTCGCCCTACAGTGGCTGAAATGGCACGACGTGGAATACCATATCAGGGTGTTCTTTATGCTGGTTTGATGATTGAGAAAGGCGTTCCACGTTTAGTTGAATACAATGTCCGCTTTGGCGACCCTGAGTGTCAGGTTTTAATGATGCGCTTAGGCGCTCAAGCCTTAGATTTGATGCAAGCAACTGCGGAGAACCGTTTGGCGCAAGCCCAAGTAAATTGGGCTAGTGATAACGCCATTACTGTTGTGATGGCAGCAAATGGCTACCCAGGCAATTATGCAAAAGGTGAGACAATACATGGCTTAGAAACATTGCCCGAAACTAGCAACCAAATGATTTTCCATGCTGGCACTGCACTAAAAGAAGGGAAAATTACGGCGTCGGGTGGTCGAGTTCTTAACATAACAGCACGCGCAGCCGAATTAGCAGAAGCAGCGCAGCTTGCCTATGAATTGATTGGACGGATTGATTATCCTGCTGGGTTTTACCGAAGGGACATAGGTTGGCGTGCACTAGCACCTTCCAAGATATAATTATTCAGCTGGCAATTTAACCCACAGTTCCAAGTAAAATCCAAAATCAAAATTGTGAGTTGCCTCCCTATTACTTCATACAAAGTTAATAATTTTGTTGCGGCTTGGAATAATGGAATAAGCCCCCAGAAAACAAAAAACAAACTGTAGAAACTTTACCTCTATATGGTAACTCTGGTTTATCAACAATTGACCACTGGTGTTTCCAGCGAAACCTTGTGATGAAAAAGTTTGGCGGCTCCGTTTAGTAAATCTTTTGGGTAAAAGGAATTTGCTCAATAAAAGGATTTCAAATCTAGACAAGTGGCGCCACTGATAGCAGTCTGGGCGCCACCGCTCCAAATCAGATCTGCTTTTCAGGCATCTGAACAACAAGACCATCCATTGCATCACTAATCTTCAACTGACAAGTCAAACGCGAGCGTATTTCGTCTGGCTCATAAGCAAAATCAAGCATATCAATTTCCATGTCATCTTTGGCTGGCAACCTCTCAACCCAATCTAAATGAACATATACGTGGCAGGTTGAGCACGCACAGGCACCACCACAATCCGCCTCAATACCGGGAATATTATTATCTCTTGCGCCTTCCATGACCGTAAGCCCATTAGCTACGTCCACAACATGTTCTGTTCCACCATGTTCAATATAGGTAATTTTGGCCATCTAACACTCCCTTTTTTCTTTCATCTCGATGTTTTAACCGCCTCTTTTTCAACTCACCAGTCCCTTTTTATCGAAGCTTTTGATCTCTTGCTATATACCCCAAATGTTCTATATTTGTTCCTATGGAACTTCATCAATCTTTACCAAAAAATTCTAAAAATTGGCCTCATCCTCCTTCTTGTTTGCGGGCGTGCGATTTAAATTTCCCACCTAATCATGTATTAATAACCGTTGCAGGTCTCGTGATTCTACGGCAGCGCCCAGGGACCGCAAAAGGTGTCATTTTTCTCACTCTTGAAGATGAAACAGGCGCCGTCAACGTTATTGTATGGCAGCATATCTATGAACGGTTTCGCCGGCCTGTGATTGCAGGACGTATGTTGCGTATCACTGGCCGCCTTCAACGCGCCCATGATGTCACCCATATTCTGGCTGAGAAAATCGAGGACATCTCGGATATGCTTGACCACCTAATCACCATAGAGACTGCTGATAACGAAATAGGAAAAGACATATAAACACAAATTTATTTGGCTTTTACTAAAAGATCGGACCCAACAAACAATCTAACGTAACTCTACCTTATCCGTTCAACCGTTTATAAATTATTTAATTAAAAAAGGCGCCCCTAAACTGAGGCGCCTTTTTCTCAATATGAAAAACATTATTCGGATAAATTCAGTGCAACAAATCTTGGATCACCTGCGCGACGGACCAAAAGTAATAGTGATTTGCGTCCAGCTTCTTTAACCTCTTCCAAGCGCGCCTCAAAATCAGGAATTGAGATGACTTTTTGCTGACCAGCCTCAGTAATCACGTCCCCAGCACGCAAACCTTTTTCAAATGCTTCCGACATTTCATCCACGTCTCCTACAGCAAGGCCTTCTTGTTCTGGGCTCATACCCAATTGCTCACGCAATTCATCATTTAAACCACTTAATGTGAGGCCAAGGATCTCTTTAGTTTCAGGCTCTTGCTCATCATCCGGAATTGCCGCAACTGCAGGTACAGCACCTTCAGCCTCTTCACGACGACCAAGCGTGACGCGCAATGTTACAGTTTCTCCTGCGCGAAATACTACAACACGAACTGTTTCACCTACAGGGCTGTAACCTACCTGACGAACGAGTCCACGAGTGTCTTCTACATCTACACCAGCAAAACTAATAATAACGTCACCATCTTCCATACCTGCTTCTTTCGCAGGTCCCTCCGGTACAGAAGTCACCAAAGCGCCCAAAACAGGTTCAAGACCTATAGCCTCGGCTATGTCGTCGGTCACATCTTGAATGCGAACACCCAACCAGCCACGACGTGTCTCACCAAATTCCTGAAGCTGATCGACTACATTCTCTACGACATTAGCTGCCATAGAAAACCCAATCCCAATCGAACCACCATTTGGCGACAAGATTGCTGTGTTAACGCCAATGACTTCACCATCCATGTTAAACAACGGGCCGCCTGAATTTCCCCGGTTAATTGCTGCATCAGTTTGAATATAGTCATCGTATGAACCGCTTAGAGCACGGTTGCGCGCAGACACAATTCCAGCAGAAACCGAAAAACCTTGACCTAATGGGTTACCCATAGCAATCACCCAATCACCAACATTTGCAGTATCACTGTCTCCAAAAGGAACAAACGGTAATGCCTTTTCTGCTTCAACCTTAAGCAAGGCGATATCAGTTTTGGCGTCTGTACCAATTACCGTGGCCTTGAGTTCCGAACCATTGAAAAACTCAATTAAAATCTCATCGGCGCCTTCGATTACGTGGTTGTTGGTAACAACATAACCGTCCTCAGAAATAACAAACCCTGACCCCAGCGCCGACGATCGACGAGGCCGATTACCATTTTCGTTATTGTTTCGATCCTGAAATTCCCGAAAAAAATCTTCAAATGGTGAACCCTCTGGAACGATACCTTGAGGAGCGGTACGGCCTTCTACCAGAGTTGACGTTGTAATGTTTACGACCGAGGGGCTAATCTTTTCGGCTAAAGGAGCAAGACTTTCAGGTCGAGCAAAAGAACTAAGCGTTTGCAAAACAATAAAAGTAATAAATAGTGCACCCAGCGAAAACGCGCGCACAAAATTTATATTGGGAAAGTGATTCACTTGAGCTTCTGCCTGTCTGTTCATCAGGTATCTCCTGCAGCTTCTTATCAGCCAGAATGGCTAATATATGGGTTTGTGGTTTTTACACTGTATAGATTAAGACTTTTTTCTTACCAAATTAAAGATGGTTCCTGCACACGGGCTTTCAACTCCAAGTTACCAAACCGTGAATAGCAGAGGTAAAATGTTACAGCCCAATAAAAAAAGCCAACCAAAGAAAAATTAATCCAGACACAAGAATTAAAGCGCCGAATTGACGTTTCGCAGTTTGGGGCAGGCTTCTCAGTATCTCTAATACTTTTTCAATATGCGATGGGGCCAACATATAAGTTAGCCCCTCCACAATCATTACCAGCCCAAAAGCAAGCAGTATCCACGCCATCACTCGCCTACAGAGCTGCGTCTACCTTTATCCGAACCCAAATAGTCAAAAAATTCGCTATCGGGAGACATAACCATTGTTGAGTTTTTCCCTTGAAGCGCTCGCTCATACGCCGACAACGAACGATAGAATTCAAAAAACTCTGAATCCTTACTGAAAGCTTCAGCAAAAATTGCATTACGGCGCGCATCAGCTTCACCACGAACAATTTCAGCCTGCCTCTCAGCATCGGAGACTAGCTCAACCACCGTTCGATCTGCCTGAGCACGAACCCTTTGAGCAGCTTCGTTACCACGAGCACGTTCATCAGTCGCCTCACGCTCACGTTCTGCACGCATCCGTTGGAAAGTAGCATCGAGGTTTTCCGTTGGTAAGTCAGTCCTTTTGAGACGAACATCAATAACCTCGACACCCAACGACCGCGCTGAAGCGATTGCTGCGTTTCGAATGCGAAGCATTAATGCTGCGCGATCCGAACTAAGGATGTCGTTGGATGATACCGAGCCCAACACCTCCCGCAGTTCAGCACGCAGAATCGAGTCCAGCCTATTTTCAGCTGTTGCAATACCGCCAACACCAACGGCCTGACGGAACTGTTCTATGTCTACTATTCTGTAGCGAGCAAATGCATCAACAACTAGACGTCGGTCATCCAGCGGGGTAATTTCCAGCGGATCGATATCACGACTCAGAATACGATCATCATAACGAACAACTTCTTGTATAACAGGTATTTTGAACGCCAGCCCTGGCTCTTCTTTCACATCTACAACTCGTCCAAACTGTAATACCAGTGCCTTTTCGCGCTCATCAACAATAAAAAGCGAAGACAATGCGACAGCTATCAGAACGACAATGATCGGTAATATAAATGTTGCTCGGCGCATTAGTTTTTACCTCCACGGCGAAGTTCATTTAGCGGTAGATATGGAACGATACCCTGCCCCTCACCACCTGCGGACTTATCAAGAATTATTTTATCCATTTGACCCAATACATTTTCCATTGTCTCGAGATAAAGACGCTTTCGCGTTACGTCTGGAGCTTTTTCGTATTCCGCAAGAACGGCAGAAAATCGTGACGCTTCACCCTCGGCTTGGTTCACTTGTTGGGCGCGGTAACCCTCGGCTTCTTCGAGTAATTGCGCCGCCTGACCGCGGGCTTCAGCTAAGACTTTGTTTGCGTAAGCATCAGCAACATTCTGTAACCGATCACGTTCTTGCTCAGCCGCTTGTACATCTCGGAATGCATCAATTACAGACTGTGGTGGATCAGCCTTGTCAAAATTGACACGTATAACATTTACGCCACTGCCATAACTATCCAGTGTAGACTGGATCAGATCCTGTAAACGTCCCGCGATTGCCCCCCTATCCCTGTTTAAAATCGGTGCCAACTCTGACTGTGCAATAATTTCACGCATAGCGGATTCAGACACCGCACGGATTGTTGGACGAGGGTCTCGCAAGTTAAATAAGAACTGTTCTGGATCAACGATATTCCAAACTACCTGGAAATCAATATCAACTATATTTTCATCGCCAGTTAACATTAAACCTGCATCACTGCCCGCCCGGCCAACGCCAATATCCTCTGTACGTTCGCTAGTAACCGCAATCACTTCCGCCGTAACAAACGGCCATGGTGCAAAATTAAGCCCTGGGTTTCCTACGGACAAAAATTTTCCAAGAAATAATTCAACAGACTGCTCCTCAGGCTTGACAGTGTAGAAAGAAGTAAAAACCCACACGACAACAGCAGCTAAAAAGCCAAGCACTATAGAACCTCGTGGTAAACCCTGACGACCACCGTCTCCAGCGCCGCGGCCACCACCACCACCACTACGACCGCCCATAAGGACCCGCAGTTGTTCCTGTCCTTTTTTAACAAGTTCATCAATCTCAGGTATTTGGGGGCCCTCTTCGCCCTTGTTCCGTCCACCATTTCCTTGGTCGGAACCCGTGTGACCGTTTCCACGGCCATCATTATCCCCGCCTGCACCTCCGCCGCCCCAGGGGCCGCCTTTATTACCAGCCATTTGGTACTGTTCTCCTATTGCCGCACAAATCTTGCGCTGTTAATTGTAAATTGTGTTTTTCATTTAGAATTTCAAGCTACCCGCGTTGGCGCTTTCATAGTGACTATTTCTTCAGACATTGTTGGATGAACCGCAATAGTACGATCAAAATCTTCTTTTGTTGCACCCATATTGATTGCAATACCAGCCATTTGGATCATTTCTCCTGCATTTGGTGCGACTATGTGACAACCCAAAACCTTCCGTGTGGCCACACTTACCACCAGTTTCATCATAGCTCGGTCTGATTTACCTGCGAATGCAGTCTGCATTGGTCGGAACGTCGTAGTATACACCTCAACTTTTTCACGCGTACTCGCAATTTCTTCGCTTAGGCCAATAGTACCTATTTCAGGCTGAGTAAAAACGGCCGAAGGGATAAGTTTATGATTTACTGCAGTTGGTTTACCCTTAAATACTGTATCGACAAAAGCCATAGCTTCCCTAATCGCAACTGGGGTTAAATTTATTCTGTTAGTAACATCACCAATGGCATAGATTGTTTCATTTTTTGTTTGCGAAAGTGCATCCACAACTATCTCACCTCGTTCGCCTAACTCTACCCCAAGGGCTTCAATACCCAAATTTTTACTATTGGGATTGCGACCTGTAGCAAACAAAACAATATCAAATTCTTGCGTTATACCTTTAGTCGGTTTAACACAAATCGGGAATTGCTCACAATCCTTTCCTGCCGACGAGTACCCACCAATTATTTCAGCAGCTGCACCCACAGCAGTTACTGTATCCTTTGCTTCCACTCCGGTATTGTCGTCGTTAACAGGCCCCATCTCTGAAATATTGGTGTCAAGGTGCAGATTAATTCCATTTTCGATCATAGATTCGGCAACTATGCCCCGCGCCTCATTGTCAAATCCACGGAGGATTTGATTGCCTCTATAGTATTGAGTAACCTCAACGCCCAAACCATTAAATATGCAGGCAAACTCACAAGCAATATAGCCACCACCTACAATCAAAATAGATTTTGGCAATTTTTTGAGATTAAAAATATCATCACTTACAATTCCAAATTCTGCATTCGGTATTTCAGGACGTGCTGGTTTTCCACCAGTGGCTATTAGAATAATCTTGGCAGTTTTAATTTCACCAGTAGACAGCTCAATTGTGTTAGGACTTTTTACGCAGGCACGCGCATCAAAAGTTTCGACTCCAGAATTCTTTAGCAGTTGTCGATATATTATTTCGAGCCTGCTCAATTCACTATTGAGATTACTGCGGAATACGGACCAGTCAAAATTACTAGTCTCACAATCCCAGCCATAGCCCTTTGCTAAAGATGGGATCGAAGAAAATTCACTGGCAAAAACCATCAGTTTTTTAGGTACACAGCCACGTATTACACAAGTACCTCCATAACGATCTTCTTCGGCTAAAGCGACACGTACACCTACCTTACTAGCCGCTACACGTGCTGCGCGCACTCCTCCAGATCCACCACCGATAACGAATAGGTCGTAATCATAAGTTTTCATTTAATAACCTTTTCGCTTGCTGCTGTGCATATTTCACATGGATTACTGAAAAACTAGTCCTTGTTAAACACAGCCTAGTTCCGGTCAGCAGCCAATCTGATAATCAATCACAATTTTTAAAAGCGATACTGAACCCTTTCTAATTAGAGAATAGTATTGAGTACTTGATCACGACAGTTAAGTAATTAGACGAAACCTTTAGAACCGTCAGGGCCGCTCTGTGATTTGAGAAATTAAATCGGATATTACGGCTCGGCAAACACGGCTAGTGCATCTTTATTTCTTTTCGATATCGCGAACTTCTACACCACCATCGCCAAACCCAACTATAACTGTGTTGCAAGTATCAACAAACAAACCGCTTTCCACAACACCTGGCACTTGGTTCAATAATGACGCCAACTGACGCGGCTCAGGAATGCGATGTAAATGCAAATCAATAATATGATTGCCCTCATCTGTTCTGTAGTTCTGATCTCCATTCATCCGCAGAATAGAATTTTGTTCCTCAAAACCCAATGTAATTAACACCTGTTCGACCAGTTTCTTTGTAATTTCCCAACCAAAAGGAATTAACTCAACAGGCAAAGGAAAAGCACCCAGACATTCAACTTTTTTGTGACTGTCTGCAATAACTACCATTCGATCACTAGCAGTCGCTACAATCTTCTCCCATAAAAGAGCTCCGCCACCACCCTTAATTAAATGGCCATCACCATCAATTTCGTCTGCACCGTCAATGGTAAGGTCAAGCCATTTGGCTTCATTAAGTGAGATAACGTCAATCCCAACCTCACGAGCCAAAGTAGCAGTGCGTGCAGACGTTGGTACACATTTGATCTTTAAACCTGTATCACACACTCTCTCACCAAGGCATCGAACGAGCCAAGCCGCTGTTGATCCAGTCCCAAGGCCAACCTGCATCCCATTTTCTACAATGTCCGCTGCGCGTCGCGCAGCGGCAAATTTTGCAGTATCTATCGGTGATAATTCTCCGGTCATTTCAGCGCTTCCTAAATCTAATATTTCGTGCAAACGATGATACTAATCTCCGATCTGATTACCAATATAAGAAAAAGATTTTACCCCCAATTGTTTCATGGTTTGGAGTGCTAATAATACCATGATTAAAAATACATCACTTTAAAAGGCCAATAATACTATTTTTTAATTGTGAGACGCCAACACCATACGCGCCTTGTTGCACTGAGGCTATTCATGGCATCGCCACAAACAATGATATTTGGGTTTATTATAAGCCACCTGAGGGCTTTCCAGCAGCAGTAAACGCACAATATAATTCATGCATCGCAATGGCTACCGAGCAAGCACAGTTTATTGGAAGTTCAGTCACAAGCCAAGCAGTCAACCCTAACTGCGACATTGGCAGTTTAATCGAAACTTCGAGTAGAATGACAGTGCAGAGCCAGTTCTAATGGCAGGCACAAGTCTATGGCAAACCGACGTCAGCGCTCAGTGACTGGTATTACAACCATGAACTACCACGCCTTATGTAAAAAATTGGACATGGTTTCGGGTGCTCGCTGGCACCCTTCTAACTAGAAAAAAATATGTTTGATCCTGACGGACCTATCCACTTTACCCTTGTTGGAGGGGCGTGAGCCACTCGCCTCCAACTTCTGTAAGGAGAATATTCCATGCGCCATTGATATCAGCATTGACAAGGCGGCCAGCCCAGCTTTTTTCAACCGCTGATTTGTAGCTTGCACTTATGGATCCAAAATGCCGTTTCGTCCAACAGTGAATGTCTTGGCTGATTTGGAATAATTTGGGGCTTTGGCTTCCCAGTGAAAACGGAAGAATTGGCCCTCCAGGCTTTCACGACTTCCTTGAAGTCCTTCTAATCTTTGTCGATGATCTATGACTAATCCGTTGTGATGAGGCAGTGGAGAACACCTTATACCGATCGGGATTATCTGCCCTGAAAAGTTCATCTACTTCTGGCGTTGAAAAGCGCTTCTCCCCGTGGAGAAAAAAGCCTGACGCAAGCTGCACAACGCCTTGCAGGCCCTGTGATTTTCATGCCTTGGCTTCACCAGAATACGCTCGGTGCGAGTTGCAATTTCCTTCGGCATTGAGAAACCAAAAGTGAACAAGCAGTTTACGACAGGGTAGCCACCACTGCTAGCAGGCAAAATTATTTATTCACCAGAAGTCTTCGGATGCTTAGACTTTGTGCAACCAGCGCAGAGAAATTCTATAATTGACCAATTAGACGCTTGGTGAAAACTGAATTGATAAGATTATTGAGTTTGACTCTATTCATAGTTACGGACAATCTCAAAAACTTCAGAAGACCCAAACATATTTATCAGCTTTACATTGGTTCTATTTGCAAATTACATAATTGGTGAAACTGGCGTTTGTATCGAGTTTGACAGTCTGCTTAATAAAATTAATTCAGCCAAAGTTTTCACTTGAATGAAACCACTTATTCGATTCAATTCCTTTATTTTTATTCATGAAACTAGGGTTATTGCACTCATAGGTAAGTTGGAATTAATGTCCCGTTAATAATTGTAAGCAAGGTCGCAAAGTAAGAATTTCCCTAACCAGAAGAGTCTCATTTCTTTATGTTTTTGTCTGTTTTCGAAATGTTTAAAGTAGGTATTGGTCCGTCTTCATCCCACACGATGGGACCGATGATTGCCGCAGCGCGTTTTTTGGACATGATGCGTAATTCTCCCTTTAATTTTTTCGGAATCAAAGTTTCCCTACACGGCAGTTTTGCTTTTACCGGAGCCGGTCACGCCACTGACAGGGCAATAATGCTTGGGTTGGCGGGCTTTCTGCCCGAAACTTACGACCTTATCAAAGCCAAAGCCGCGCTACATTCAATAGCAGAAACTAATACCGTGAAACCAGCAGGTTTGGGAGAGTTAAGGTTTGATCCTGTCTCTGATCTAATTTTTGACTATGATACCCCACTATCCGGGCACGCAAATGGCATGATCCTCATGGCAACCGATGCTCAGAATGACGTAACACTTCGACAAACTTTTTATTCAATTGGCGGTGGATTCGTTGTTACTGAAGAAGAATTAGCAGCGGGCGTCGCCACGGATGAAGGAGCACCGGTTCCTTATCCATTCAAATCTGCAGCAGAAATGCTTGAAATGGCAAAAATTGCTAATCAAAGCATAGCCGAAATGAAAAGAGCCAATGAAACGGCAAGAGGCGGGCATGACAATCTGAAGTCAGGTACAAAACGCATATGGCAGGTAATGCGAGACTGCATGGATCGAGGTTTAACAACTGATGGGATTTTACCGGGAGGTCTAAATGTTAAACGGCGGGCCAAAGCAATTCATGACAAACTTCTTGAAGAACGGGGTATGAACTTAACAGCACCGCATACAATCAACGACTGGATGAGCGTTTATGCAATGGCCGTGAACGAGGAAAATGCCGCAGGCGGTCAAGTCGTGACTGCGCCAACAAATGGAGCTGCGGGTGTTTTACCTGCAACACTAAGGTATTATCTGGATCATGTTCCTGGCGCATCAGAAGCACATATTGAGGATTTTTTATTGACCGCTGCTGCAATTGGTGGACTTGTCAAATACAATGCGTCGATTTCTGGAGCAGAAGCCGGGTGTCAGGCAGAAGTTGGCAGTGCGGCAGCTATGTCGGCTGCCGGACTCTGCGCTGTATTAGGAGGCACACCAAAACAGATCGAGAATGCAGCTGAAATTGCATTAGAGCACCACCTTGGTATGACCTGTGATCCCGTACGCGGCTTAGTTCAAGTTCCATGCATAGAACGCAACGGCCTTGGAGCGATCAAAGCAGTTTCAGCAGCTAGTTTAGCCCTACGCGGAGACGGTGACCACTTTGTACCACTCGATGCTTGCATTGAAACAATGCGGCAGACTGGTGAAGACATGAGCAACAAGTATAAAGAAACAGCTTTAGGTGGACTGGCAGTTAATGTTCCGAATTGTTAATCTATAAATGATTAGAGTTCTACTTTCGGCAAT
>Ga0209659_1000872_pt1 | contig 18611 bp, 17 predicted proteins | sample SaaInlLV_10m_DNA_FD_184658 | JGI IMG/M metagenome (GOLD analysis project Ga0209659, IMG submission 184658) | Marine microbial communities from expanding oxygen minimum zones in the Saanich Inlet - SI072_LV_10m_DNA (SPAdes) (version 2) | ecosystem: Environmental > Aquatic > Marine > Intertidal... | reverse complement strand
TCCTTCATATTTATGAATTGCTTAAAAGTTTAATATTTTCTCTAGCCTTTTCGATGTCGCCCCAATTAATAAGTTTGAACTCTCCTGTCATAGTTTCAACAAGCGCTGTAGCAGATTCAACCCAATCGCCACAGTTTAAATATTCAATTCCATTGATAACAGATATTTGTGCTTTATGTATGTGTCCACAAACAATGCCATCTAAATTTCTAGTTTTGCATTCCCTTGATAGGCTTTCTTCATAGTCCGAGGCCTTATTAACAGCTTTCTTCGTAAGGTCTTTTAAGTATTTAGCTAAAGACCAATATCCAAAACCTAATCTAGATCTAAAAAAATTAAGAACCTTATTAAGAGATAACAAGAATGTGTAGACCTTATCGCCTAAAACCGAAAGACTTTTTCCATATTTTGTAACAATATCAAACTGGTCTCCATGAATCACTAGAAAGTTCTTACCAGATACCGTTTCATAAACATGCTCTTCTTTAAGCTCTAAATTTCCAAGCTGTAAGGGCTGGTATATCCTAAGAAAATCATCATGATTACCTGTTATATAGGTTATTTGAGTACCATTTTTAGCCATAGACAATATATTCCTAATTATATTGCTATGTTCTTGAGGCCAATAAATCTTTGACTTTAATCTCCAACAGTCAATAATATCTCCGACAAGAAATAAGTTTTCACATGAGTGAGTTTTTAAAAAATTATATAGATATACTGATTTGCAACCTTTTGAACCAAGGTGAACGTCTGAAATAAATATAGACTTGTATTTTTCCATGACTCATTATGTTTGTTAAAGAATAAAAATCAACCTAAACGATGGCGATAATATATGAATATCCTTTGGATTAAAGATGGCAAGCTTGGTCATGAGAAACAAGTAAAAGCTCTTCTTGATGAGCTATCAGAAACTATTGATATAAAAGTTTATGAAGAAGATTATATTGTTGGGTTCTTTCAGCGAATTGCTGATATTTATAATTATGTTACTCATCAATCTGCTGAGCTTACACCTAATGCAAAATATCATAAAAAAAATATTCATCTAATAATTGGGGCCGGCAGCAATACCTATGCAAGAATCCTTCATATTAAAAGAGGTTTAAAACTCGATTTTAATAAAGAAGTTTTAGCTGTTAGCCTTTTAGTGCCAAGCTTTTTTAAAAAGGATTTTGATCTAATATGCGCACCAAAACATGATCATCATAAACTATCTGGGCATGAAGCTATTTATTTTGAAGGATCTCTAGCAAAAGTATCAATTGATGAGGTTGATGAAAGTATTGGCTTGATCGCAATAGGAGGAAAAAACAAACACTATTTATTTAATATCAATAAAATTATGGAGCAAATTGAATTTGTAAGTTCGCTATATCCAAATAAGACTTGGTATATTTTTTCATCAAGAAGAACACCTCAAAAGATGATTAATGCCATAGATAATCTTGCGCAAATTAATAAAAAAATAATTATATCTAAAGGTGGTTTTGATGAAATGCTATGCAGGGCATCAATAAAAATTATTACTCAGGATAGTATGAATATGGTCTATGAAAGCCTATCAACGAAAGGTGATACTTTGTTATTTAATATGAAATATCTTAGGAAGAATAAAGTTATTAACCAAATGAATGAGCTTTTAAATAATAAGCAGGTTGGCTATATTGAATATAGTGAGATGGTTAAGGGATTAAATAAAATAAAAATTCATATGCAAAACCCTCATCATGAAGTTTTTGCTGAAGTTGAAAAGCTTGCATATAAACTTAAAAATAAATTAAAACTTTCATGAAAATAGCTCATTACGTTTTAAGTACAACCTTTGCTGGTATTGAGCAACATGTTCAAGAGCTGGCTGATATTCAGGACAAAGATAATGAAGTTGTAGTTATATGCAACCAATCAATATCTCAATACTATTCAAATATAGAGGTGAGGGTAGTAAAAAATACATCTAGGCGATCTATATTTGGTATTTTTAGTTTATTGCTAGTCCTAAGAAATATCCGCCCTGACATTATTCATACCCATGGCTCTAAAACAACTTCTATTACTAATTCGGTTAGAAAATTTATAAAATTAAGACACGTGGCCACAGTTCATGGGATCAAGAGCAAAACAAAGGTCTATACCAAGGCGCATAGAGTCATAGCAAGCAGTCTAAAAATACAGGACTCGTTAAGTACTGAGAGTTTACTTGTAGAGAACTGGTGGCGCCCCTCTCTTCCAAGAAATATAGATAATACTGCTGAGTATATTCTTGCCATCGGGCGACTAGAGCCAGTGAAAGGTTTTGATCTATTAATAGAGTCTTGGGTTAATGTTAATAAGAAGTTATTAATTGTTGGGGATGGTCCTGAGTTCGGCAAACTAACTTCTTTGATAGATAAACATGGTGTGGGTGACTTGATTACCATAGCAGCATCTGTCTCGAAAGAAGGTCTTATTGAATACTACAAAAAAGCTTCACTCCTAGTGGTGTCATCACGTCGTGAAGGAGGTCCTAGGGTGGCTCTAGAAGCTCTCTATCTACATATTCCTGTCATATCAACAAATGTTGGGCATATGAATCAAATACTCCCTCAGGAGCTTTTGGCAGAACCAGACAATCTAGAATCATTAAAAAGTCTTATTCATAACTGGGTTAATAGGAGTATGAGTCAAGAGTCTATTTTTGAGTATGTTACAGAAGAGTACTCATTGGATAAAGCATCCAAAAAAGTATTAAGTGTTTATGATGATTTGTTAAGTAAGTCGTAGTATAGATTTATGGTCGAATCAATCATTCTTTTAGATGTGAAAGTATTCTCTAATGGCTTGTCTTTATTATTAAGGATATTTAGCGTTATATCTTTTAACTCAACTGTGTTGCTTAGCTCGGCAAGGCCCTGAGGAAAAAGATCTTCCAATATTTCTTGTGTACCTCCGTGCCTCCAACCTGCTACTGGGGTTCCACAACTAATAGCCTCAATCGTAGTTCTGCCAAAAGGTTCAGGCTGTATGGAGAGGTTATAAACAATATCAGAAATTTTATAAATGTTTGCTATATCGTTTCTTGAACCAGTAAATGTAATCCTTTTAGATAATGACCTTTTATTAACTTTATCTAAGAGTTTTTGATAGTACCTTTTTTTAGATTCTGAAACTGGACCAACAACCAAAGCATGCATATTGCTACTATCAAGAGCGTCGATTAAATCTATAAAGCTATCAACGCCCTTCCACTTTGTAACTCTAGTTGGCAACGTAAGAATTTTCTTGCCAAGAGTTTGTGGAAATTCTTTATACCATTCTTCTAACCAAGATGAACTAATACCATCTTGATTGAATTGGACAGAATCACAACCTCTAGGAATAATAGTTATTTTGTCATCAGTCATGTTATATACGGACTTGATATAATTTTTTACTGTTTTTGAGATAGCTATAGTGTGATCAACTTTTGACATAACCTGACTATAGATAGGCGTACTATAGAGACCATGAAAAGTAGAAACTAGTAGCGGTTTATTATGAAGTTTTCTAAAGGCTAAAAAATTGATCCAGGCTGGCATTCGCGAGCGAACATGGATAACATCTGGCTGCTCTCTTTCATAAATTTGTCTCAGTTGCGAAGCTAATAATAGAGAAGAAACTCTTTTTTTATGAATAGCGATATTGATATGCTTAGCGCCGTTACTTTCTATCTCTTCTTGAAGCAATCCACCATTTGAAATTACTATTGACTGATGGCCTCTGTCAATAAGAGCATTTGAGAAATCTTTAACCCCCCTTTCAACTCCACCAAAATTAAGTTCAGGTAATAACTGAATAACTTTTAATTTACTCATACCTAAGAGAAGTGGCTGGATCAAGTTTTGCAGCCTTTCTTGCAGGCCAGATTCCAAAAAATAATCCAACTAATGCTGAGAATGTTATGGAGCCAACCATTGCACCAAAAGGAAGAGCAAAAGGCCAATCAAACAGCGTTGCGGTAATCCAAAGTATAAAGGTTCCAAAAGCCAAACCAATCAAACCACCAATAACACATAGTAATACCGCCTCAACTATAAATTGAAGCATGATTGCTTTGTGAGTTGCCCCAAGTGCTTTTCTTAAGCCTATTTCTCTTGTTCTTTCTGTAACAGATACAAGCATTATGTTCATAACACCTATCCCACCAACCACCAGGCTGATACCGGCTATTGCTGCAATAAGCAATGTGAATATTCCAGTTGCTTGTCTTCTTAAATCTGAAAACTGACTATAATCACTTATTCTAAAATCATTATCTTGCCCTGGACCAATATCATGCTTCGCTCTAAGTATTTGTTCGATAGACATCATAATTTCATCGACATTAACATCATTAGAAATACCAACATTAATTGAATCAACATTTTGAGTTCCGAAAACCCTTTGTGCGCCGGTTAAAAGTGGAATATATAGCTCTTCATCTGGATTTTGCCACCCGGTAGACCCCTCTTCTTTTAAGATTCCTATAACTTTATAAGAAGTTCCGGCAATAAGTATTTCTTTGTTGAGTAAATTTTTAGCTCCAGTTTTAAGCTCACTTGGAATTTTAGATCCTACAACAACAACTCTCTTTCTTCCAAGATTATCATCTTCGTTAAATAGTCTACCAAGCTCTAGCTCATAACCTCTTACATCGAAGTGTATAGGAAGATAGGCTCCAATTCTTTGATTAATATTTGCATTACCTAGTTTTACTTGGCGGTTTCTAGTTATAGTTGGAGATATCTCCCAGTTATGATTTTTAAACTTTGCCAAGGCTTCAGCATCTTTAATATCTAGAGGGATTATCCCTTTAGTTACAGCCCCTCTTCTATTTTGCCCAGGTGCAACATATAAAGTCCTTCCACCAAGGTCGTCTATACTTGCCTCCAATGCCTTCTCAGCGCTTGAGCCTATTCCAATTACTGCAATTACTGCAGCTGTACCAATTATTATTGCTAATGACGTAAGAAAAGATCTAATAGAATTAGACCTAATTGAAGAGATAGCAGAAATTAAGGATTCTTTAAAAAGCATTACCCGAAACTAAATGAAGCACTTACACGCTCTTTAAATCTTTGTTGGTAATCGTACAAACTTTTACTTGGCAATATGAAAACGATATCCCCTTCTGATAGACCGCTAACAATTTCAACATTAGCCAGGTCAGAAACTCCAATTTCAACCCACGCTAACTCAGGCCCATTATTGGTTTCTTTGATAACGATAAATTTATTAAAGTTTTCTCCCTTAACTCGCTCAAGCAAAAATCTATCAACATTTTCATTTGGAATACTAAGAATTGATGCAGCTGAATAAATATCTTTTCTTGTTCTTAGCGACATAGATGGTGCGGTAACAGATACATCCTTGCTTAGGATCTCAATAACAACATCTGTATTCATCCCAAGTAGCAACAGATTATCTTCATTATCAATATCTATAAGAACAGGAAAGGTTGTTACATTTTGTTCAACTTTAGCTAAAGGCTCCACCTTTGAAACCGTACCAAAAAATTCTTTATCTCTATATGCGGCAACTTTAATAGATACAACTTGACCAATTGATACTTTGCCAACATCAATTTCATCGACCAGGGCTCTAACTCTTACTTTTGACAGGTCGGCTAAAGTCATCAAGACCGTTCCTCCTCCAACCGCCATTGTTGGCGAGGAAATAACCTGCCCAACCTCAACAGGCCTAGATATTATTGTTCCTGCAACAGGTGATCTTACAACTGTATCATCAAGTGCAATCTTTGCATTTTCATAAGAAACTTCTGTTCTTACTACAGTTGATTTGGCCTGCGCATAACTTTCTTGGATATCTTCATAATCTTTATCAGAGATACTGCCGTTAGTATGCAGCTCAGCACCTCTTTCAAATTGAGATTTTGCATTATTAAGTCGAACTTTTGATGCCTCTAAATCTGATTTTGATTGATCGAGAATATTTTTTGGTGTTCTTTGATCAATTTGTCCAAGCATAGATCCTTTTTTAACAGTATCACCAACCTCTGCACCAAGATATAAAATCTCACCCGATGCTTTTGATTTGATTTCAACAGAGGCGATAGCTTCGATAATGCCAGATGCCTCAATACTTACTTCTAATTTTTTCTCAGATACATTATCTTTTTTATAAAAAGTTGAAGCATCATTAGATGTCTCTGGCTTACCACAAGAAACCACAAATAAAGAAATCATAGATATGGTAAAGATTTTTTTGTTTTTCATAACACTTATTTTATTCATATTTTTGTATCAGACTCAATTAGCCCATCTTTAATATTAATTATTCTTCTTGACTGTTTAGCTATATCTTCTTCATGAGTTATCAGAATTATAGTTTGACCCTCTTCATTAAGCTCTTTAAATAAATTCATAACGTCGTCACCAGTTTTTGAGTCAAGATTACCTGTTGGCTCATCTGCAAATAGTATACTTGGTTTATTCACTAATGCCCTTGCTATAGCCACTCGCTGCTGTTGGCCTCCAGATAGCTCAGAAGGACCATGGTTAATTCTATCAGAAAGGCCTACCTGCTCTAATATATATTTGGCCCTTTCAGTCGCTTCATTTATATCAGTACCAGCATATTTCATTGGAAGCAATACGTTATCTAAAGCCGAGTTCTTTGCTAACAAGTGAAATGACTGAAATACAAAACCAATTTCCTTATTTCTTATTCTGGCTAGAGAGTCTTCATCAAGCTCGCTAACTAACTGGTTATTAAGATAGTAGTTGCCACTTGATGGTGTATCAAGACAACCTACGATATTCATCAAAGTAGTTTTACCGGATCCAGAAGGCCCCATAATCGATACAAAGTCATTTTTATCTACCTCAAGATTTATGCCCTTAAGTGCTTTAACTTTCTGCTGGCCAAGTTGAAACTCTTTTTTAATATCTTTTAATATGATCATGAATTATTAGACAATAATTGTTTTAAGAAAGTTCATAAATTAACCTTTTAGAGCTTCAATATATTCCAACCAAGCACTGCCAGAGTCCTTGTATTTATCTGACTTACTAACGCTAGCAAAAGCACTTTTTGCGTTAGCAAATTGGTTTAATTCAAAATATGCTATTCCTTGCATTAACTTATATTTTCCATCATCTTCTATATTAAGTTTTTTTATTCTATCAATACCTTTCACTACATCAGCCCATTGAAATGCACTAAAAGCAATATCAACATATTGTTTGGCTAATTTTAAATCATTTGGGTTTGTGACTAGGGAATCCTCTAAAACACTTAAGGATCTAGATCTTTCCTTTGCATAAAGCCAAGAATCTGCAAGTAGTTTTGCATTTGCTTTAGTAAAAATAATATTTTCATTACTTATAGCAGACTCTAATACATTTGCTGACATGACAGGATTGTTCCTGTAAAGATAGAAGCTTGCTAAATTAGTAAACTCTTCTGGCTTATCAAGCATACCCTTCATATAGCTAACCTCCATAGTAGCCAGTGAAAGGTCGTATTTCTCTAGAACATTATAGATTGCAGACAATTGTACATAGTACATTTTCTTGTCTGGCTTATTTAGTAATAAAATTTTTGCAGAGCCTTCGGCAGCAATAAAATCTTTTTTATTGTATTCAATTGCAAACTTTAATTGGTACCAGTCCTCCCTAAATACAGAAGACAATGCTATAGCTTTATTGATATATGAATAGGCTAAATCAAAATTCTTTTCAGTTGCATAAACTAGCGCAGTTAGGGCATATATATTATGGATACCTGGTACAGGCTTGCTACTGGATTCTGCTATATCAATGAAATTAAGTAAAAGCTCTTTAGCCTTAACGGGCTTTTTTTGTGTGACATATAACTGAGCAAGTGCTTGAACTAAAGTCGTTGATTCTACAAGCGGCAAAGCTTTTTCATCATAAGAAACCTGAAGCTTGTCTAATGCTTCATCATATCTTTCTTGTTGATATAAAAAAAATCCGAAGGTACGCGCTATTACAGCTTTGTTATAGGACCTTGATCTCCAATTTTTTTTGTACCACTTTGTGAGTATTTTTTCAGCCTCATCAAATTTTTTTTCTTCAATTTTTGCATCGACACGAGTAAGCTCCCAGTATACGGATTCATCTAAAACATCCTCTGATGGTAAATACAAAGGAAGGAAAAGTAGAGTTAGTATTAGATGCTTGTAGTTCATTTTTATTAAAATATTTTAAATTCAATCAATTGAGTTCCATCTTGCGTAACAGCAACACCGTTGACCACTTTAGGCTTAAATTTCCATTTTTTAATAGCTCTTAGAGCAGCAGTATCGAAAACTCTTGGTGGCTTAGATTCTAGAATCTTTGGAGATGATACGCTGCCATCAGCCTCAACAGTAAATTTTACTTTTACCCAGCCTTCTACACCTGCTATTAACTCATTTCTTGGATATTGTGGGTTGATCCTTACCAAAGGTATTACCTGAGAATTACCACCTTGACTTTGAGGCCCTAAAAAAGCTCCTTTAAAATCAGTAGGAACAGATATATCAGGGAATTCTATATCAAGGTTTGGTGCTTGAGGAGGAGCCTGAAGTTCTGGAGTAATTAAATCAGGTGGTGGTGGTTTTTTTGGTGGCTCTGGTTTGTCTGGTATTGTTCTTGATTTTTCTTTAAGTGAAGAGTCTTTTTTAAGCCTAATAAAATCCACTACCCTGAATGAATTTTCAGTTTTTAGAACATCAGAACCAGGCTTAACTATATATGCTAATAGTAAAAAAAATAATAAGGCTACAAATAAGCCTATAAGATGACCTGAAAATTTTTTAATCATTTTCTGCAGCTATTGATATCTCTAAGACACCAGCAAGTCTAATTTGATCCATAGCCTCAACGAGCATGCCTGTTTGAGAGGCTTTATCAGCTTGAATGATCACCGCACCCTCAGGATTTTCAGCCCTTAACCTAATTATGTTTGGGCGTATAGCACGCAATTCTACCTTTCTTCTATCAATATAGATCTCATTATTTTCAGAGATAGCAACTAAGATATTACCCTTTTCATTTCTTTCTGCCGTTTGTGCGCTGGGTCTATTAACCTCAATGCCTGACTCTTTTACAAATGAAGTGGTAACAATGAAAAATATTAACATTATAAAAACAATATCAAGCATAGGTGTTAAATCTAGGCCCGACTCTTCTTGAAATATTTTTTTTCTGCGTCTCATAATTCTGAAATGATTGATTGAGATTTACTCGTTAAAACAGTGTATGTTAATAACCCAACGATACTGATAGCCATTCCTGTCATTGTAGGTAGAGTTGCTTTTGTGATGCCTGATGCAAGAGCTCTAGCATTACCTGTTCCAAAGAATGAAACTACATCAAAAACTTCTATCATGCCTGTAACGGTTCCTAGAAGACCTAGAACAGGACACAAAGCAATTAAAGTTTGGATTATATAAAAATCCTTGTTAACTAAACTTTTATAATCAGATTTTAATGCCGAAAGGTTTAATAGATAGAATTCATCATTTTTAATTTGTGATAAATTTTCTTTGTATTCATTTTGAACAATATGAATATCAAAAAATAAATTTTTAAATTTAGCAAAAATTAATACAAACAAATAAATACTTATAAAAAATAAGATTAAAACAACAGGTCCGCCTTGATATAAAAAATTTGAATATGTTTTAAAAATATCAGTAATCATTTTTTTACTTTATTGGCTACAATTCCAGAAGCCTTTTCTTCAAGGAACGCTATTATGGTGTTTGAGTAATTTTCAGCATAGGAATGCATAAATAACAAAGGAGCAGCAACTATGAGACCAAGCATAGTAGTTACCAAGGCCTGTGAAATACCACCAGCCATTAATTTAGGGTCTCCAGTTCCAAATAATGTAATTGCTTGGAATGTTTCTATCATTCCAATAACTGTACCCAATAACCCCAACAAAGGCGCAACAGTAGCAATAAGCTTTATTGCTTTTACTCTTACTTGAATACTTGGTGTGATTGACTGTATTTTCTCATCTAAAATTAATTCAAGCGAATCAAGCGACTCGTTTATATTGTCCTTGGCTGTATTTATTAAAAGTCCTAACAAATTGTCATTCGAAACATTTTCATTATTTTCTTGGTCTTTAATGCTTTGAAGAACCTTTCTAAGAACATAAATCCTCTCACTCGCTAGGGCTACACCAGCCAAGCCTAATAGAATAATAACGTAACCAACCAGGCCGCCATCTGCTATTCTTTGGAACAAGTTTTTCTTTTGAATCAGCTTTTCTAATATTGCTCCTCGTGTTGGATCTATGTCAATGGTGAATATGCCCTCAGGGTCCATTTGAAGGTTCTTTAATTTTCTCTTACTAACACCGGCAGGCTGTGACGGTAAAAATTCAATTTGGTTTGTCTCTACGAGGTGTTTTAAAAACATTCCTTCATGTGTAATTGAGAAGGTCCCAATTCGCAATACTTCTAATTCATCATTATTACCATCGGCAGTTAGTACATTTGTTTTAAATACTTTGATAGTTTCTGCATTTCTTATTTCTTTAACAAGCTCAACCCAAAGATTAGAAATATCTGATAAGTCAGGTAATTTTTTTGACTCAGCAAGATTTTTTAAGAAAAGATCCCTAGCCGGGTTATCAATGTTTGTAATTGAATTTTTAAACTCGCCACGTGTTTGACCAGATACTTGTTTAACAACACCAAACATCTCACCTAAGTTGCCAAGTTTTAATGTTAATTTTTCCTCTAGTTCTGCAAGAATTTTTTCGTTTTGATCAAATTGATTTATTAGCCTTTGGGATAGATCTTCGGCATTCTTAAGATCGGTCTTTAGTTTACTATTAATCTTTTTTAAATCAGCGAGTTGCTTCTCTTTAGTACTTGTTCTAGAAAAATCAAATCTTTTTTCAATATCAACTTTGGATTGAATATCAATTATCAACTGCTCTAATTCAGATATCGGCTCAATAGTTTCATTGCTATCCTGAGCATAAATTGAAAATGTAATACAAATCAACAAATAAAACATAATATTTTTTTTCATTATATTTTCTCCACTGGAAGTTTAAGCAAAGATGGCGGTAACTCCTTTCTTGCAATTTTTAATGCAATAACTAACTCATTATCTATGCCTTTTTGCCTAACCCATTGATTGCTTTTTTTACTGTACATTGCATTGTATTTACCGTCTGAAGTTCTGGCATAAAGCCCTACTCTCCCAAGCCTGAATATCTCAACATTGTATTTTTTGTTTTCAACAGTAATTTCATCTCTATAAGATTCAACCGTTCTGCCATACTCATTTTCTATTTGGTAAGCCTCAAACACTCTACGAAATTTTTCTGATGTAGAGATATTAGATTGAAGTAATATATCCTTTAGGTTTTGGATCCTTAAAACCCTCTCATTTGTAAGAAATGGAATATCATTTTCAACTATTGATTCAAGTGTAATAACCATCTCTTCGAGTTTTGGCAAAATACCTCTATTGGTATTATCAAGCTCTGACATTTGCTCATTTATAGAAATAATTTCATTATTCTGCGAAGCAGTTAATTCTTGCATTTGCCTATTATAAATATTCGTTAAGTCTAACTGTTGCGATAAAAATTGAATGTCGCCTATGAGTATTATGATATCTGTATCAATGTCATTAATATATGACTGTCTTTTGGCAGCGGCATTTGCAGATGATGCTTCAATTTTAATAGCCTCTTCGATCAAAGCCTTATCATTATTAATTGTTTCAGCTTGTTCTTGGGCTATAGAAAAGTTTGCATTAAGCAATAAGGCAAGTGTGAAGTATATTCGTGATGAATTCATAATAAAAAGTTTTTTTAAGTTTGAACAATTATAAACATATTTAAGTGCATAAATAGTATTTATTAGTTAAAAATTTACAAAAAAAAAATCCCCTCGATAGAGGGGATTTTAGATTTTTAAGACCTAATTTAGAATGTGTACTTATAAGTTATAAATACTTCTCTTCCAACAGGTGAATAATAGTATTCTGAGAACCATGGGAAGCCTAAATCTGTATTGTACTTAGGAGCGTCATCAAATAAGTTTGATACTGACACTTGAACAATATGCCCAACATCAATGTCATATCTTAAGAATGCGCCAACATCAAAATATGGCTCAATCTTATTTCTGCCAGTAGGGTTCGGTGCAAAACTACTGAAGTAGCCCATAGACCCAATTCTTGATGTACTAATACCAGTTGACCAATCATCCTTATTCCATGAGAGTGATAAGTAACTTCTTGATCTTAACCTTCTTTCTTGGTTCATAATACTTACAAAAGGATCAGCGTCTGTATCTTTTCTTCTTTCATCATCAACATATGATACTGATAGACTCACATTAAAGTCACCCATTTCATCTGTTATAAATCTTGATTGAATAGACCAGTCAGCTCCTCTATAGTATCTTCCAGCACCATTAATATAACCATACTTAACAGTATCAATAGCACCCTCAACTGGCGTTACTGCTGGTGCTTGACCACCACCTTGAGGAGTCCAAACTGCACCCCTTACAACAGTTGAATAAATATCAGCACAATAAGCTGAACCAAATGTGAATCCTGGAGTAGAAATACCATCCTCTTGCGCTTTACAAATCATTTCGTCTCTTAAAATTTGAGCTACGCTTGTTGAAGTAACAATATCATTTAGTTCAATTTCAACTAAGTCTAAAGTCATGGATGCACGCACTTTTGATGTATTTAAAATATCAAGAACCAAACCTAAGTTATATTGCTCACCTGTTTCAGCTCTTAGGTTCAGATTACCAGAAGAACTTAGATTAGCATTTAACTGCGTAAACCCTTGTGTTAAACAATCAGTTCCATCAATATTTACAAAACCTTGGTTTAGGTATCTACCGTAGTAGTCACATGGTGTACCAAAACTACCTGACTCACCTTTATAAATATAAGGCAGACTCGGAGCAGCAAAGGATTCACCCCAACCACCTCTTATTAAAAGCCTATCAATTGGCTTCCAAGTAAAGGTAACTTGGTCTGTTCTTCTATCACCAATCTGTGTAGATTTTTCGTCATAGCTATCTTGTCTGCTAGCTAAATATAAATCTAGGTTAGATGTCAATGGAATATTAGTTTCAACCGCAAAAGAAGTTCTAGTTCTTTCACCACCACCTTCAGTAGTTGAATTACCCCATACGTTACCTGCATCATATTGTGGCCCTGGATCAATCATATAATCTGTTGATGTATCTTCGGCGTGAAATGCAAAACCAACCGGTCCCGCAGGAAGAGTGAAAAGCTCTCCACTAGTTGTGAACTGTAAAGTTTCAGAACTAGATTCACCTTCAATATATATTCTCTGCCATAATCCATAAGATTCAGCTGTTTCATATGAACCCCAGAATGTATCTGGATTGAAAACGCCATATCCATATGTACCAGCTGTACATAGATCAGCGTTAGCGCTATCTGCTACTCCACCACACATCCATCTTTCCAAACTATCATTAAGAACGTCACGACCGCCATTTAAATAGTTATACTCGTCTTTTACATAGGCTAATTCCCAGTCCCATATTGAATCTCTAAATTCAAATGTACTTGTAGCACTCAATGTATAAGAAAGTGTGTCTTCTTCAAATTCTGCTCTCCACGATTTTTCAGGGAAAAATCTTTGACCTGAAACATAAGCACCACCAAATGCAAACATTGCAGGGTGTAAAGTTCTACCTGCAGCACCTGGACCTGGGTTACCAAATCCATCTGAGATAATCTGCCCATCATTACCAATCACATATGATGAGTAGTAACTTGCTTGAACAAAATAAGGATAATAGTCATTTTTTAGTTCAGTATCCCAATAATGAATATCAGCGTTAAGTTGGATACCATTATCTAGTGTATAGGTTCCTGCTAGATAAGCACTACTGTTATCATAGCCATTTCTAACTGTTGTCCAAGCAGAAGCGTCTAAATTACAATATTTCCAGTCTTCTCCATAGGATCTTCCTAAAGGACCCCACTCGTCTCCATCTTGATCTGTATATACAGTTGAACCCCAACCATAATTACCCATGGCATCGGAGATTAAATTTAGATCCTCACATGTAGTATCTAATGCACCTGACTCACCTGGTAAAAAACCATAACCAGCGTATCCTCTAGCACTTAATTTTCCTGCCCATGTGCCATAATGATAATAACCAACTGGCTCATCAAATCTAGTGTCATACATAGGTCTGTCTTTACCATTAATAGGATTAACTGAGTTAAGTTCTAAACCAAATACCATGCTGCCGTTGTCAAAGTATTTACCACCACTAAATTCTACAGCAACAGATTCACCTGACTCACGTCCTGTTAAAGGCTGATGTTCACCGTATCTTACTTGTACTGAAAAATCTTCCATACCATCAACTAAGATAACGTTTATCACACCCGATACAGCATCAGCACCATAAATAGCAGATGCCCCAGCAGTCAATATCTCAATTCTTTCTACTATACCAATTGGAATTCTATTCCAGTTAAAAGATGAATCACCCCCTCCTGATGGATATGGATAGTTCGCTCTTCTCTTTCCATTTACAAGAACAAGTGTTCTAGATGGACCAAAGTCACGCAAATTGATCTGATTAGAACTAGCACTATTTGTTCCACCACCAAGACCATCCATTATAGTTTGACCTGTATTTTGTGAAATTGATGCAACTGCTTCATAGACAGATAAAAAGCCGCCTTGATCAATATCATCACTTGTAATAACAACTAATGGTTGCGGTCCTTCAATATCCGTTCTCTTAATTCTTGAGCCGGTAACACTTACTTTAGTAAGTTCTACACTGTCAGAATCAGATGCGCTTGAAGAAGCTTGAGCTTCAGACGATTCAACAGCAACTTCTTGCTGTACTTCTACAGTCTCAACTTCTGCATCTGTAGATTGTGAATTTTCTTCAACGCCTGGATTGTCAGCAAACATCAGACTAGATGTAAGCATAAGACTTAATATTAATAAATTTTTATTTAACATAACGTTTTCCCCTTTTATGTTTAATGGTGTAATAACTAAGGTATTATTAATTAATAAACCCCATAGTGCAAACTTTTATTCAATTAATTGAATGTCAAGTATGCTTGACTTCATTTATGGTAACTTGTTAATATAAAGAAAGAATATCTTTAAACTTATTACTTGGAAAAACTATGAAAAAAATTTTATTGCCAATTTTAATACTTGGATCAGTATTAACCTTTGATTTAAATGCAAATGATTCAATACCTGTTGAGCACTTTTGGTGTGATTCAGCAATGACAAGTGGAACATTATCACCAAATGGTAAATACTTTGCCGCGATGGTTCCAGCATCTGGACCTAAATGTTCAATAAATAAAGATGAAGATTCTAGTCAATCTGCAAAAGTCCTTCTAGTTATTGATTTAGAAACAAATAAGCCAAATGTTCTTAGTGGAACAAGTGCAGGAGCAACCATAGTTGGGTTTACATGGTTAAATAACTCAAGAATTGCATTCTATAGGCAGCCGCAAGCAGGTCTTGATGCTTACAGTATGTGGGCAATCAATATTGACGGAACAAAACCAAAGCTTTTAGTCAGAGGTAAGTGGGAAGATGGATACCCTACTGGCGCTAATTTGTTAGATCTTTTAGAAGAAGATGATAAACATGTTTTGGTTGGCTATAACAAAAGAAGGCCTACTGTTACCGATGTATATAAGCTTAATATTTTTTCAGGAAAGTTAAGTATGGTTGCTAAAGATCCCAAAAAAGATGGCCAAACAAGCATGGGGTGGGCAGTAGACCAACAAGGTTTAGTAAGGGGCTATTCAGCGGTTAAAGGTTTATATACTTATCTGTATCACAGAAATGACGCCAATTCGGATTTCGAGTTATTAAGAAAATTTAAGTTTCAAGATCCTAGTTTTTATATTTCCACTTATGATCATGACCCAAGATATGCATATGTTACAGGTCAAGCTGTTAATGCTAATGGAGTAGTTATTGATGATTCTAATACTGATGCTATGTGGCTTTATGATACATATAACGATGAATTTATTGAAAAAATATACCAGAATTCTAGGTTTGATGTTGGAGGAATTGCAATATCAGAAAAAACAAAAAAACCTTCCTATATTGCATACTACGGTGAAAAACCTGAAAAGGTATGGCTAGATTCAGATCTTGAGAATGTCTATTCATCAATTGAAGCAGCATTTCCACAAGAAAAAGTCTCGATCGGGAGCTGGACTAAAAACGAAGATAAAGCAATCGTAACAACTTGGAGTGATAAAAATCCAGGTGAAATGTATTTTTATGACAGGAATACAGGTGCAATATCTTTGATAGCAAAATCAAGACCATGGATCGATAAAAATCAAATGTCATCAATGATACCAATAGAATTTGTTGCAAGGGATGGGTTGCTTATAAATGGCTATCTTACTGTTCCTGCAAACTCAAATGGTAAAAATTTACCATTGATTGTTAATCCTCACGGCGGTCCCAATGCACGTGACTATTGGGGATATAATCCTGAGCATCAATTTTTTGCATCTAGAGGTTATGCTGTATTGAGTATGAATTTTAGAGGTTCTACTGGATATGGTAGAAAGCATGTTAAATCTGCTAACAGAGAGTGGGGAAGAAAAATGCAGGATGACGTTACTGATTCTGTTAACTGGGCAATAAATGAAGGAATTGCTAACCCAGATAAGGTATGTATTCATGGAGCTAGTTACGGTGGTTATGCAGTTATGGCTGGTATTACTAAAACTCCAGATATGTACAAATGTGCTGTTAATTACGTTGGTGTAACAGATATGAAATTAATGTTCTCTGAAAGACCAAAGGTGTGGGAGATATGGGATGAGCAGCAAAAAATAGAGGTTGGAGACTATTCAAATGAAAAAGATTACCTCGATGATGTTTCTCCGATAAATATGGTAGATCAAATAAAAACACCTTTATACATAGTTCATGGAAAACTAGACTGGAGGGTAGATATAAAACATGCCCAGGTTTTGAAAAAAGAACTTATAAAAGCAGGTAAAAAAGAAGGAGAAGACTTCTGGTGGATGGTTAAAGGTGACGAAGGCCACGGGTTTGTGAAAGAAGCAAATAAGCTTGAACTTTACACAGAACTTGAAAAGTTTTACGCCACTTACTTAGACTAGAAAGAGCTTATATTAGTTTGGCTTTTTCCAAGAATTAAGCCGTGTACATCTGAGGTACCCTCGTAAGTATTTACAGCCTCTAAATTCATACAGTGACGAATAATATGGTATTCGTCACTGATACCATTGCCTCCGTGAATATCTCTTGACTCTCTTGCTATATCTAAGCCCTTCTGGCAGTTATTCCTTTTAACCAACGAGATCATTTCAGGCCTCATTTTATTATCATCAATAAGCCTTCCAACTCGAAGCACACCTTGAATGCCTAAAGCTATATCTGTTTGCATGTTAGCAAGTTTCATTTGAACAAGTTGTTTTGAAGCAAGCGGCTTTCCAAATTGAATCCTATCCATCGTATACTCCAAGGATGCATTCCAGCAAAATTCTGCAGCACCCATAGCACCCCAGGCTATTCCATATCTAGCCATGTTTAAACAAGAAAAAGGGCCTTTAAAACTTTGAACTTCAGGTAGAATTTTTTCATCAGCTACAAAAACATCATCTAAAAATATTTGCCCGGTAATTGATGCTCTCAATGAAAACTTTCCTTCTAGCTTTGGTGTATTTAAACCATTCACTCCTCTATCAACAATAAAGCCTCTTAAGATACCCTGCTCATCTTTCGCCCAAATAATAAGAACATCAGCTATCGGTGAATTAGTTATCCAGGTCTTAGAACCATTTAACATATAGCCGCCATCTACTTTTTTTGCATTAGTTTTCATAGAACCAGGATCAGAACCTGCGTCGGGCTCTGTAAGACCAAAACAGCCTATCAGCTCACCTTTTGCCATTTGAGGTAAGTAAAATTCTTTTTGTTCTTCAGACCCAAATTTATGAATAGCATGCATAGCCAATGAAGTCTGGACACTAAAGGCAGATCTATAACTCGAGTCTACTCTTTCAATCTCTCTAGCAATAAGACCATATGACACATAGTTAGTCCCGGCGCATCCATAGCCGTCTATTGGTGCACCTAAAAAACCAAGCTGGCCCATTTCTTTATAAATAGATTTATTAAATATTTCATTCCTATTAGCATCTAATATTCTTGGCATTAATTCTTTTTGGCAATAATCTCTTGCAGATTTTTGAATACTGAGCTCTTCATCAGTTAACTGCTCGTCTAATAATAAAATATCTTGAATGGTCATAATTTATATCCTCTCTATTCTTATAATACCAAATCTTGGTGAAGAATAAGTAATTGAGTCTTTGTCTAATTCGCTTTTAACAATTCTTATCATTTCGACACTGTTGCCACAAATAATAATAAGAGGTATCTCATTTTGATATTGATATACAAAATTAAGAATAATACCCTGAACATCGAAATGTCTTTCCCCATGAAGATCTAGATGTGTAATACCCCTTTCTTGAAAAACGTTCATGAACTATTATTACATTCCTAATTAATAAAATAAAAATAATGGCTAAACTTCATTTTTTCTA
>Ga0209659_1000847_pt1 | contig 18774 bp, 16 predicted proteins | sample SaaInlLV_10m_DNA_FD_184658 | JGI IMG/M metagenome (GOLD analysis project Ga0209659, IMG submission 184658) | Marine microbial communities from expanding oxygen minimum zones in the Saanich Inlet - SI072_LV_10m_DNA (SPAdes) (version 2) | ecosystem: Environmental > Aquatic > Marine > Intertidal... | reverse complement strand
GTTGTAGATCTGATCCTGTCGGCTCACCTCGCTCCGCCAATAGCCGAGAACGGAAATCGTCATCTTGCAGGTGTCGCCACTGCTCATCCCAGGGAAGATCAGCAATTGCTTTCCAGCTTGGCCGTTGCGAAAAAGGATGGAAGGTCGCTCGCCAACCCAGAATGAGTCCGGTGCCGCGCATCGAAATCTGCGCGACGATCTGCGCCCCCGCGTCGTTTTGCACCCGCATTTCGGCAAGTTGCTGTGCAAACGAGAGTCCCTTAATCGGCGACTCCAGCGCCGTAAAAGCAACCGCGGCGCCAGTATCACGACTTAAATCACCCATCCAGCCAAACTCATCCCAGTCGGGATGTAAATCGCTAGCGAGCTCAAATACGCCGTGTCCAGCACGCTTGAGGGCGTCGCCAATACCCAGTAATTCTTCTTTGGTCGCGGTCGTGCCGGGAACCAGCTCTCCCTCAACCGACTTGTGAAGGATCGTTCTAGAGGTTGAGAATCCAACCGCACCCGCGGCAAGGCCCTCCTCAACAATGCTGGCCATGCGGGCAATATCGCTATCAGTCGGCGCTTCATTGGCAGCTCCTCGGTCGCCCATTACGTACGCACGGACTGCGCCATGCGGGACCTGCGCTGCGACATCAATCGTTCGATCTAGCTTTTCTAGCGCATTGAGATAGTCAGGGAAGGACTCCCAATCCCAGGTCATACCCTCAGCGAGCGCGCTACCCGGGATATCCTCTACGCCCTCCATCAATCCGATCAACCAGTCTTGTCGCTCAGGCGCCGCGGGCGCAAAGCCGACACCACAGTTGCCCATCACGACCGTGGTAACGCCATGCCATGCTGAGGGTGCCATTTCTTGATCCCAGGTCGCCTGGCCATCGTAGTGAGTGTGGATATCCACGAATCCGGGCGCGACGATTCGCCCAGCGGCGTCAATTTCTTCTCGAGCGGACTCGTCTAGATTACCGACCGCGACGATACGATCCCCGACGATGCCGACATCCATGATGCGGCCCGGCGCTCCCGTACCATCAACGACAAAGCCACCCGAAATTTTCAAATCGTACATACCGCCCTACTCCTATTCGCCACCACTACTCTTGTTACGCAACCCACTGAACCCTGCCGGCCATCGGCGACACGTCACACTGCCCCCTCTGACACGCGGCTGAAGTTTACCTCAGACTGCATCACGGCTCATCGCCACTGATCTCTTTCAAGAGCTTCGTCATTTTAGCGAGCAGTTGATCAACCGAATCGATGCCAAGCAGCTCATACTTAATCGTCTCGTCAAACGGCAGTAACTGCGTCAACTGCCAGCAAACCCGCCATGCATCAGCGGCATCGGTCTGCAGGTTCAACTGTTTTATTTGCGGGTGCCGTAGCAAGCCCGTGAGCACCTCAGCAAGCCCCACCTGATCGTCAGGGAGCGGCGCTAAATGTGGCGCATCATGAACCACGACCTCCGCCTTGATCAATCCATCGGGTTCGCGCCATGTCGACTCGATATCAAAGCGATGTTGCCCCTCAATCGTAATGCCCAATAAGCCATTCGCCAATTGATCCCAATCCACAATATGAGCATAAGTCCCGTAGTCACCCAGATTAGGAGTCTCGAGAGACCCGCCAGAGATCTCCGACCCTTGTCGCAGCCACGCGACACCAAACCCCCGGTTTTCTCGCATGCAGCGCGCTACCAAATCCAAATAGCGCTGCTCAAAAATTTGCAGGGGGAATCGCCCTGAGGGCAGTAATACGGAAGACAACGGGAACAAAGCAATTTCAGTCATGACAAAGATGGCGCAGTAGCGATTTCTAGCAAGGTTAGCAGGTTCAGCGCCTCTGCCCGACTAGCCCCACAAACCGATGCTTCCGGTCTAAAATGCGCGCAAATCGACGGTCGCCTTGGATCATCGAACAACGCACACTTGGACTCAGTTGACAGGTGCACACACGTCATACCCGCTGGCTTACCCTCAGGCATCCCCCAAAACGGCTGACTAATTGCCGGCGCAATGCAGCAAGCGCCGCATCGGGGCCGACACTCGTTCATCAGGATTGCGCCCTTCCGAATGGCCTGAAGATGAGGATCAACTGAGGCAACAACAACAGCGCCCCCGCGACGGCGGCAATCATCGCCACCACGGTGAGGACACCGAAATAGAGAAGCGGCGTGAAGTTAGATAACGTGAGCGTCGCAAAACCCACCACCACTGTCAGCGTCGTGTAATACATTGCCCGTCCAATGCTACCGTGGCTGCGCAGCATCGCCGCATGATAATCACCATCAAGGGCAATTTCGTCGCGAAACCGATGTAAGTAATGAATACAGTCATCGACACCAATACCCACCACTATCGCGGCAATCGTAATTGTCATGATATCCAGTGGAATACCGGCTAACCCCATCAGACCCAACACTAAGCCCGCGGCAAGGACGTTGGGCGCTAGGGCAAGTAATGCAATCGATAATGAACGGAATAAGACCCAAAACATCAAACCAATCGCCAAGAAAACCGCACCGAGTGTTTTAATTTGCGAAGTGAAAAGGCTTTGAAGCACGTTGTTATAAAGCACCAGCAATGACGTAAAATGCAGCCGCTCAGGCTCAATGCCGGTCTCGCTCAAAATCTGTTCCTGCAATTCCCGTAGATAAGCATCCCGCCTGAGTGATTCACTCGTCTCCATCACGCGAACATTCAACCTCACCTCTTGCGCAGCGGCATTGTAAAAAGGCGTAATCAACGAGTCACTGACATCTTGAGGCAGGCTGTTTTCGATCAGCGCCAGTTCTACACCGCCAAGGCGACTGCCATACAACCTATCCATCACAGCAAAAGCGGTCGATAGCGACGTGACCTTTCCCGACGCTTCTCTGTCGTCAATAATTGCGTGAACTTGATCTATCAGCTGTCGACCCGGCACCGAAAACCAATAACTGGTCTCCGCGTCACTGCTCGCGCCAAAACTAAAATCAATGTCGAATGCCCCATCAAAAAAACCGCCTTCCTCATCCCAATCTGCCTCCTCCGCATTGGACGGTTGCTCCACTTCAATCGCAGTTGATGCTTCAGGTGCCGACAGAATCACATCGAGAGGGATCGTCCCACCCAGTCGCGCATCGAGCAGTTCCATGCCTTGGTAGATTTCAGTGTGCTCTTTAAAGTAATCAATAAAGCGGTTTTCAACTTCGAGTGAACGAATGCCGAGACCCGAAACAATGATTAAAAAAGCGGTCACTGCACTGACAAACACCCCATACCGCTGAACGATCAGCGCGAATTTTTGAGTGAACGGCGTGTCGGTGTGCTGCGACACTGCAGGACTCGTGTCTGGGATAATCACCATCAGTGCGGGCACAAGTGTAAAAACGGTGCAAAACCCGATCACGATTCCAGTCGTCATCATCCAACCAAAGTCGATCACCGGCTGAAGACCCGCCACAACCAGTGACGTAAAGGCAACGATCGTGGTCATCGCAGTATATAAACACGGCACGAGCATCAATCTTGCGGCGCCCGACGCCAGCTCATGCCTCGACTCAGCAGGCTGAGCGCGATGCAGCTCTCGATAGCGAACCACCAAATGGATTGATAGTGAGAGTGTCACGATCAGCAATACGGCCACCGAATTTGAGGAGATGACGGTCATGCGCCAGTCGGTGGCAGCAAGCACTCCCAGCAACAAGGTGGCCGTAGTGCTGCACGCAGTTAAGGGAATCAACACCCATTTCCAGCTCCGGAAAATAACCCACATTGCGATAGCCATGACGAGCAAAATAGCAGAGCCAAAGGTCAATAAGTCCGATTGCACGAAACTCAGCATATCGGCGGCAATCATCGGCACTCCCCCCACGAAGATGCTCGCATAGGGTTTAAACCGATCCGCCACGCCGCGCACTGCCGTGACCAATCGACCCCTCTCGTCTCCGAGCCTTGCCAGGGCAATGTCATATTCCGCCTCGACTCGGGTCAAGCTGAGTGAGCCAGCCTCATCGAGCTCATCTGACACCGCCATCTGACGCAACGATTCTCGCCGGTCCAATAATGTTTCAGCCTCTTGATCAGCCTCTAATGAAACCAAAATCCCAGTAAGATCGCCCTCCTCACTAACGAGTAGATTGCGATAGAGCGAGCTGGTAGTCAGCTCCGTCAGTGCTAACCGCCGATCGACCTCGGGATCACGAAGGGTAGGCATACTGTCGGCGCGAGCGAGATCAGTGAGTGACAGCGGTGGGCTTTCGAGTAACGGCACATCCAGTAAGGTGGTCACCCCCGAAACGCCCCGCAGCCGGCGCAGCTCGTCGACCATTGCGGTCAGGGGCTCGAGTGAATCAGGGGACAACAAAGGCGCATCAGGCTCCCAAGTCAGAATCAGAAACTCGCCCCCTGCATACTTTGCTGACGACTCGCGAAAATACGCAAGATCAGGGTCTCCCTGCAATAATAGTGAGTCCGAGGACGCCTCTAATCGCAAGTTAGGTAATGCGACGACCGCGCTCCCGATGACTGCGATTATTGCAACCACGACTAGCCATGGCCGTCGAAGCAACCTGTCATAGAACGTACTTACTGATTTCATGCGTAAACTTTATCCTCTAATGTCGCAATGAGTCGGGTATGCAACCCTTGAAAGCCACCGTTACTCATGACCACAATCTTGTCACCGGGATGCGCCAGCGCCAGCGCTCGGTTGAGCAACGCATCAATGTCACTCATCACCTCTTGATGCTCATAGGCATCCAGTGCGGCCGAGAGGTTCCAGTCTAGACCTGGCGGCTCAAACCAGATGACATGATCCGCCTCTTGGGCAGCCGCGCCCAACTCTGCTCGATACTGCCCCAGGCGCATGGTGTTGGAGCGCGGCTCCACGAGCGCAATGAGCTTTCCCGATGATTGTTCGGCCCGCATGGCGCTCAAGGTTGCTGCGATGGCGGTGGGGTGGTGCGCAAAATCATCAAATACCGCAATATTATGGGGCGCTCCGAGCAGTTCTAATCTGCGCTTAATGCCTGCGAACGACGCCAAGGCGTTTACGGCATCAGCGGGATCGACACCCACCTGCGCAGCCGCTGCCACCGCAGCGGTTGCATTGGCCGCATTGTGTGCCCCGATCAGCGGCCACCTGAGCGGATAAGCTTGCCCGTCAGGCGTCGTAATCGTAAAAACATTCTCAGGCGCTGGGCCGGATCGCCACGACCACCCAGCAGTCGTCGTCTCGCTAGCAGCCGCCACAGTGCTGACCGCACTCCAGACACCGCGTGCCAAAACACGGTCAATCGCATCACCCTCGCCTCGAATGATGGCCCCATCGCCCGGAATGCAGCGAATCAAATGATGGAATTGGGTCTCAATCTCGGCCAGATCAGCGAAAATATCGGCGTGGTCGTATTCGAGATTATTGATAACGAGGGTGTCGGGTCGATAGTGGACGAACTTAGAGCGCTTATCAAAAAAAGCCGAGTCATACTCGTCGGCCTCTACAACAAAATACCGACCCTCGCCCAGTCGAGCCGAAAGTCCAAAATTCACCGGTACACCCCCAATCAGAAATCCGGGTGCCAATCCTGCTTGTTCCAGTATCCAAGCCAGCATGCTCGCCGTACTGGTTTTGCCGTGAGTGCCTGCGACGGCCAATACCCATCGGTCTTTTAAAATATGCTGACCCAACCACTCAGGGCCAGAGGTGTAGTGCAAGTGCCGGTTTAGCATGCTCTCAATCGCTGCGTTGCCGCGCGACAGCGCATTGCCAACGACGACACAATCGGGGGTAGGCTGTAATTGATTCGCGTCATACCCATCCGTTACCGCAATACCGCTCTCAATGAGCTGAGTACTCATCGGCGGATAAACATTGGCGTCACTGCCCGATACGCGGTAACCGCTGTCCCGTGCAAGCAGCGCTAAGCCCCCCATAAAGGTGCCACAGATGCCTAAAATGTGAACGTGATCAGCCAAGAAACGTCTCCTTCCACTGGCCAGATTAGCATGCGCCGTTTGCCATTGCGCCGCGAGGGGTCTACCTTACGCCCCGTGTTCCACTCCCCCTAATTTCGTGAATCATGACGCGACGCAATTTATTTTATGCCCAATCAGGGGGAGTCACCCCAGTCATTAACGCCTCCGCCGCCGGTGTCATTCAAGCAGCTAGGGAACATCCCAAACGGATTGGCAAAGTCTTAGCAGGCCAAAATGGCATCCTGGGCGCTCTGCAAGAAAACCTGATCGATACATCGTGCGAAACCAAAGGATCGATCGAGGGGTTAATCAGTACTCCGGGAGGGGCCTTTGGTTCCTGTCGCTATAAGTTGAAGAGCTTCGCAGAAAACCAAGCCGAATATGAGCGCCTGATCACCGTTTTTAAGGCACACAACATCGGTTATTTTTTATATAACGGGGGTGGCGATTCCGCCGATACCTGCCTTAAGGTCTCTCAGATTAGTGAGCAGATGGGTTATCCCATACAGGCCATCCACGTCCCCAAAACCATCGATAACGACCTGCCGCTGACAGACAACTGCCCAGGCTTTGGCTCAGTCGCTAAATATGTGGCCATATCAACTCGAGAGGCGGCGTTGGATATCGAATCAATGTGTGCCACCTCCACGAAGGTTTTTATTCTTGAAGTCATGGGGCGACACGCCGGCTGGATTGCCGGTGCAAGCAGCCTTGCCGCCACAGAGCGAGGGGATGCCCCGCACATTATTTTGTTTCCTGAAATCGCTTTCGACCAGACAAAATTCCTCAGTAAAGTCAGCGACTGCGTCAAACGCTTTGGATATTGCGTCGTTGTCGCCTCTGAAGGGACCAGCACCGCAGATGGCAGGCTGCTCGCTGATCAAGGAGAAACCGACGCATTTGGCCACGCTCAACTTGGGGGTTTGGCACCGTTGCTGGCTAGCATGGTGAAAGAGCACCTAGGTTTTAAGTACCACTGGGCCGTAGCCGACTATCTGCAGCGCGCCGCTCGTCATATTGCCAGTCAAACCGATGTCGATCAGGCGATTGCGCTCGGCCGAGCGGCAGTCGAACTTGGCTTAGAGGGCGCAAACGCCATCATGCCAACTATCGAGCGAAAACCCGGCAAACAGTACCGATGGCGCATTGGCACCGCGCCACTGCATCGTGTCGCCAATCGAGAGAAGAAAATGCCCCGTCGATTCATATCAAAAGATGGGTTTGCGGTTACTGCAGCGGGCAAAGCCTATTTTGAACCGCTGATCGCCGGCGAAGCCTACCCTGACTATCATCGCGGCATGCCACGCTACACACGCTTAAAGAAAGTATTGGTGCCCAAACGCTGCCCCCCCTGGCAGACATAGCGCCTTAAAACACTGTGAGGCGCACGCAACGAGCTCGCGCCTAGGTCATCAAGACGTATCGCTTAAAAATAGCCTCTGCGTCCGTCTCCAACAGAGACATCATTTGCAACGGAGCGTGGCACTGTCCCGCTGGATCCGCATCGCCACGCCACAGCGGAAGACACTGGCTCAGTGATAATTGCCGAAAGTAGCCCTCTGCCACCGGTCGATAACTGATATGCCAGGGTTCAGGCGCAACACCGCCGCGATCAACGTCATACGGTTTATAAAAACCTTCCGCGTTATCAGCCGAGATCTGATCATCCAACCAAGCACTCATCTCAGCAAAAACGCCTCCTCGCTGATATTCGCTGGTGAGCAGCTGCGGCGCATAATCATCAGTCACGGTTGAACGATCCCAAATATCAAAATCCGTGCCCCAGTGGTGCCGAGACGTGCCTGGCAACGCAGAAAAGCGCAGGATCGCAGCAAGCCAGTCAGTATCCGATAGCGCTACGCGATGCAGACCCACCCCCTCCTCATCCACTACGGGGCGATGACCCAGCCACTTAGCATTCACAATGTCTGATTGGCGACCGTAACTCCGGAAAGCAGACGCCACCCGCAGATCAAACCCCTCGGTCGCCGCTCGCCCACTGAGCGCAGTGAACGCATTGACTGCCCTTTGATGCGCCCACATCCCCTCCGCGAATTCAGATAAGCCCTCGCGAGACAGGCCCAACACTGTCAATGCGTCAAAAACGATGGGTTTTCTCCGATATATCGCGCACTTACGGGATAGATGCCCAGCAGGTTGATCTCATTGAACAACAGGTATACCTCCAGACCCTCCGCCATCGCTTGCGCCATGTGGCCCGCATAGGCTGGGTCGACTTGCTCGGCAGGCGCCACGCTCGTGATCGCTTCATGCATCACGCAAAAAACCAGAGCGGCACGATGTCCCCTGTGAATGGCCGCCACCAACTCAGTTAGATGCTTACTGGCGCGAGTACTGACCGCATCAGGAAACGCACCCTTTCCCGCACCAACATGCCATGTCACCGACTTCACCTCGATATAGATACCGCTCCCGCTATCAACGAAAAAATCCGCCCTAGATCGATCAGCTAACCTCACCTCAGATTGCAGCGACGCACCACTGGGCATCAAGTCGGGTAAGAGCCTTTTCCGCAATGCTTCGGCGACAACGCGATTCGCCAGGGCCGCATGAATACAAGCCAACCCCGTTTCGGTCTGCACCAACTCCCAAGTCCATGCCAATTTACGCGCTGGCTTTGGATGAAAGGACAACCAGACCGCCCCATCGGCCGGCTGACACCCTGTCATGGCGCCCGTATTGGGACAATGAGCACACACCAGCTGCTCACCCTCAGCCAAGACCACATCGGCTAGGAAGCGTTTATAACGTCGACGCAAGGCTCCCTTGGTAAGAGGCGGGAAGTCCATAAAAACGCCTCCGGTCAGCGAAATGGGATTACGCAGCCTTGCCGACAAGCGCTAAACACTTGGCCTTTGCAATCTATGCTGGCACGAAGGGCGCAGATCTGGTAGCTTCCCCGCCCCAAATACGCATGACAAAGTCTGTCGTGCTACTTTACGAGGAATCGCACCACTATGGCCAGTCGCAAATCAGCCAGCGCAAAAGCCAAAGGCGCAGCACCTAAGAAAAAAGCACCCGCCAAAAAAGCACCTGCTAAAAAGAAAGCCGTCGCTAAAAAAGCGCCCGCCAAAAAAGCACCTGCTAAAAAGAAAGCAGCCGCTAAAAAAGCGCCCACCAAAAAAGCACCTGCTAACAAGAAGGTCGTCGCTAAAAAAGCGCCCGCCAAGAAAGCACCTGCTACAAAGAAAGCCGTCGCTAAAAAAGTGCCCGCCAAGAAAGCACCTACCACAAAGAAGGTCGTCGCTAAAAAGGCGCCCGCCAAGAAAGCACCTGCTACAAAGGAAGCCGTCGCTAAAAAGGCGCCCGCCAAGAAAGCACCTACCACAAAGAAGGCCGTCGCTAAAAAGGCGTCCGCCAAGAAAACTGGCGCGCGGGTGCAGGGTCCAAAAGTAGCGAGGGCAGTCGGCGCACTTCAAAAGTTCGACGATTTTAAGCCATACAAGCCAAGTCGTAGCGAGAGCTACATGAACGATGAGCAAATCGAGCATTTCCGAGGCCTGTTGCTTCAATGGCGGGGAGAACTGGTAGACGAGGTGTCGCGAACCGTCACGCACATGAAAGATGAGGCTTCCAACTTTCCTGATCCTGCTGATAGGGCCACCCAAGAAGAAGAATTTAGCCTTGAGCTACGGACTCGCGATCGCGAACGAAAATTAATTAAGAAAATCGACACTACTCTAGAAAATTTACAAAATGACGACTACGGCTACTGCGATGCGTGTGGCGTTGAGATTGGCGTTCAGCGACTTGAGGTACGGCCCACTGCCACTCTTTGTATCGACTGCAAAACGCTTTCCGAAATTAAAGAGCGTCAGGAATTGGGTTGACGGCTCCTGTCTCCGAGGCCGTCCCTCCGACGTACCGGGGCCGCTTTGCCCCCTCCCCCACAGGCCCGCTGCATATGGGGTCCCTTTACACTGCGCTAGCGAGTTTTTTAGACGCTCGACATCATCTCGGTTCTTGGCAACTCAGGATCGACGACATTGACCCGCCGCGCGCGGTAATCGGGAGCGTCGAACGCATTCTCGCGGGGCTCGAGGCACATGGGCTGCTTTGGGACGGCGAGGTCGTTTATCAATCCCAATCCGCGGATGCCTTTGAGCGCGCAATAAAACAACTTGGGCAGTCGGGACGTCTTTTCCGATGTCGCTGTACGCGCGCCGACCTCAAGAAAACAGGTTCTTGCGGCCAAGTATGTGTCACCCAACAGCATACTGACGATGCCCCTCATAGCCTCAGAGTGTCAGTTGATCGATCACTGCTCACTGACTTTGACGACAGCTTCCTCGGGCCACAAACCATCACCGTCGAAACACTCCCCGAGGATTTTATCGTCAAGCGCCGTGATGGCCTGTTCGCTTACCAACTGGCAGCCGCGGTCAATGATGCGCAACCGAACTTCACTCACATCGTGCGCGGGGAAGACCTCCTCGACTCTACTCATCGTCAGCGCTGGCTGCACGCCATTCTGGGGCTAAGCTCGCCGCAATACGCTCATGTCGCGCTGCTGCATGGCACTGACGGCCACAAACTGAGCAAGCAAAATGGCGCGCCTGAGGTCAATCTGAGCCAAACGGCGAATAATCTCCGTCAATGCCTAAAGCTACTTCAGCAAGCACCACCGCCAGCATCGGCACAAAACCCTCAAGCGATTCTCGACTACGCTACCGCCAACTGGGCCCCGCCACTGCATCTCATCTAACATCCATAAGTGTTACTTTTTCACTCGCAAGGTGATACCTGATCGGTAACATGGACTGACCGATCACCACCTGAGTGGATCTATGCACATTCGGTTACTAGAAGATGATCCAGCGCTGCGCGAGGCATTAGTCGCGGCGCTCTCTGACTGTAGCGTCGCGGTGATGCCTGAGCACGCACCCGAGTCAGAGGAGGACCATCACTGGCGATCAGACTGTGAGCTGGTCGTGCTCGGCCATCACCAAGAAGCGAGTCGAGTGGCCTCGCTAACGCGGGCGCTGTGGCCAACACCCGTGATCATCTTGCTCAGCGGGCCTTCGACGGCCCAGGTCGTCGACGCAATGCGAGCAGGTGCCACAAACGTGCTGGATCGCGCTATGGGTGCCTGCCTCATCGCACAGTCTGTCCGAGCAACCTGTGAAGCACAGCAAACCCAGCTGGGCGCGAGCAAAGGGCAACGCTATTTTTATCCCGAGAACTGTCGCGCTATGCACGACCTGCAGGCATCGATTCATCGCATTGGCAAAACCGACTCGACCGCTTTAATCGTGGGGGAAACGGGCACCGGCAAAGAATTAGTCGCACTACAACTGCACGAAGCCAGTGCGCGCCATGATCAAAACATGATTACGGTCAACTGCGCCGCCATCCCCGAAACACTGATTGAATCAGAGCTCTTCGGCTATGAAAAAGGCGCCTTCACGGGTGCTACCAGCAACAGGATGGGCCTGATCGAAGCCGCGCACAACAGCACCTTATTTCTCGATGAGATTGGAGAACTGCCGCTGGCCGCACAGGCCAGATTACTGAGATTTATTCAAGAAGGTGAAATTCGCCGCATTGGCGCCATCAAAAGCACAAAGGTGGATATCCGACTCATTTGCGCGACGCATCGCCGCTTAGATGAGCTCGCGCAAAGCAACTTATTTCGCCAAGACCTCTACTATCGGATCAATGTTTTGCGGCTGGACATCCCCCCGTTGCGACAAAGAGGACACGATATCACCGCCATGGCTAATTGGTTCGCTACTCAGCTGGCAGATAAGCTGGGCGTACCGCCTCGCGCATTTTCCAAAAAGAGTCTGGAACTGATTGCTCACCACACCTGGCCCGGTAACGTTAGAGAACTGCAAAATGCGGTAGAGCGTGCCCTGATCATGTGTGACGACTCGCTGTTAGCGCTTGATCTACCCGTTGGCATAGGCCCGCCAGAGGGCACAATCCCACCTGAGAGCACAGTCCCACCTGATCGCGCATCCGAGAAACCAATCGACGATTCGACCGATGAGTTGTCTCTAGAGGATTACTTCCAGCGGTTCGTACTGCTGCATCAAGACGCCATGAACGAGACAGAGCTCGCACAGAAGCTAGGCATCAGCCGCAAATCCTTGTGGGAGCGAAGGCAGCGTTTCGGCATGCCCCGCACTAAGCCAAAGGCCGAGGACTCAGCCTCATCGGACTGAATGCAGTTTTGTAACACCCCAGTGCACTTATGTAACACTTTCTGCGGGGCGCTGCGCGCGTGACCGTTCAACAAAATATTATCCCCATGTTTTTTATGGTTTTTTTCATGCTGGCATAATACCTGCTCCCTTATACGCAGAGCCTTAATAATAATAAACGGCCCAATAATAAAAACGACGTCATAACGGACCTGGGTGGGGAAGGAGACTTCCCCATGTTTCGTTATGCAATACTCAAACCTGCTCAAACCTGTTCAAGCCGCCTCAGGCGCTCAGGCTGTTCACCCCCACCCGGATAGCGAGACACCCCCACATCAGCTACCATAGCGGCCGTCTTGGTAACGCGTTAACCGGCATCATCGCACCGTCAGCATCATCAACCGGTATCATCGCTTCGTAAGCCATCATCAAGACAGTCCGCGCTTGCCGCCAACTGTTAAAGTGATGAACAGAGTGACCAAATTTTGACCCAACAGACACAAGCCGCACCGTTCAACGGCTCTGACTTCTCGCATGGCGCTACCAAGGTCGTGCGAGGGCTTCAGGATGCTGGATTCACAGCCTATGTTGTGGGCGGTGCCGTCCGCGATTTACTCCTAGGACACCGCCCTAAGGACTTCGACGTCGCCACCAATGCGACCCCAGAGCAGATCAGGCAGTGCTTTCGTAACGCCCGCATCATTGGCAGGCGCTTTCAAATCGTCCACGTCCGCTCAGGCGGCGAAATTATTGAAGTCACTACTTTTCGGGGCAACCATGCTGCCGCGCAGGCAGGGCAGCATTCAAAGGCAAGCGAATCAGGTCGGTTATTGCGCGATAACGTATACGGAACCCTCGAGGAGGACGCACTGCGCCGAGATCTCACCATTAACGCGCTCTACTACGACACCTCATCCAACACACTCATTGACCAACTCAATGGCGCGGCAGATATTGAAGCGCGGATGATTCGCGTGATTGGGGTGCCAGAAGAGCGGTACCGAGAGGATCCAGTCAGAATGCTGCGGGTCTTGCGCTTCAGTGCCCGATTACAGTTTGACTTAGCAGCCGATACCGAGACCGCTATCGCAAGTACTCGGTTAATGCTGGGCGACATTCCCTCGGCACGATTATTTGACGAGTGGCTCAAACTGTTTATGAATGGTTTTTCTGCCCCCACCTTTACCTTACTGAAACACCATGACCTGATTGCCCTGCTGATGGGCGATAACGTTGGCGAGGCGCTCCACAAGGAGCAGTCTGCGAGTTTGCAAATGCGCGCCATGCGCAACACGGATCAGCGGGTCGCTGACCGGCGACCCGTCACGCCGGCTTTTCTACTCGCTGCACTCTACTGGCCCGCAGTCGAGCAACTGGCACTGAGACTGGAAGAAGAGGGAGAGCCCACCACTCAAGCGATACATAGCGCAGGTCAGCAAGTCGTCCATAACGCTTGCCAACACCTCACCATTCCAAAGCGATTCTCATTGGCCATGCGCGACATTTGGGACTTACAGCCCCGCCTCGAGCGCATGCAGCCCAAAAAGATCACCGACCTCCTTGCCCGGCGGTGGTTCAGGGCCGCATTTGACCTGCGCTTACTGCGAGAAGAAGCCGGTAACTTGGGGAGCCAGTGCAGTGACTTTTGGACCGCGCAGCAAAAGGAACACCCTGACTTGGTGGGCAGTGCCAGACCACGTCGAGACGATCAGCCCAAGCGACGACGCAGACCGCGAGGTAACGTACGCGCCCCATGAATCACGTTTTTATTGGCTTGGGGTCCAATATCGATAACCCCTTAGACCGATTGTCGGAGGCATACCGACACCTCACGGCACGTGCCGATTTATCTGCGACCAGCCTTTCCAAGGTTTACGTCTCGTCTCCGCAAGGCCCACAGGACCAGCCCGATTTCTACAACGCAGTTGCGGGCTTCACGGCATCGCTGTCACCCCACGAGTTGCTCACCGCACTGCTCACCATCGAGACAGCGATGGGCCGACAGCGACTCAGGCACTGGGGCGAACGATCCATAGACCTCGATTTGCTCCTTTGCGGGAACGAGGTGATCGCAACTGATGCACTGATCTTGCCCCATCCTCGCGCTCACGAGCGGCGCTTTGTGTTAGATCCACTGTGTGAACTGCTTGGCGCTGATTATGTGATGCCCGGTCAGCCCTCCCTCGGGACGCTGCTGTCTCGATGCACGCAACAGACGATTAGCGTATTGTGTGAGTTCCCTCAGTGACAGTCGTTACAGGAGGCCCCTCTTTGCTAGAACGACAACCCGCATCAGGCTTATCCCTTCGCGGCCGCACTGTGCCGGCCTTCATCGCGATTGAAGGTCCCATCGGCGTCGGAAAAACAACGCTCGCCCGCAAAATTGCGGAGACTTTTGAATACGATCTGCTGCTGGAAGAAGCGGAGATGAATCCCTTTCTCGAGCGGTTTTACCAGAACCGAGAGCAAACCGCGCTGGCAACACAGCTTTTCTTTCTTTTTCAGCGGGTGCAGAAGATTACCGATATAAAACAACGTGATATGTTTGAGAGTACGCGCGTCACCGACTTTATCCTTGAGAAAGACCCGCTGTTTGCCCGCGTCAATTTAGAACCGGCAGAATACGCGCTCTACGACAAGGTTTATGAGAAAATGCACGTCGAGGCGCCCACACCCGATTTAGTCATCTACCTGCAAGCGAACCCGGAGCGTCTACTGGAGCGCATTGGTAAGCGTGGCATTGATGCCGAGCAGTCGATTGACCGGTCGTACCTAGAACAACTCAATGAGGTGTACAGTGAGTTCTTTCTCTACTACGATGCGGCGCCACTGCTGATTGTTAATGCCAACGATATTGACCTAGCAGAGAGTGACCGGGATTATGAGCAACTCGTTGACTATATGCTGAACATTAAGAAGGGACGCCATTATTTTAACCCGACTTTTTTTAGCTGAATTCCGACTCTTTGTGAGCGGCCTGGAGTCAGCCCAATGACAAAACGAATCACCATCAGCACACTAGACGCGATGAAGGCGTCCGGCGATAAATTTGTGATGATCACCGCTTACGACGCCACGTTCGCGCGACTGGCCAGCGAGGCAGGCGCAGAGACGATATTGGTGGGTGATTCGCTCGGTATGGTATTGCAGGGCCACGAGACAACCATTCCCGTGTCACTCAATGCTATGGTGTATCACACAGAGTGTGTCGCGCGCGCGAAACCTCGTTCCCTCATTGTGGCTGACCTGCCTTTCATGAGCTTTTCCAATTCGGATGACGCCCTGCATGCCAGCACGCAGTTGATGCAAGCAGGCGCCCAAATGGTGAAGCTGGAGGGCGGAACCTGGCTCAGCGATAGTATTAATCGATTGGTCGAGCGAGGCGTTCCCGTTTGCGCGCACCTTGGATTAACGCCTCAATCGGTGAATGTATTTGGCGGATATCGGGTCCAAGGCCGCACCCCCAAAGAGGCCAAGTCGATCCTTGCCGATGCAGTCGAAATTCAAGACGCCGGAGCCAGCCTGCTGGTCTTGGAGTGTATTCCTGCAGAACTCGCCGGAGACATTGCGTCAAAACTGGATATCCCAGTTATTGGCATCGGTGCGGGCGGAGGCACTGATGCGCAAGTGCTCGTTTTACACGACATGCTCGGCATGACGGAAAGTGCGCCGAAGTTTGTGCAAAACTTTATGAAGGGTGCCGACTCGATACAAGATGCGCTTGCCACCTTTGTGCGCGCGGTGAAGTCGGGGGAATACCCTCAAGAAGAGCACACTTACTCCTAAGGACCGGCATGATCGTCGTCTCCGATAATAAAGCGCTTAGAGGCCACCTCGACTCAGTCCGCGAGCAATCGCGAGTCGCGTTGGTGCCCACCATGGGCAATCTTCATGACGGGCATCTCTCCTTAGTGCATCAAGCCAAGGCGGCAGCCGACATGGTTGTCGTCTCGATTTTTGTCAACCCGATGCAATTTGGCAAAGAGGAAGACTTAGCCACCTACCCCCGCACCATCGATGCCGATATAGCGGCACTCAAAGCGGCGGGCGTTGACGTGGTATTTACGCCCAGCATTGCTGATATCTATCCACAAGGAGATCAAGCACACACCGCTATCCGTGTGCCTTTTTTGGGCGAGCCGCTCTGCGGCGCACAGCGGCCTGGACACTTCGACGGTGTCTGCACCGTTGTGTATAAACTGTTCCGCTTAGTGCAGCCCGATGTCGCCGTCTTTGGTGAAAAAGACCTGCAGCAGCTGCTGATAATCCAAAAAATGGTGCAGGATCTAAGTCTCGATATCGATATTCAGCAGGGACTTACCTCACGTGCTGGCGATGGATTGGCCCTAAGCTCGCGCAATCAATATCTGTCTGACGCAGAGCGCCAAATAGCACCCCGCCTGTGGCAGGCGCTACAACAGTGCGCTCAAACGCTTCGCGGTGCTGCTAACGTCAGTGCTCAAAACACGCTGGCGCAAGCCTCACACGATCTCGAGGCCGCAGGGTTCACCGTTCACTATTTAGAACTCAGAGAACTACAGACCCTCACCACTGCGACAGATCTGTCTCGCGACTGCGCGCTTTTCGTGGCAGCCACGTTAGGCACCACGCGGTTAATCGATAATATTCAGATCAGCGCAGCAGAGTAATCCCTGCCCTGCCATCGCTTTAAGATATAGGAACCCGGACACGCTCGACCAACAACCTCACCTCTTCCGGGGGCGCCGGCGTAAAGCGGGTCACGATCAGCGTGACGGTAAAGTTGACCATCGCACCAACAACACCAAACGCATTAGGTTCAATTCCAAAAAACCAATTAGGGGAAAGGTTGCCCAGAAAGCTCGTGCCCGGAATGAACATAATGCCCTTGTGCTGAAAAACGTAGATCAGAGTGACACTGATACCGGACAGCATTCCCAAGATCGCGCCCTCTCGCGTGACACGCTGAGAAAATATGCCCAGAAAAAGCGCTGGAAATAACGACGCGGCAGCCAGTCCAAAGGCCAATGCCACCGTACCGGCGGCAAACCCCGGCGGATTCAAACCCAAATAACCTGCTCCTAATACCGCCAGGGACATGGCAATCCGAGACGCCATCAGCTCCTGCCGCTCGGTAATCTGAGGCATCAAGGTGCGCTTGAGTAGATCATGAGAGATGGCGGACGAGATCGCTAATAACAATCCTGCCGCAGTCGACAAGGCCGCTGCCAGACCGCCCGCCGCCACCAAAGCGATCACCCAATTTGGCAAGTTAGCGATTTCAGGATTCGCTAACACCAAAATGTCGTTGTCCAGCTTTACCAACTCATTGCGTTCCGGATCGGCATGATATTGAATCCGCCCATCCCCATTTTTATCATCAATCTCTAATAAGCCCGTGCGCTCCCAGTTTTTAAACCAAGTGGGGCGTTCTTCGATCAGCAATGCCTGTCCCGCTTCGGGCTCAAGTATTTGAATAATATTCAGTCTCGCCATCGCCGCAACAGCCGGTGCCGTCGTATACAGTACCGCGATAAATACCAGCGCCCAGCCCGCGGATGTTCGTGCCGCCCGTACAGTGGGAACCGTAAAAAAACGGATGATGACATGCGGCAAACCGGCAGTGCCAATCATCAGAGATGCCGTGAAGGCAGCCATGTTTAAGGTGCTGCCTCGCAGCGCAGTGGTATATTCTTGGAAGCCAAGATCCAGCAAAATATGGTCCAGCTTGTGGAGTAGATAACTACCATCAGCCAGCGTACCCCCCAACCCCAACTGTGGAATGGGCTGCCCGGTTAATTGCAAGCTGATGAAGATTGCCGGCACGGTATACGCAAAAATCAGCACGCAAAATTGTGCTATCTGTGTGTAGGTAATCCCCTTCATACCCCCCAGCACCGCGTAGAAAAAAACAATCACCATGCCCGAGAGCAAGCCGGTCTCATAGTCTGTTTCTAGAAAGCGCGAAAAAGCGACGCCGATCCCCTTCATCTGCCCAATGACATAGGTCACGGAGCAAATAATGAGGCACAGCACAGCGACGATCCGCGCGGTGTTGGAGTAGTATCGATCACCGATGAATTCAGGCACTGTGAACTTTCCATACTTTCGCAAGTAAGGCGCGATCAGCATGGCGAGGAGCACGTAGCCACCTGTCCAGCCCATCAAGAAGACGGAGCCACCGTAGCCGTTGTACGACAGCCCAATGAGCCCCGCCATTGAGATGAAGGAGGCAGCCGACATCCAATCAGCCGCCGTGGCCATTCCGTTTGCGATCGGATGGATGCCCTTCCCCGCGACATAAAACTCTTGGGTGGTACTCGCTCGAGAGCGAATGGCGATCACGATGTACAGCGCAAACGACGCCCCTACCACCCAATAGGTTGTCTCGGTGAGGCTCATGCGTCTGGTTCCTCAAGTCCGAGACGCTTCTCAAGGCGGGCCATTGCCAACGCGTAAATAAACGTTAACAAAATAAAGCCATAAATCGCACCCTGCTGAGCAAACCAGAACCCCAACTTAAAGCCACCCATTTGTATATGATTCAGTGGTTCCACCCACAGCACGCCACATCCCAAACTCACCACAAACCAAAAAAAGCCCAGAATCAGCATCAGTCGTCGATTTTCGCGCCAATAGAGGTCTCGAGTCTGTTGGCTAACCGGCGT
>Ga0209659_1000846_pt1 | contig 18786 bp, 10 predicted proteins | sample SaaInlLV_10m_DNA_FD_184658 | JGI IMG/M metagenome (GOLD analysis project Ga0209659, IMG submission 184658) | Marine microbial communities from expanding oxygen minimum zones in the Saanich Inlet - SI072_LV_10m_DNA (SPAdes) (version 2) | ecosystem: Environmental > Aquatic > Marine > Intertidal... | reverse complement strand
AAAGAGAAAAATAAATCATTAATCGGCTTAAATTATTCACAATATAGTTCTGAAAAATTACAAACTCTATGCAGTACGGTTCTTGAAAACGGTATGCACGGATTGTGTTTTAGTCCTTACGAAGAGGGCCAAAAGCCAGGGGATCCAATAACAGAAGCTCAAATTAGAAGACGTCTTGAGATTATCGCACCATACACGAAGTGGATACGTAGTTTTTCATGTACTGAGGGAAATGATTTGATTCCTAAATTGGCCAAGGAGTATGGGCTAAAAACACTTGTTGGTGCTTGGTTGGGAGACGACAAGACCACAAATGATAAAGAAATTAAAGCGCTAATTAAGCTTTCTAAAGATGGATTTGTTGATATAGCAGCTGTTGGTAATGAAGTCATGTATAGGGGAGATCTTTCAGAAATCGAACTCTTAAATCATATCCAAGATTTTAAAACAGCCGTTCCTAATGTTGAAGTTGGATATGTAGATGCGTATTATGAATTCACCGACCGACCCAAAATTACAGAAGCTTGTGATGTAATTCTTGCCAATTGTTATCCTTACTGGGAAGAATGTCATATGAATTATTCATTGCTATATATGAAACAAATGTATCAGCAAGCATTGCGTGCTGGACAAGGTAAAAAGGTAATTATTACAGAAACAGGATGGCCAAGTCAAGGCAGTGACTTAGGTGTATCTCATCCCTCACACGACAATGCACTTAAGTATTTTATTAATGCACAGCTGTGGTCTGATCAAGATCAAATTGAAATGTTTTATTTCTCATCTTTTGATGAATCATGGAAGGTTGGGTCTGAAGGTGATGTTGGTGCTTTTTGGGGACTTTGGGACAAAAATGAAAAATTAAAATTTTAAATTTTCTGAACAAATTATAAATATGAACTACTCAGAAGTTTTATCTATCTCTAAGGGCCCAGCAGTTTGTTATTCTGGATATCGATCTGGTCAAGTGCCAGGTGTTTCTTATCCCTCTTATGAACAAGTTAAAGAGGATTTACTTATAGTTAAACAACATTGGACTTATATTCGACTTTATAGTTGTGATAATCACTCAAAAACAGTTTTAGAGGTTATTGAAAAAGAACAATTAGACCTTAAAGTCATGCTTGGAGCTTACATTATTGCTGAAGAAAATAATCCAAATTGTCCGTGGGGTGGAGGAGTTTATTCTAAACAAGAACTGGAGCAAAATAAAGTAAACAATCAAATTGAAATCAATAAACTTATTGAATTTGCCAATAAGTATACTTCTATTGTTTTCACTCTTTCAGTTGGTAATGAGGCATGTGTAGATTGGACCGACCATATGGTACCAGTTGAGCGGGTAATTATGTATGTAAATCAGTTAAAAGAGGCGACCAAACAGCCAGTTACATTTTGTGAAAATTATTCACCTTGGTTGGATAAGTTAGCTCCTTTAGTTGATGCTGTAGACTTTATATCCATTCATACATATCCACTTTGGGAATATAAAACTATAGATCAAGCGATAGAATATACAAAACAAAATTATTATGCTGTTTGTGAAAAATACCCTAACAAACTAGTAGTTATTACTGAAGCAGGCTGGGCATCAACTTCAAATGGTCAAGGTATCCCTGTAGAACATGCAAATCCAATTTTTCAAAAAATATATTACAAAGAATTAAGTAGTTGGTCAAAAGATGAATCCATTCTTACTTTTATTTTTGAAGCTTTTGATGAGCCCTGGAAAGGATCAGATGATCCAAATGAGCCTGAAAAGCATTGGGGTTTGTTTTATGAAAATAGACAACCAAAGCTAGCCTTTCAAAAGAAAATTCCTTACAAGGTTTGATTTACAACAAAAAAAAACTTCAGCTAAGAAGTTTTTTTGTTGTAAATACAATTTTTTAGATTAAATTTTGAATTATTTCCTTTTGAGAATCCTAACACTAAAATCTTTGATCATTTCAAATGAGCCACGTTCCTGTGCAAATTCAACAAACTTTTTTTCATTTTCTAACTTGTCATATAACATTAGGTGATCTTCTCCGTCCTCACCAGTTACAGCAATCCAATGTGATGCACCCTCTGGCATTCCAATATCATATGTTCCGAATCCTACAATACGGTCTTTAAAATCATCAGCGAACTCATCTACAATTTTATCGTGGCCTTTTTTAAATGCTGCTGGGTTTTCGGGTGAAATATTCCAAATGTGTACTAGTGGCATTTTTTCTGTATCACCCTCTTTCCAGCTTTTCATTCTACCAGAGTATGAATTCCCCCATTCTTCAACATAGTTTCTCATCTTTCCCCAAAATACAGCATTTTTATCGGGGCTTATAGCATCTTCGTCCATTAATTCCTCACCTAGTGTATACAGAAATACGATACGGTGAGTCATGCCATCTCTTCTACCAGCTATAAACCGCTCTAGAACCACACCCCCATTGTTCATTTCGACACCTTCAAAAACTTTATCGAATGATTCAGAAATATCTTTCTGAGTGAACGGTTTTGCTTTAACTTCAATAGCTGTAAATGCCATTGTTTGTGCAGGTAAATTAAGTGCTAATAATGCTACTATTAGCGTTAAAATCATTTTTTTCATTTTAAATATATTTTAGATTAATTTACAATTTAAAAATTTAAGTTGTATTATACAAGTTAAATTTTTAAATACTACTCAAATTGAATATTAGTAAACTTTACAAGAACGTTTTGAATCTATTTTTAAAGGATATTTAGAGTTTAAGTCCCTCAACAAAGTTTATGTATTCTTCTGTCACTCGATTTTTGAAACTTAAACGGTCACCAAGAATTTCCTTTTTGATAAGAATTTGGGATTCATTCAGTTCTGATTCATCAATTGAATCAATAGAGAATAAATATAATTCAATTATTATTGGGAGTGTTGAAATAGCTTTTTGGGTACCTAAATATTGTTTATTTTTTTTAAAACCATGAGGGTCTAATATTTCAAGAAACCCTTTTTCAACTAGAAACTTTAGTCTATTAGTAAGAATGTTAGTGGCTATTTTTTCTTTTGAATTTCTAAATTCTTTAAATCTGGTTTTTTTGTGTATAACGACATCCCTAAGAATTAAAAGAGACCATTTGTCACCCAATAAATCTATGGAGTATGCTATTGCGCAAGTTCGCTTTAGGCTTTTCATGGGTTAAAGGTACATAAAAGAAATTAAGTTCAAAATCGTTATTATAGCAGTCTAAATGCGGTCTATTAGTAAACAATTGATTGAGGTCTATGCTTTTTTTCCTTCCCGAATTCTAAATTTGGTATAGAACCCATAATAAATTTGAGCTCACCGCCTTTAACTAAATCCTTGTGAGTTATGTAAGAGAACTTGTGTTCAGCCCCGTTTAGTATTACCTTTTGAATATAAATATTGGTATCTGAGTTATTTTCTGCGATAATTTTTAAGCTTTTTTCACCTTCTAAACTTAAAGTAACTTCATCAAATAATGGACTTCCAAAAACATAAGCTCCATTTGAGGGGTTTAATGGATAAAAACCCATTGAGGATAGTATATACCATGCCGACATTTGTCCACAATCTTCATTTCCACTCAAGCCGTCAGGTTTGTCGGTGTATAAATTAGTAGTTATATATCTTACGTTGCCAGGAATCTTGTGTTGTTCTCCAGCATAGGCATACATGTAAGTTGTATGATGACTAGGCTCATTTCCATGAGCGTATTGTCCAATTAATCCTGTTATATCCATTGATGAACCTTCTTCTAAATCTGAAGAAATACTAAATAATTGGTCAAGTTTTGAGGTAAATCCTTTGTCTCCACCAAGTAATTCAATGAGTCCTTCAGGATCTTGTGGAGTTAGCCACAAATATTGCCACGCATTTCCCTCGCAATAATCATTAACTCTATGCTGAGCAGACTTTGGATCAAATGGAGACCTCCAACTACCGTCAGACATTTTACCCCTCATAAATTTAGTATCAGGATCAAAATAATTTTTATAGGACTTTGATCGTTTCAGAAAATATTCATAATCTTCAAGTTTATTTAATTTTAACGCAAGCTGGGCAATTGCCCAATCTCCAATTGCATATTCCATTGTACTAGCTATGGATTCTGCCATATAATCTGATGGAATATATCCATACTTCATCAAATCCATAACTCCAGGTTCATGGTCTCCTGTTGCACTTTCTTTAATTGCAGCATATACTTTTTCCAAGTCAATCCCTTCAAAACCTTTTAGACATGCATCTACAACCACTGGGATAGCACTGTAGCCCGGCATAGTATTTGTTTCATTTCCTCTTAAGTGCCATACAGGTAGTTTTCCTTGTTGTTCAAATATTTTTAGCATAGAATTCACCATATCACTTACCCTTTCAGGGTGAGTAATGGTATAAAGTGGGTGAGCAGCTCTGTAAGTATCCCATAGAGAAAATAATGTATAGTTGGTAAAGGTGGTATCTTTATATACTTTTTTATCAGTTCCTCTGTATTCACCGTTAATATCTTGAAATATATTAGGGGCAATCATAGTATGATACATAGCGGTGTAAAAGATCCTCTTTTTTGCTGTATCCTTTGTTTCAATATGAATCTTCGCCAGTTCATCATTCCATTTCTTTTCTGCATCTTTTAACACTTTATTGAAATTCCAATCTGGGATTTCGGTCATTAAATTATCCAATCCATTTCTACAACTTACAGGTGAAACACCCATTTTTAAATAAATCACCTCATTTTTTTTAGTAGAAAATTCTAAAAAACCTTTAACATACTTCCCCAGTTTCATATTATCTTTAATTTTTCTGCCGCCATCATAAATAATAAAATCCTTCACAGGCTTAGAAACTATCAATGAGAAAAATTCCCTTTGATCTGACGCCCAACCTGACGAAAACCTATATCCCTCAAACAAAGTATCGTTAATTTGTTTTAAATAAGTTTCAGTTGGTCTGTCAGCACTTCCTTCTCCTAAATCTATTATTATTCTAGACTCCGAGGATTCAGGAAATGTATATTTGTGCAAGCCAGAGCGCTCAGTTGCAGTTAATTCAACATTGATATTATACCTATTTAACATAACCTGATAATATCCTGGGCTAGCACTTTCATTATCCTTTGAATATAAAGAAGCATATCCTTTCATATGCCTGTCTTGCGTTCCAGCATTAATTTTTAATTCTCCAGTGGCTGGCATAACAGTAAGTTCACCTAAGTCTGACATTCCGGTTCCACTTACATTTAAATGACAAAACCCTTTTACGATGCTGTCAGAGTGATGATAAGAAGAAGACCAATCCCAACCTTTGTTGAAGTTAGTCGGACCAACCTGTACGCCCCCAAAAGGTACATTAGCCCCAACAAAAACATGTCCGTGTCCTCCAGATCCTATAAATGGATCAACATATTTTATGTAGTCATTTGGTTTTATATTATCGAAACCGAAGCTTATTAAAATTAAAGCCAGTAGAGTAAATGCGTTTTTGAAATTAAGATGCTTCATGTGTGTTATTATAATTTGAAATTAAACTTTAAATCGTACTTGTTATATTTTAATTTTTTTAGTAGGTGTCAATAAACCAATGTTAGTCAACAATTGCTCCATACCCAGAAAGCTCGATCTCTATTAACTGAAAAGCTTGATTTCCCACTGTTGAAGTATATCTAAAGCGTACATATTTTGACAAAGGGCCTGGCGGAATTTCAAATTCATCTACTTGAAGATCACCACCGTTTATAGTTTGATTAACTAGTAATTGCCACCCTGCATTTTCGAATGCTTCAGTAGTAACTTGCTCAGAAGTAACAGTGTTTCCAACAGATTGAAATACAGGTAAAGTTTCTCCATCCTCTAAATTGGGTCTCCCCCAAATTTCTAACTGAGTAGGATTATTCCCAGCAAAGTTATTGGGATCTCTAAAATGAAGTTTACATTTTGATAATTGTGTTGTAACTCCTAAGTTTAAAGTAAAATGACCTGGGACTGCGTTTTCACCTGAATGATATCCATAAGCATCATTTCCTGACCATAGTGAATTACCATCCCATAAATAATCAGATGGATTCCCTCCGTAAGAAGTGCCTGGATTATCACTTGGCATTAATGACATAGAAAACAAAGATTTATCATGAACTATTCCTTGCGTGTCTTGTCCATAAAGTGTCATTTCTGTTAACTGTGAATTGGTATTTCCAACTGTAGATAAGACCCTATATCTAATGTATCGAACTTGGTTCGTTGGACTGATTAAAAAGCTATCTTCTGCTAAATTTTCTCCGTCAATATTGCCTTGATATAGAAGACTCCAACCTGCGTCATAAAATGCATTATCTGTATTAGAACTTGTTTCTGCAAACTCTAGATTATCGCGACCCCATATTTGGACTTCAGTCGCATTGTTTTGACCAGAAATCCCAGATGGATCAGGCATTTCTAGTTTAATTTTTCTAAGAGTAGTCTTTACTCCTAGATCTAATGTGAAGTGATGCGGTATTTCACTAGGATTCGAAAGATATGAATAAGTGTTATTCCCTGTCCATCCACCATCCCCGTCAAACAGGTATAGTTCTGGATTTGCGTTGTTGTAAGTTCCTGTATTATCACTAGCCATTTGTACAAGTTGAAAATGTGTTTTCTCAAGTTCACTATATGGAACATCTGGAAGAACATAGTCATTACTCTGTAAAGAGATGGTGTCAATTCCATTTAACCCAGACTGTATGAAAGATTTCGAAGAGATATTCCCCAAAGGTTTAAGGTCTATTAGTTTAAGTCTGTTGTCCTCAAAAAATGCAGTATCTCTAACAATTTCATCAGCTTCGTTTTCGTAATCTATGGTCGTAAATATCACATATTCAGATTCAGCATTTCCACTAAAATTGACATAATTACCATCAGATTCAAAACTATAGCCAATAATTTCTCTGGGATCTTGATCTGAAATAAATTCATCCCCTACAGCATATCCAGCTACAAATTGTGGGATTGATAAATTTCCATCCGGGTCTTGAGTTGTAACACTAAATTCATAACTTTCTTCTTCTAAATCTGATAATATTAACTCATAAATCTCATTATCATTATTAATATCAAAGGTTTGAGTGTTACCATTAAATTCAATTATAACTTGATTAGAGTTTCCAAGAAACTGGGTATATCCTTCAAGTTGAGCTCTGTAGTATCCAGGTCTAATGGTTAGTGTGTCTAATCTTCCAGCGTATATAGTTTCTCCATTTAGGTACTGTTTATGAATAGAATCTATATCTCCGCAACTAAGGAAAGCTAAAAGCAATACTAATAGCGAAAGAAATAAATAGGATTTAGTTTTAAATATTTTCATGATTTAAATATATCGTTATTCAACAAGGCCTCCCCAAAATGAGAGTTCTCCAATTACAGATACCATTTGATTATTCCAAGATTCTAAGTTTACAAACCTTATGTATTTTATGTCATATTGTTGCGCGTTATAGTCAAAGACAAAATCTTCTCCGTTGTCTTGAAACAAATAGTCTTCCTCTGTGTTAGAACCTGGCGGAAGTCCAGAGGGCTTAAAGGATTCAAATTCTCCTAAAAGTATCCAACCATCCCCAGGATCTAAGGGGCTATATATAGGTAAGTTGTCCAGATTCTCACGGCCATAAATTTGAAATCTCTTTGGATTTCCATGTTTATAGAGTTCTGAACCACCTCGTTGGTATAGCTTGAATCTATTTAATTTAACAGTTTGACCCAAGTTAATTGTTAATTGATGAGGAAGCGCTAAAAAATTTGTGTGCCCACAATTCCATTGACTGCTCCATGATCCATCCCACATTTGATTTGCGGAAAATCCATACTCACTAAAGCTCTCATCTCCTGGCATGGATTGTATAGAAAAATATCCTTTATCCAAAAATACATCTTGCAAGGGAGTCGTTTCTAAAGTTTTTGTTATGGTTTGATTTCCCCAACGATCTTCAACATAAATAATAAAAGTAGTTGGAACAGGATCGTAACCTCGAAAACTGTATGAGCTATTTGCCTGACTTGTGTAAAAAGATTCTTTAAAAACTTGATTTCCTTCTAAATCAATAATAGACATGTTTAATGAAACTTCAGCTCTAGTTGGATTTAAATATGAAATATTTATCCCACCAAAATCTTGAGCACCTTCAATAGATTCTAATATCGCATGTATTGGAGCTTCTAAGGGAGAAATTACAGTAGTTACAGCTTCAGACTCATTGTCACCCGTATCGACAGCAGTAACATCCACATTGTAATCTCCAGATTGTCCAAAGCCAATAATACTTAAGGTATCGATTACTGAAGATACGATCACTTGTTTTGAAATACCATTTTCGTCACTGTAAGCCCCTTTTATGTATAATAAGTCTTGGTTTGTTGGTGGTGTAAATCGAATAATTGCTCCTCCAGGTCTATTTTCTACAGAATTAATTACAACAGCGCCAGGGGGAGTCTTATCAGACCCGTAAGCGCTATGTTCCTCTTCTGTGCAGCTAATAATTAGTAATGAACAAATGAGCCAATGTACTATGCTAATGTCTCGTTTAATAAAATTAGTTCTCTTTACCATCCTGGGTTCTGAATTAGGTTAGGGTTTCTTAATAACTCTGTTTGACTTATAGGCCACAAGTAATCTTTAGTCAAGTAATTTCTGTAAAATATATTTTCAACTTCATAAAAGCCTTCGACATCAGGTTTAAATATGTTCCATCCTCTTATAGGCTTGCTGAAGTATTCTCCTGCGAGTTTCCATCTCCTCAAGTCCCAATAGCGGTGCCCTTCTAGAGCAAGTTCAATCATTCTTTCTTGGTGGATGATAGCTCTCATGCCGTCTTTGGTTGTAGGTTTACTTGGATTCGCAGAATGTACTTGCCAAGTACTTACTAAATCACCACCTACATCTAGACCTGCTCTGTCTCTCACTTTTTGAATGTATTCATAGACCTCTGAATCTGGAGCTGCTTTTGTTTCATTTGAAGCTTCAGCATACATTAAATATAAATCTGAGAGTCTAATTATAGGGAATGAATACCCTTTTATAGTAGAACCTTCTAATGAGATTATATTCTCGTAGTGAACAAGTTTTTTTGCAAAATAGCCTGTAATTGAATAAATTTCAAATCCTTGTTTTCCTGAAGGTGCCCCAGCTTTGGCATTCAAATGAGGTATTAGATTTATGTTTTCAGTCTCTAACGAAAACCACTTACCACCATCAAACCCTAAAGTAGAGTAAAACCGAGGCTCCCTAAATGTGTGGAGCTTTGCAGTAGCATAATCGTTTTCAATGTAGAACTCGTGATAGTTTAGATTATCAGCATCTAGTATAGGAGTTTGAATAACATCAAATCGATTTCCATAATCCCACGAAAGATCTTCGTCAATTGGAACACCGTTTCTGGAGTAAAAGGTTTCAGCCATATTTAGCGTAGGTGCATGAGACTTTTTTGTAAAGCCAAACAAAGCAGCGTGGTCAGAAGTCCATCTTGGCTGACACCATTGTTGTAATTCCCCTGTCCAATCTGCTGAAAACGCCCATATTATCTCTGGGTTAAAGGGTTCGGTTATTGCAGCTCTAAGACTAAGCTCTTGTGTTATTTGCTCATTAATTCCGCCATTTATTGGGATTTGCTGATTAAATTGATACAGAGAATGTCCATTAGCTTCTGCACTTTGAATAGCATCAAGTATGGCATCCTTTGCTAAGACCCATTTTTGAGGATCATATGATTGGTTGACCAAGCTATTTCCCTGGTTGTCAATAAGGCTACTGAAGTCTGTGTTTCCGTTGTAAATTGGGCTTGCACTAAGCATTAAAATTTTAGCTTTTAATGCCTTTGCTATTGGCATTGTTATTCTTCCTTGTTCCGTGTAAACATAATTAATTAGTCCCGGTAAGTTATCAGCTTCAATTACCTGATTTATAAGTTCTGTTAGGTAAGTAACAACTTCATCAATTGAATCCCTGTAGACGTTTGTTTCCGATGACGGAGCACTAACTGGAATATTAGTATCCACTATAGGAATAGGACCATACATTTGCATAAGCCAAAAGTGATAAAAAGCTTTTAGAATTCTCACTTCATCTAACCAACGAATACGTTCATCTTCTTCAAGTCCTGGTACTTCAACTAAATTTTCTAAAAATATATTACAATCTCTAAGTGCATTAAATAAACTATGAGGAGCGCCTCTGCCGCCTTCCCAATAGTTCAAGTAGGGGCTTGAGGAATTTTGCATTCCTTTAGCTACACGAAAGCTTGTTTCGTTGTTCATGTAAAAGTCATTTTCAGCATAATACCAAACTTCATCTCCTGCTAACAAGGAGAAGTTTTGCTCAACATGTGCATGTTCTGGAATGTATGAGTAACAAGTAGAAAGAAAATTTTCAGCAGTAGATCGCGTATTAAATGCTAAATCAATAGTCGCTATATTATCAGGCACAACATCAAGATAGTCTTGTTCACATGACGTGAAAATTAAAATTAAAAGAGCTATTTTCAGATATTTTCTCATAATAAGTTTTTAAAAATTCAGATTTACTCCAATGTTAGCGCCTTGTTGAATTGGGTATCCTAATCCATTGCCACCCATTTCTACATCCCACAATTTAAATTTACTAAATGTAAGTAAGTTAGAACCAGTAATATAAACTCTTGCAGATGACAGATTTACTCTAGAAGCTAAGCTGTCGGGAATTGAATATCCAAATTCAATGGATTTAAGTCTTAGAAAAGAGCCGTCACGCAGCCACCAAGTACTGTTTCTGTTATTGTTATCAATCAATTGGTCAGAAAGTCTTGGCCACGCAGCATATAGATTTCTATCATTTTCAGACCAGTGATCGTTAGCCCAAGCGTTTAGTAGTGCATTATTTCCAATAGCGCTTCCGCTTGTATCTATAAACGGTGAGGTGTTGTAAGCATCAATAAAAAAAGAAGATTTCAAGGAACCTTGAAAGAAGAATGATAAATCAAAATTTTTGTATGAGCTAGAAATACCAAAGCCGTAAATTATTTCTGGTGTTGTTGGGTAGCCTATAGCAACTTCATCATTAATATCAATCACACCGTCATTATTTATATCTTTATATTTTATATCTCCTGCCATGTACTCACCAAATGTTTGAAGAGGAGAATTCGCAATATCAGCTTGATCAATAAATAATCGCTCAGCTATATAGCCAAAAGGCTGAGACAAATTCAACCCAATCCTAGATCGCCAAGGCAATCCTGCATTTCTATAATCTAATTCCTCATAAACTTCGTATTTACTTGTTGCAAAAGAAAAGTTTGCTCTTGCAGAGACAAATAAGTCGTCACTAAAACTGTCTTTGTAGTCTATAGTAAATTCAAACCCTTTTGAAGATGCCTCGCCTACATTAGCTCTTAGAGGAGCCTGAAGCCCCATTGACGCAGGAATTTGAGCCCTGTCCATCAAAATATTTGACCGATACTCTGTAAAGTAATCTGCTTGAATATCAACTACCCCAAATAAACCAAGTTCAACCCCCAAGTTTAACATTTTTGCTTTTTCCCATGTAATCTGGTCATTTGCATAGCGGTCGATGCTAACTCCGTTGATATAGGTGCCAAACTCTTGACCAAAACTAGAACCCATACCTCCGTTGTTTAGATTGACTTGAGAAATATAGAAAAATCTATCGTCAGCACTTCCAATTTGATCATTTCCAACAAGGCCATAGGTGCCTTTAAATTTTAACTTACTTATGATGTTTGAAATAGGATCCATAAATTCTTCGTTAGACACATACCATCCAAACCCAAATGATGGGAAAAATCCAAACCTTTCTGATTTAGCAAATCGTTCTGATCCGTTGTAACCAAAGTTAAACTCCGAGAAGTATCTGTCATCATAACCATATGTAAATCTTCCAGAAAGTCCAATATTTCTATAAGGCAGAGAGCTTTGTAAGTTACCTGCGTTAGCATATTTAAGTTCCCTTAGTATACCAATTAACATCCCTGAAACTTCGTGTTTTTTATTGATTGTTTTTTTGTAGCTAAGGGACCCTTCAAAGTAAGTTGAATTAGTTATTATTTTTGTGCCTTCATTGTATTCTAAGTATTCAGTTCCTTGGTTTGGATTTAGTGCTACAAGTGTATATTGATCGCTTTGAAAATCATAATTTCCAAGTCCATAATAAAAGGGATTATAGCGTCTTTCAAGGTTATAAAATGAATATCTTGATGTATTAGCTAGTAGTCTAGCATTCAAACCCTCTGTAATTAAACTTAAATCTTGTTTAATTTCAACGGTTGCTAAAAAGTTATTGTAGCTTTCGTCTTTATAACCTCTCATCAGATCTGCGTATGGGTTTAGATAGTCTCCAAATTGTCCCGCATTCCCAAAGAGTACGTGGGAAGAATTTTGAAATTGTGTATCAGGCTCATAAAATTTAGGGTACAACACGGGGTTTGCCTGCATCGCTTTTCTGTATGTTGCTTCTCCTCCGTCAATAGGGCCAATATAGTCATCAAAGTTTCCATTAAACTTTAAGGCAACTTCAGTGGTTGGAGTTAGATTTACATTGATATTGGATCTAAGTGAAATCCGTTTAAAATTAATATTATTGTTGAAGTTATTTCTAGGGTCTACTTTTAAATTTCCATTATCTGAGTTTACCGTTGTAGCTAAATAATATTTAGCAATTTTTCCACCCCCACTTATGTTAAAATTAAACCTGCTATTAAGAGTATAGTCTTCTAATAACTCATCAAACCAGTCTACAGTTGGATACGCCATCTGGTTTCTGTTAGGGTCTTTAGAAATAAGTATTTTTTCAAGTGAGTAAATTCTACCACCAAGGGCATTTCTAGTAGCTAGAGCTTCATTGTGCAATTGCATGTATGTTATTGGGTCAGCTATTTCTAATGATCTGGTAGGAGCAGAATAAGATTTTTCATAACGAACATTTACTCTAACAATTCCTTCTTTACCAACTTTTGTAGTAACTAAAATAACTCCATTAGCACCCCGTGCTCCATAAAGTGAAGTTGCAGTAGCATCTTTCATTATTGAAAAACTAGCAATATCATCTGGTTGTAATCTAGCCAAGTCTGTTGAAGTGGTTTCAATTCCATCAATTAGAATTAGAGGAGATCTCGCATATCCAAAGGTGCTTACACCCCTTATAAAAAATTCAGCATTATCTCTACCAGGCTCTCCGCTCCTTTGATAGGCGATGACTCCTGCAACTCTACCTGCTAATGCAGTTGTCAAATTACTTGATGAAGTTTTTAGTTCTGCGGGATCTATGGCAGTTACGGCTGCAATTACACTTGATTTCTTTTGTTGGCCGTAAGCTACAATTGTAACTTCATCGAGAGATGAAAGGTCTTCTTTCAATATGATTTTTAAGCTATTATTAGATGAAATATTCACTGTTTGGGATTCATAGCCCACATAGCTAAAAGTTATTTTTGAATTAATAGTTACTGCAATTGTAAAATTACCATCAAAGTCTGATACACTACCATTTTTTGGGTCCGCATCTTCTGAAATATTTACTCCGGGGATGGGAACATTGTTAATATCTCGAATATTTCCTGAAATTATATTTTTTTGTTGTGCGTTTACACACAATACACAAAACAAAAAAGAACTTATTAAAGTTTTTTTGAAAAAATTAAATATAAGATCGTTAATCATTTAGTTTAGAAGTATTTGTGTGTGTTTAAGCAGTTTTAGTATGCTGTTATTGTAAATATAGTTAATTGAAGTTTATTTTTATTGCGAATTATCTCTATATTACGTTAAATAATTGATGATTAAGTAATATGTATATAAATTAATCGCCTATTAACCGACTATTAATCGTGGTATTAATTGTTATATGGTACATTTAAAGATATAAAAAACACAACCAATCTAATCAATCAAGATCAATTTAAATTTGTGAGAGTCACAAATGTTTAACCAAAAAAAACTTATGAAAAAAACTACATTTCAAAGAAAACAATACGTTATCAAAAAGTTACTAATTTTTATGATAGTCGGATTTGTTTCAAATTTAAACGCGCAGACCACCTTACTAACAGTAGGTTCAAGTGGCACTGTTACGATTAGTAGTGAAGGGACTTTGAATATTTCTGGTCTAGAGTTATCGCCAAGTACAGACTTCACCATTAATCAGACACAAGTTTCTGTTGATTTGGAAGCAACATCATTAAACGGAACACCCTCAATGGAAAGAGTTTATTCGGCAGATTCTGATATCCAAGACTTTACAGGAACTATTTCTTATAGTTACGCCGACAACGAGATGAATGGCCTTACCCACGACGCCTCTTTGTTTATTTATGATACAGCAAGCTCGGCATGGATGGAGTATCCAGACACAGATTCTTCTGAAAACATTGTTACAAGTAGTTTCGACTCACCACTTCAAATTAATTTGGTTACTGTTGGTGCGCCTGGAAGTCTTTCAGTTCAAGATCCAATGGCTAGTGGAATTAAAATTTATCCAAATCCATCATCGTCTGTTATAAACATAGACTACACTGAAAATTTAGAATTAACTCTCTTTAATATTTTGGGACAAAAAGTACTTAGTACTACATCCAAAACTATTAATATCTCAAATTTAGAACAGGGTACTTATTTTTTAAGTACTAAAGATTCAAACAACAACATTAATAACTTCAAAATTATAAAACGATGAAAAAACAATTTCAATTAACTTTAATATTTGCTATTGCATTTACTTTTAATTATTCGTTCTCACAGCCAGCAGATCAAGACAAAAAGCCAGCGCTTGTTTTTGTAGAGAATGGTGATGCCAATCCATTCAATGGTCAAATTTATGCTTCCTCATTACGTGGCGCTTCTAGAAATGGAAATGGAAACTCAAATGGTGCCTTTGGTAATATTGGAGATTGGTCTGTAGACCTTGTTGTTTCTGAAAAGACTCCTGAGCAGGCAGCTAATGACTTTGGTGGTTTCCGAGATAACCAACATCCTCTTTACGAGGGAACTGATGTACTTACTCAAAATTCTACTGGACTGGGAGCTCTTGGTTGGGGGTCTTTTGCTGCCAATGTTTACAATAGGGCCTCAGGCGTTGGTTCTGCTGTTTTTGGTTTTAACAATATAGCTGGACCAAGTGATATCGAATCTAATGGTATAACAGGTGATAATATAGGTCAAGCTGTTTTTGGATACGGTTCTAGAGCTACGGGAAATGTTTCATTTGCTAGTGGCCGACGTAATACCGCGTCTGGTTCTCATTCTGTTGCTATGGGTCATTTTAATTATGCTACTGGAGATACGACTATAGCACTAGGAAAAGAAAACTGGGCTGAAGGAGCAAGTACAGTAGCGATTGGATTTAAAAACCGTGCTGCTGGAGCAGGGTCTGTTGCCTTAGGACAAGAAAATCTTGCCTGGGGAACTACAAATTTTACTGCTGGATATCAAAATGTAGCTGGAAATACGAGTGCGGATATTGGGGTTGGTGGAAGTTCAACAGCCATGGGTAAATACAATACTGCATCTGGGGATGCTACAATGGCTTTAAACCGAGGCACCACTGCTAGTAATCAGGCATCTACCTCAATGGGGCTTGGTACTACATCAGATAATGTTGGTATGTTAGCTATTGGTGTAAATAATGCAGCAGGTCTAGGAGATACAACTTTAGATCAATACTACTATGCTGATGGTCAATATACTGGAGCTCCAATAGGGGTAGCATTTGTTATTGGAAATGGAGATGTAGATACTAGTAACGGCTTGGCAGGAAGTAACCCTTCAAATGCATTTATAGTAAATTATGACGGCTCAGCGACGCTTTCAGGTGACCTGACAATAAACTCAGACGCAAGGCTAAAGTCTAACATTATTTCATTGGGAAGTACGCTTGCTAAACTATTAATGATAGATGGTAAAAGCTATACAATGAAGACAAATGAAGCGGAGTCTAAAATAGGATTATTGGCACAAGATGTTCAAAAAGCATTTCCTGAGCTGGTTAAAACTACAAATGACAGCGACAAAACATTGTCTGTAAATTATCAAGGGCTTATCCCTGTTTTAATTAATGCTATTAAGGATCAGCAAAAACAAATTGATGAACTTAAAAAGCTCATAAAATAAAAATTAATACATACAATACTATCACTAACCCTGCTTTAAATTCAGCAGGGTTATTGTTTTTAACCATCTCATAAAGCCACCTCAATGAAAAACTTATTATCATTATTTATTTACTTACCTATTTGTATTTTAAGCGCACAGATTACGTTTAACACTCTGCCATCAGAAAAACAGCTAGTAGCTAGAGACCTTCAAACAAATTTAGGCGTGGTCAGCATTTCTGGAGAGGTAAATTTGGGTGACAATTATAACCTTGAATATGATTCTTGGGGTTCTGGAGAACCTAATAACTCTCCATCACCAGAGGATGTTGCTGAGATGATTAGCAGCTCAGGAGCTTGGAATGATGCTAACTCTTTAGACACAAGACCATCTTATGTTGAATATAATGGAATTATAGATGTGTTATCAGATTTTATTTTTTTGGGTCAATATAATGGACATTCCTATTTTAAAAATTCTTCTCAACTAAATTGGGAAGCTGCTAAACAAGCAGCAGAAAGTGCTGGAGGATATTTATCATCGCACCAAAGTCTAGAGGAAAATTCAGTCGTTGCAGCTTTCAATTATTTTAGAGGTTGGATTGGACTGTATCATGACACCAGTGCTAGTAATTATAGTGAGCCATCTTTTGGGTGGAAATGGGTTGAGCCTGTTGCATATAACAATGATCCCTTTACATCGATCAATGTTGAATTGTTAAGAAATGGCACACTTCAGCAAAACTTTACTCAAAACCTAAGCTATCAAAACTTGATAGCACCCTTTTCATTTGATATTAGTATTAATGCAGAACTTGCAAAATACCGTATAAAAATATATACCGAATATAATGGAACTATAAACTTAGTTAATGACATTGATGATATTGTTGCTGGAGATGTATTTGTAATTCAAGGTCAGTCAAATGCAGCAGCTGTTATGTATAATGGTAGCGCAAGTAGCTATCAAAGTGATTATATAAGAGTTTATTCTGGTGGAAATATTAGTTCCTCCGGTTTATTATCTAATGATTCTTGGTACTATGGCCAAGGGGACGGGAATGAAAATTCTAGTGGAAACACTGGTCAGTGGGGTCTAGTTTTGGCTAAGAAAATAATTGATGAATTTGATGTACCTGTAGCTATTTTTAATGGTGCACATGGAGGTCAGCCCATTAGCTTTTTTCAAGCTCCAACCGATTATAGTTCTTCAACTAATTCAAATTATGGAAGACTTTACTACAGATTAAACAAAACAGGACTTAAAAATGCCGTTAGGGGCGTTTTATGGTCTCAAGGAGAGGCAGATTCTTTTACAAATGGACTATCTACAGACGAATATAAAAATGCATTCATAAATCTTAAAAACTCGTGGTACAATGATTTTATAAACTTAAATCAGGTTTATATTTTTCAGACTAGAGATTGTAATTGTGGAACCAGTTCTAGTGGACGACTTTTGATCAAAGAAGCTCAAAGATTATTAGCTGTTGAAAATGAAGATATTCTAATAATGCCCACAGCAGGAATAACTTCCCACTCAGATTACTGCCACTTTCCTTTTGTAAATGGATATGAAACTTTTGCAAACAGAATATATAAGCCCCTCACTAGAGATCTTTATCAATATAATTATTCTGAAGAAATAGATGCGCCAATGATATTGTCTGCAGCACTTACAAATCAGCAAACTCTGGTGTTAGAAACAAACTCAACAGGGCTAATGACTAACACTACCAATACTAATTTAATTTTAACTAGAGTAGCGAATGACTTTGTTCTATCCAATGCCAACGGAGCTGGTATCTCTTCCTTTGAAATTCAGGGAAGTAATATCATATTTAATTTAAACGGTGACCCTGGCTCCAGTCCATCAATTTCATTTTTGGGACAATATGCAGGAATAGAAAATAATATAACAAACACAAATGGTTTGGAGTTAGTTTGTTTTAGTAATTTCCCAATAACAGGGGGTAGTGGTAATGGCGGCGGAAGTGTTTCTGAGGATCAAGACAAAAAGCCAGCGCTTGTTTTTGTAGAGAATGGTGATGCCAATCCATTCAATGGTCAAATTTATGCTTCCTCATTACGTGGCGCTTCTAGAAATGGAAATGGAAACTCAAATGGTGCCTTTGGTAATATTGGAGATTGGTCTGTAGACCTTGTTGTTTCTGAAAAGACTCCTGAGCAGGCAGCTAATGACTTTGGTGGTTTCCGAGATAACCAACATCCTCTTTACGAGGGAACTGATGTACTTACTCAAAATTCTACTGGACTGGGAGCTCTTGGTTGGGGGTCTTTTGCTGCCAATGTTTACAATAGGGCCTCAGGCGTTGGTTCTGCTGTTTTTGGTTTTAACAATATAGCTGGACCAAGTGATATCGAATCTAATGGTATAACAGGTGATAATATAGGTCAAGCTGTTTTTGGATACGGTTCTAGAGCTACGGGAAATGTTTCATTTGCTAGTGGCCGACGTAATACCGCGTCTGGTTCTCATTCTGTTGCTATGGGTCATTTTAATTATGCTACTGGAGATACGACTATAGCACTAGGAAAAGAAAACTGGGCTGAAGGAGCAAGTACAGTAGCGATTGGATTTAAAAACCGTGCTGCTGGAGCAGGGTCTGTTGCCTTAGGACAAGAAAATCTTGCCTGGGGAACTACAAATTTTACTGCTGGATATCAAAATGTAGC
>Ga0209659_1000845_pt1 | contig 18799 bp, 22 predicted proteins | sample SaaInlLV_10m_DNA_FD_184658 | JGI IMG/M metagenome (GOLD analysis project Ga0209659, IMG submission 184658) | Marine microbial communities from expanding oxygen minimum zones in the Saanich Inlet - SI072_LV_10m_DNA (SPAdes) (version 2) | ecosystem: Environmental > Aquatic > Marine > Intertidal... | reverse complement strand
ACATCCCAGTCGTTCAGATTGATCGCGGCGGACAGGTGACGTATCACGGGCCGGGTCAGTGGGTCGCCTACATTTTGTATGACCTGAGACGCGCTGGTGTGAATGTTCGTGAGCTGGTGACGCTGCTAGAGACCGCCGTGATCAACTTGCTGGCTGAATTGGATATTGTGGCTAATGGTGATCCGCAGGCTCGAGGTGTTTACGTTGACGGTTGTAAGATCGCGGCGATGGGCTTGAGAGTCAGTAGAGGACGGAGCTACCACGGACTATCGCTCAATGCCGACATGAACCTCGCGCCGTTCTCGGGCATCAACCCCTGTGGTTATGAAGACTTAACAGTGACATCGATTGCGGAGCTATTGGGTGATCGCTGCCCTCCCATAGAGGCAGTGGGCGCGTTATTAGTGCGACATTTGCAAGACGTATTACCAAGTCCCACCTGACGAGACTCGTGTGGGCTGGCATAATCGCGAGCCGGTCTAGGAGTCACCATGCCTGAATTACAACGCGACATCGATTCCCGTCGTACTTTTGCCATCATTTCCCACCCCGATGCGGGCAAAACGACCATGACTGAACGGCTCCTATTATTGGGTCAGGCGATTCAGGTAGCAGGCTCGGTCAAAGGAAAGCGTGGGCCACATGCGACCTCTGACTGGATGACATTGGAACAGGAGCGGGGCATTTCAGTGACCTCTTCAGTCATGCAGTTCCCTTATCGAGATCGTTGGGTCAATTTGCTAGATACGCCCGGACACGAGGATTTTTCCGAAGATACCTACCGCACCCTGACGGCGGTAGATTCTGCCCTCATGGTGATTGATGGCGCCAAAGGGGTTGAGGATCGGACGATCAAACTGATGAATGTGTGTCGGTTGCGCGATACCCCGATCATGACCTTTGTAAATAAACTTGATCGCGATATTCGAGATCCGATTGATTTGGTTGATGAGGTCGAAGAGGTGCTTGGTATTGCCGGTGCTCCGATTAATTGGCCGATTGGTATGGGACGAGAGTTGAAGGGTGTTTATAACCTCTATCACGATACGATTCAGCGATACCGGCCCCGGGGTGAAACACCTTCCGTGCAAGATGAGTTGATTACCGGGCTGGCGAGCGCTGAAGCGAGAGACCTGTTGGGGGAAGACTACCAACAGTTCGTTGATGAGATTGAACTGGTCCGCGGTGCGTCACATGAGTTTTCTCTCGAGGCTTTCCTGAGCGGTCAGCTGACCCCAGTATTTTTTGGTACTGCACTGGGTAACTTTGGTGTCAAAGAGATGCTGGACGATTTTGTTGAGTGGGCGCCGCCACCTCAGTCTAGGGAAAGTTATGACCGTGTCGTAGAGGCATCGCAACCGGGGTTTTCTGGCTTTGTTTTCAAAATCCAGGCCAATATGGATCCTAAGCATCGAGATCGAATCGCCTTTATGCGCATCTGTTCGGGGCGGTATGAAAAAGGGATGAAAATGCGGCATGTCCGATTAGATAAGGACATTAAAATTGCCGATGCGGTGACGTTTCGGGCGGGGGATCGCACATTGGTTGAGACGGCAGTCGCCGGCGACATCATTGGTCTGCACAATCATGGAACTATCCAAATCGGTGACACGTTTACCACGGGAGAAGCGATTCGATTCACCGGAATACCCCATTTTGCGCCCGAATTGTTTCGGCGTATTCGGCTCAAAGACCCGATGAAGGCGAAGGCGTTACAAAAGGGTTTGCAGCAACTTTCGGAGGAGGGGTCTACTCAGGTGTTCTCACCGCTCAATAATGCTGATCTTATCGTGGGCGCGGTAGGGCAGCTGCAATTTGACGTAGTGGCGTATCGCCTTGCTGATGAGTACAAGGTGGAAGCATTGTATGAGCCGGTTAATGTTTATACGGCGCGTTGGGTTGAGGCCGATGAGGCAAAAACGCTAGACGAATTCCGTAAAAAGGCAGCTGAACATCTATCGGAAGACGGCGGGGGTTACCTCACGTATTTGGCACCCACCCGCGTCAACTTGTCGCTGATGGAAGAGCGGTGGCCCGAGATTCGATTTCGTGAAACGCGGGAGCACTGAGATGGCTCAGAGCAGTGCTTCAATATCCTCGGCAATCGCTTCTGGCTTGGTGGACGGCGCGTAGCGTTTGACCACTTGTCCCTGTTGGTTCACCAAAAACTTAGTGAAATTCCATTTGATGCGTTTGCTGCCCAGTACGCCCGGTGCTTCCGATTTCAGGTGTGTAAACAGCGGATGGCTCGACGCTCCATTCACTTCGATCTTACTGAACAGCGGAAAGCTGGTTTGGTAATTGAGGTCGCAGAATGACTCAATTTCTTGCTCAGTGCCCGGCTCCTGACCACCAAATTGATTGCAAGGAAAGGCCAATACCGAAAAACCGTTGGCGCTGTAGGTTTTTTGCAGCGATTCGAGGCCGGTATATTGCGGCGTGAAGCCACATTTTGAGGCAGTATTGACGATCAGCAGCACTTTGCCGGCGTAATCCCCTAAAGCAACTTCGTTGCCATTGCTCAGTGTGGCCGAAAAATCCATCACGGTGCTCATGGTCTACTCCTTGTCATCTCATTGTGGCGCCGCCCACCTTATGGCGAAGCGAGGTAAGTTTCTAGCTCAAAGTCTGTGACGCGGGTTTCAAACTCCACCAACTCTTGTGTTTTAACTGCCGTGAAAGCCATTTGAAAAGGCTCGCTGAGATAGTCACGCACAGGCTGAGAGGTGGAGAATTGTGAAATGGCGGTGCCCATGTGGCTGGGAAGAGGTGGGGTTTCATCATCTTCCAGCCAGGCGTTCCCGCTAATCGGTGTGGGTGCGCTGAGCTTATGCTCAATACCCATATGAATGCCTGCCAGCAGCGCCGCGATGGCAAGATAGGGATTGCTATCGGCACCCGCTACACGGTGTTCGATTCGAGTCGCTTGGCTGTCACTGGCTGGGATCCGCAGCGCCGTCGTGCGGTTGTCAAACCCCCAATTGGGTTGTGTGGGCGCGTGATTACCCGGTTGAAAGCGACGATAAGCGTTGTAACTAGGAGCGAAAATCAGGTGTGTATCGCTCATCATCTGCAGGCAACCCGCTACGGCCTCGCGCAATAATGGGGTACCCGACGCGTCACCATTATCAAATAAATTACGCCCTGAATCGTCGAGCAAACTGCAGTGCATATGCATCCCATTGCCCGCTTGATGCTCCATGGGTTTGGGCATAAAGCTTGCCTGAGCTCCGAACCGGGTCGCTACGGCTCTGATGCCGCGTTGCATCCGCACAATCTGATCACAGTAGGTCAACGCATCGTCTGAGTACGCCACATTGATTTCGTACTGTGCCGGCGCAGCCTCTTTGAGCACGCCTTCATAGGGAAGGTTCTGCATGTCAAAATAGTGGCGTAGGGCTTCAAGCAACGCCTGGTGTTCATCGAGTGCGGTCAATCCGTAGAGATTGCCGCCCGTTTGATGCGCTTTCGGCAGCGCGTCACGAATAGACTGACCGGCCGTCTGGCGGTCGAATAGGTTGAATTCGAGCTCAATCGCAACTCGGGGATATAAACCCTTAGCCTCCAATGCTTGCGTCACGTACGCGAGTACTTGTCGCGGGTCGGACAACAGCGGTGAGCCATTATCTTTGAACATGGTGAGCACCACTTGCGCCTGATCAACACCGTGACTGCCTAACACTGGCTTCAGTGATCCGGGAATCGCCTGACACCAGCCGTCAATGTCGCCGTTATCCAGCGCAATGCTGGGCACATCTCTGCCCCAGGCATCTTGCGCGATAGCAGACTTGGGTAGTTTTATCCCCTCGGTTAGTAACGAAGATAACTTTGCGATCGGCAACCATTTCCCCCGCGCCGCGCCGTTGCAGTCGGTGATGAGGGCCTCCACCACTGTGATGTTGGGGTATTCAGTGAGTAATTTTTCAGCGTCTGGATGCATGAGCTTTCTCGATAGCAGGACGCGAGTGTATCGCTCTCCTGTGCGGCTCACCAGTCAATCGACTCTCAATGCTGGTCTGTGCCGGCGTCACACTGACTTAGCGCCAGCCGCATTCAGGAGTGATTTTGCTGCTGGTCAGGGGTCGCCCGGGGGGAGACGGCATCATTGCTTCAGCAGCTGCTGGATACGCTCGAGTATGTCAGTTGGCGCGACCATTTCAGTCTCGCCGCTTCGACGATGGGTTAATTCAAGATTGCCTTCAGCTAAAGAGCGCGCGCCAACCGTGATGCGTATCGGTATGCCCAGCAGTTCCATTTCGGCGAACTTGACGCCGGGACGCTCCTTTCTGTCATCTAAGAAAGCCGCGATCCCCGCCTCGGTGCAGGCGGCGTATAACGTCTCGGTCGCGTCCTGCACTGCCTCAGATTTGTCGGCGCCTAATGGGACGAGGGCAATATCGAAGGGCGCCATCGTCGCGGGCCATATGATGCCATTGTCATCATGATTTTGTTCAATTGCCGCAGCCACAATGCGAGTGATGCCGATACCGTAGCACCCCATAACCATCGGCTGTTGACGGCCTTGATCATCAAGAACGGTTGCGCCCATCGCCTCCGAATACTTCGTGCCTAATTGAAAAATATGCCCTACCTCAATGCCGCGACGAATATCGAGTGTTCCTTGACCACAAGGACTGGGATCTCCAGCCACAATCTCTCTGATATCCGCAAACTCGCAGTGGGGGACGTCCCGTTTCCAGGTGGCGCCTCTTAAGTGGTAGTCGTCCTCGTTCGCGCCGCAAACAAAGCTGCTCATCACAGCGGCCGTATGATCGAACGTCCCGTTTCCAGGTGGCGCCTCTTAAGTGGTAGTCGTCCTCGTTCGCGCCGCAAACAAAGCTGCTCATCACAGCGGCCGTATGATCGACGATGACGCGCACTGGTAGCTCAACCGGCCCCAGTGAACCGAAGCCCGCTCCGAGAATCGCTTTGACCTCGGCTGCTTCTGCAAGCACTAGGGGCGATAGCATGCCCGGTAGTTTCGATGCCTTGATTGCGTTCAGCCGATGATCCCCGCGGACAATTAATGCCACCAGACCGCCTTGATCATCTTTTGCTAGTAGCGTTTTAATCGATTGATCTGCTGGGATGTCCAGCTGTTCCGCTAAGTCATCAATCGTTTTAATGCCTGGTGTGGCGAAGCGCTCAAGGGTGGGCTCGGCTTGCACTGAGTCGTCGGGCTTGCCGGCTAGTGCCGGCGCGAGCTCAACGTTCGCCGCGTAATCGCTCTCACTTGAAAAGGCGATTGCATCTTCTCCCGATGCCGCCAATACATGAAATTCGTGAGAGAGACTGCCCCCAATCGCACCCGAGTCAGCCTCCACCGCCCTAAAATCTAAGCCCAAGCGCGTGAAGACACAGGTGTAGGCCTGATGCATGCGCCAATACGTTTCTTCTTGCGAGGTTTGATCGATATGAAAGGAATAGCCATCCTTCATCACAAATTCTCGAGAGCGCATGACACCGAATCGAGGTCGGATTTCGTCGCGAAACTTGGTTTGTATTTGAAACAGGTTCACTGGTAGTTGTTTGTAGCTTTTGATTTCGCCTCGGGCGATTTGTGTGATCACTTCTTCATGCGTCGGTCCGAGGCAAAACGGCCGCTGGTGGCGGTCCTCAAGGCGACAGAGTTCCGGGCCATAAAGCTCCCATCGACCTGACTCCTCCCAGAGCTCAGCTGGCTGTACAACAGGCATGGATAACTCCAAAGCACCCGCGCGCTCCATCTCTTCGCGCACAATCTGTTCCACCTTGCGCAGTACACGCAATCCCAGTGGCATCCAGTTGTAGATACCCGCGGCGACTCTCCGGATGAGTCCCGCCCGAAGCATGAGCTGATGACTGACGACTTCCGCATCAGACGGGGTCTCTTTCAGAGTAGAGAGAAGGAATTCACTGGCACGCATAAGGGGCTCCACAGTAGTGACGTTATTCTAATGTTCTGGGCGGTGGTGCGTACAGGCGCATCTCTGGCAGGATTTTATTGACATAAAAAGCGTAATTGGGCGTCTAAGGGGTTGTACCTTTTCCGGGTCTGGTGTTGAATCTCGGCGGACTTAGCAACCTAGCGGGTCGGTCCACAATCGTCCACGACACAAAGAGGTATTAACTTAATGGCAAAGCAAGCTGCTCCAAAAGCACCGGCAAAAATGAAAGCCGTGAAAGAGAAAATGACCAAGTCGCAAATGATCGCGACATTGGCCGACGACAGTGGTCTATCAAAAAAGGAAGTGACTTCAGTCATGGGATCCTTAGAGCGGCTGATTGAGGCTAGTATTGGTAAGCGTGCTGCAGGTGAGTTTACGCTGCCAGGCCTGATGAAAATTACGACAGTGCGAAAGCCGGCAGTGAAAGCACGCAAGGGGATTAATCCTTTTACGGGTGAAGAGACCATGTTTAAGGCTAAGCCAGCGAGCACTGCTGTCAAAGTTCGTGCGCTGAAGAAAATGAAAGAGTTCGCCAACTAAGCGAACACTTTGCGAAGGCTCCCACTTTGGGAGCCTTCCTTAATGTCATCGAATGAGCAGGCACAAAATGTCAGTGCCTACGCGGTTGTGAGCTCAATTCACAGTCCACCATCTTCCACTGCCGTGGTGTTTGCGGTACTCTCCGCGCCCTTATTAAACGTTCCTAGCGCCCTTCGGTCGGTGCCTTGATGACCGCGCTTTATCGGGTAAAGGAGGATCAACATGCCAATTTATGAATACCAGTGTCAGGAATGTGGGCATGAGTTAGAAGCGATACAGCGTCTGGCAGATGATCCGCTCACCGAGTGCCCGGCCTGTGGCAAGCAGGGCCTGAAAAAGCGAGTCAGTGCGCCTTCTTTTAGATTGTCCGGTGGCGGTTGGTACGAGACGGATTTTAAAACCGGTGATAAGAAGAATATCGCCGGAGAACGCAATGACACTGCAGCGAAAGCAGCGGCGAGTTCAGATTCTGGGTCGACCTCAGGCGATGCGACGACCAAGTCAGCAACCAAACAGGCGCCCCCCAAAAAGAGTGATACCTCCTCAGCGAGCTGAGGGCGGGAATTGAAAGTGATGGAGATGGGTATGCGAAGCCACTACTGTGGTCTGATTAACGACAGTCTTATTGATCAAACGATTACGCTTTGCGGCTGGGTGGATCGACGGCGTGATCATGGTGGCGTGATCTTTCTCGACCTACGAGATAGAGAGGGTGTCGTACAAGTTGTGTTTGACCCGGACACTGAAGAGCACTTTCAGCGTGCCGATAGTGTTCGCAGTGAATATGTCCTGCGCATTACGGGTAGGGTACGCGCTCGCTCAGCGGAAACCGTTAATCCTAATATGGCGTCTGGCGGTATCGAAGTTTTGGGTAAAACGTTAGAAGTGCTCAATACCGCGCAAACGCCGCCATTCCCGCTTGACGCGCATCATTCTGTGGGGGAGGACGTTCGTCTCCGATATCGCTATATGGATCTCCGGCGACCAGAAATGCAGCAGAATCTTATTGCGCGCGCCAAAATCACTTCCAGTATTCGTCGTTACCTTGATGATCATGGTTTCTTGGATATTGAAACGCCGATCCTGACCCGAGCAACGCCAGAGGGCGCTCGTGATTACTTAGTCCCCAGCCGCACCCAGCCTGGCGCTTTTTTTGCGCTCCCCCAGTCGCCTCAGTTGTTTAAGCAACTGCTTATGGTGTCAGGGTTTGACCGCTATTATCAGATCGCACGGTGTTTTCGTGACGAAGATCTCCGAGCGGACCGGCAACCTGAGTTTACCCAGATCGATATTGAAACCTCCTTTCTCGGCGCGGAGGAGGTCATGTCTTTGACCGAAGGAATGGTGCAAAGCCTGTTCGCTGAGCAGCTCAATGTCACACTCGGGGAGTTTCCCCGTATGAGCTGGGCTGATGCAATGGAGCGGTATGGTTCTGATAAGCCTGACCTGCGGATTTCTTGGGAGTTGGTGTCGATTGATGATCTGATGGCGGGCGTCGATTTCAAGGTCTTCAGTGGCCCCGCAAAGGACCCTGAAGGTCGTGTGGCGGCCCTCAAGGTGCCGGGTGGCGCCGGTCTGTCGAGGAAAGAGATCGATGACTATACCCAGTACGTTGGGATTTACGGTGCCAAGGGCTTGGCTTGGATTAAAGTCAATGATCGGACAGCCGGGATCGGCGGACTGCAGTCGCCTATCCTGAAATTTATGCCCGAGGATGTCGTGGCTGCCATGATGGATCGCCTCGAAGTAGCAGACGGCGATATCTTATTTTTCGGTGCTGATAACCGCTCAGTGGTCAATGAATCCTTGGGCGCGCTGCGACTTAAGGTGGCGACTGACCTTGAGCAGGTTCAACCGGGGTGGGCGCCGCTCTGGGTAGTGGATTTCCCCATGTTTGAGTCTGACGAGCGAGGCCGAATGTCGGCCCTGCATCATCCCTTTACTGCGCCGTCGTGTTCCGCTGAGGCGCTACAGGCTGAGCCTGCAAAAGCGCTCTCTCAGGCTTATGACATGGTGCTGAACGGTAGCGAGATTGGTGGTGGATCAGTGCGGATTCATGACCAAGCGATGCAGAAAGTGGTATTCGATTTGTTAGGCATTGATGAGACCGAAGCAGAGTCTAAATTCGGCTTTCTATTGAGTGGGTTGCGCCACGGCGCCCCTCCCCATGCAGGCTTGGCTTTTGGGTTGGATCGGCTGGTCATGCTGATGGTGGGTGGTCAGTCTATCCGTGATGTAATCGCTTTCCCGAAAACGCAGAGCGCGCAGTGCGTGATGACCGAAGCCCCCGGCGTGGTCTCAGAGCAGCAATTGCAGGAGCTTTCGCTGCGGTCCCGCCGGGTCGAACCCACAGCGAGCGAGTGAGAACAGAGCGTGGCGGGCCATAGCAAATGGGCGAATATCAAGCACCGTAAGGCGGCTCAGGATGCCAAGCGCGGCAAATTATTTACCAAGCTGATTCGTGAACTGGTGGTCGCTGCCCGCGCTGGCGGACCCATCGCAGAGGATAATCCGCGACTGCGCGCTGCAGTAGACAAAGCACTGGGCGCGAACATGAAGCGCGACACCATCGACAGCGCTATTGCCCGAGGTGCCGGCACTAACGACGCCGATAACATGGAAGAGCTCACCTACGAGGGTTATGCCCCTGGCGGCGTTGCGATTTTGGTTGAGGTCATGACAGATAATCGTAATCGGACTGTGGGTGACGTGAGACATGCGTTTACGAAACGAGGGGGTAACTTAGGTACGGATGGTTCCGTGGCTTATCTCTTCAGCCGGTCCGGCTTGATCACTTTTGCTCCGGACGTTGACGAGGATGTGCTCCTTGAAGTGGGGTTAGAGTCAGGGGCTGATGACGTCATCGTCGCAGACGATGGCAGCGTCGATGTGTTGACGCCTTGGGAGAGTCTGACCGAGGTAAAAGATGCCTTGCTCGCGGCAGGGCTCGAGCCATTAGATGCCGAGGTGACCATGTTGCCCAGTATTGAAGTCGAACTGGATATGGATACCGCCTCAAGTGTGATGGGTCTGATTGATATGTTGGAAGATCTCGATGACGTGCAAAATGTCTACTCGAACGCCAACATATCTGAAGCGGTGCTCTCCGCTTTGTAAATGACCTTTGCTCGACAATCGGTCACACTACGCTCTGCCTCTGTTCACGGCGGATTGCCACCATGACAGTTATTTTAGGTATCGACCCTGGATCGCGGAAAACCGGTTTCGGTCTCATCAGCGTTGATCGGAATAAGCCCCACTATGTGTCGAGCGGCACGATTCACTTGCCCAGCAAGGAACCGCTGAGCGTGCGATTGAAAGTGCTATTTGAATCGTTAACTGAGGTGATCGATACCTACCAACCTCAGGTGGCGGCGATCGAGCGTGTTTTCGTCGCAAAAAGTGCCGATTCAGCGCTGAAGCTAGGCCAGGCTAGAGGCGCTGCGATGGTGGCTTGTGTGATGAAGGATCTCGTCGTTTATGAATACGCGGCCCGGCAAATTAAGCAGTCGGTGGTCGGTACTGGCGCGGCCAACAAGCAACAGGTGCAGCATATGGTGACCGCTTTACTGGCCTTATCGGCTGAACCCAAAGAGGATGCGGCTGATGGGTTAGCAGCGGCATTGTGCCATTGTCACGTAGATGGGCTGGCCAGCACGTTAGCATCGAGTGGCTTTAGAGCGGGTCGTTTGAGGTAAAGTATTGTCATGATTGGTCAGATACGCGGCAAGTTGATTGGGCGACAGGCCCCAGAGATTCTGGTGGAGGTGGGCGGCGTTGGCTACGAAATACAGGTCCCGATGACAACGCTATACCAGTTGCCTGAAATGGGCCAAGAGGTCACGTTACTGACTCATTTTGTGGTGCGCGAGGATGCGCAGCAACTTTTTGGTTTTATCGGTGCAGCAGACCGGCGTTTATTCAGAGCGCTGATTAAAGTCAGTGGCGTTGGCCCGCGTCTCGCTTTGACCCTGTTGTCAGGGATGGATGCCTCAGAGTTTGCGCGGTGTATGCAGCGCGATGATGTGACGGCACTCGTCGCCTTGCCCGGTGTTGGGCGAAAAACCGCCGAGCGTTTACTGGTCGAGATGAAGGACAAAGCGGGCGATTGGCTTGACGAATTATCCCCTGGGGCCGCGTCCGATAGCGAGCCGGGTCGCCCTCCGGCCACCGATCAGCGAGCCGAGGCAGAGCAAGCGCTGGTCGCCTTAGGGTACAAGTTGCCAGAGGCGGCAAAGCTCGTCGCGAGCATTGATGTCTCCGATGACATGACCAGTGAGCAATTGATCCGACTGGCACTGCGCTATGCGGGTGGTGGAAAGTGATGGCGTGCTGGCCCTGTGAGGTGCAGAGATGATTGAAACAGATCGCTTGGTAGCAGCAGATCCCTCGGATGGCCGCGAGGAAGCGGTTGATCGTGCGATTAGGCCACGCCGCCTCGATGACTATATTGGCCAAACAGCGGTCCGTGAGCAGATGGAGATTTTTCTTTCTGCCGCGCGGGGCCGCGGAGAGCCGCTGGACCATACGCTGATTTTCGGACCACCCGGGTTAGGTAAGACGACTTTGGCCAGCATCATTGCCGAGGAGATGGGCGTTCAGTTGAAAACGACGAGCGGGCCTATTTTAGAAAAGGCAGGTGATATTGCGGCGCTGATGACCAACTTAGAGCCGGGCGACGTGCTGTTTATCGACGAAATCCATCGTTTAAGTCCCCATGTCGAGGAGATATTGTATCCGGCCATGGAAGATTACCAGCTCGATATTATGATCGGCGAGGGTCCAGCAGCGCGCTCGATCAAGCTCGATTTGCCGCCGTTTACTCTTGTTGGGGCGACCACTCGAGCCGGACTCCTCACGTCACCCTTGAGGGACCGCTTCGGTATTGTCCAGCGTCTGGAGTTCTATGATGCCGTTGAGTTGACCGAAATCGTCAGCCGCTCGGCAGGTATTTTAGAGATTCCCACCGACAGCCACGGTGCCGCAGCCATTGCAAGACGCTCACGCGGCACGCCGCGAATCGCTAATCGGCTCCTGCGCCGGGTGCGAGATTTTGCAGAGGTCAAAGGCGATGGGACCGTAAGCGGTGACACTGCCGAGGCGGCTTTAGACTTATTGAATGTCGATGCCGAGGGTTTTGACCACTTAGATCGTCGTTTATTACTGACGTTAATTGAAAAATTTGATGGTGGCCCAGTGGGAGTGGATAGTTTGGCGGCGGCGCTCTCAGAGGAGCGAGGTACGATTGAGGATGTGCTCGAACCGTTCCTAATACAGCAAGGTTTTATTCTCCGAACCCCCAGAGGCCGCATTGCGACCAGGCATGCGTATGCGCACTTCGGATTGCCGTTTCAAGGCTCGGCGGCAGAGCATGTGGGGCTGGATTTGGATCAGTTACGGTAATGTCGGAATTTTCTCTGCCGATTAGAGTCTATATTGAGGATACGGATGCAGGAGGGATCGTCTACTACGTGAACTACCTCAAGTATTTTGAGCGGGCAAGAACCGAGTTTATGCGAGCGCTAGGGGTGGATCGTGCGGCCATTTCAGATAATGGATGGATGTTTGTCGTGTCTAAGATGTCTCTGGATTATCGCCAGCCCGCCCGGCTCGATGATGCGCTCTCGGTGACGCTGGTTGCTCAGCATGTCGGTGCAGCGACGATTGATTTTGATCAGACGGTCCGCCGAGATCAGACTCTGTTAGTAGAAGGCAGTGTTCAAATTGCCTGTGTCGACCGAGATACCGGCCGACCGAAAAGATTGGATGGTGGTTTGCGGGCGCAACTCATTCAGGCAACTCAGCAAAATAAGGTGACAGGATGACACAAGAACTTAGCTTAATAGAGCTCATCCTTGATGCCAGCATCCTCGTACAGATCGTGATGCTGATTTTGGTGCTGGCGTCCGTTACGTCATGGTTTTTAATTATTCAACGCGTCATGTTGATGCGCCGAACCGACGATGAACTGTTCTTATTTGAGGAGCAATTTTGGTCGGGCATTGATCTTGCCCAGCTCTACCGAGAGGGCAATCAGGCGGTCGCTGATGGGCAATTGCCGACCGGTGTGGAGAGTCTTTTCAGGGCTGGTTTTAAAGAGTTTTCGCGCTTATCCCAGCAGGAACATATGGATGCTGACGCGATACTAGAGGGTTCTCGTCGCGCCATGCGTGTTGCCTTGATGCGAGAGACTGACCGCATTGAGCAGCATCTGCCGTTTTTAGCCTCGGTGGGATCCACCAGTCCCTATATTGGTTTACTCGGCACAGTATGGGGGATCATGAATTCATTTCGTGGATTAGCGAACGCGACTCAAGCAACGTTGGCCACGGTCGCGCCGGGCATTTCAGAGGCGTTAATTGCGACGGCGATGGGGCTTTTTGCTGCGATACCGGCGGTGCTTGCCTATAACCGGCTGGCAGCCCGCAGCGATGCATTACTCAGTCGATACGAGGCATTCGTGGATGAGTTTTCTGGCATTTTACAGCGCCAGACTTACACGGTGAAAGCGCATAAGTCTGAGGGCGGTTAACGTGCGACGGCGGCGCATGCTGGCGGAAATTAATGTCGTGCCTTACATCGACGTGATGCTGGTGTTGCTCGTCATTTTTATGGTGACCGCGCCCATGCTGATGCAAGGGGTCGAGGTGGATCTTCCCGATGCGGTAGCTGCCCCCGTCGATAATCAGGATGCCGAGCCTTTAATTGTGTCGATTAATGGTCAGGGGCAATTATTTTTAAACCTCGGCGTCGACGAAAAACAGTCCCTGGCGCTGGCGACCATTCAACAGCGAGTCGGGGCAGTATTGAGACGAACGCCCGAAAAACCCGTATTGATTTGGGGCGACAAGACCGTGCCCTATGGGCAGGTGGTCGTTGTGATGACGGCACTGCAAGCGGCCGGTGCACCGTCGGTTGGTTTGGTCACTGAGAACCCAGCAGTCGACTGATGATATCGGATCGATGGCTCTTCTCCGGGCTACCCGCTCTCCTGACTATCAGCATTCATGTGGGCATTGTGTTGGTGCTTGGATTTCGCTGGGCTGGGCCGACTCAAGTCATAGCCGCCGCGCCAACCGCCCAAGCGGTTCAGGCAGTGTTGGTGAGTTCAGATAGCTTGGCGCCAAAACCAAAACCAAAACCAAAACCAAAACCAAAACCAAAACCAAAACCAAAACCAAAACCACAGGTAGACCCTACTCCAGCAACCCCTCGCGAGGCACCGCCGCCTGCAGTGGTCGAGCCGGTACCTGAGATCGAAGACGCCGCAGCTGAGTCGGATGCGACTCAGCTGGCCGCAATGGCTAGGGAAGAGTTGGCTAACATGGCGACATCCGATCTGTCAGGATCAGATTCCATCAGTTTGAAGGATGCCGTTGCGGCGACGATTCAACGTGCCGTGATCAACCGTTGGACTAGGCCGCCCAGTGCGCGCAACGGTATGGTGTCAGTGCTCTCGATACAATTGGTGCCAACCGGAGAGGTTGTCGGGGTCAGTGTATTGACAACAAGCGGCGATGCTGCCTTCGATAGAAGCGCGATCAGCGCGGTCGAGCGAGTCGGTAAATTCCCAGAGATTGCGCAGCTGGACAGTCGGGTATTCGAAACCACGTTTCGGCGTTTTCAGCTAATTTTCAGGCCAGAGGATTTGAGGTACTAACTGTGTTGATAAGACGAATGAGCATATTAGCCCTGCTGTTTTTTGCATCGAACCTGCATGCTGAGTTGCAGATTGAAATCAATCAGGGCCTCGATAATCCAACTCCTATTGCGGTGGTGCCCTTCGGTTGGCAAGGATTGGGTGCGGCCCCCGAGGACGTCGCGCAAATTATTGATTCAGATTTAGTGCGAAGCGGGCAATTTGCCCCCGTAAGCCGCCGCGATATGCTCAGTTATCCGACACGAGAGGCGGAAATGTATTTTCGCGATTGGCGTGCTATTTCGGCGGAGTATGTGCTGATCGGGCAGGTCACGCTGGGGACGCAGATACGAATCGATTTTCAACTTTTTGATACGACGCGACAAATGGCGATCGATTCAGGCACGGTGATGGGGCCGGTAACAGAACTGCGCATGCTGTCGCATCGCGTCTCTGACGCAGTCTATGAACGGCTTACGGGCATTACAGGCGCTTTCGCAACCCGCCTGTTATATGTGTCAGTCATGCGCAACCCAGATGCTAAGGACTTTTATCGTCTGACATTGGCTGACTCTGATGGCCAGCGGCCTATCGTATTACTCGAGGGTCGTGACCCGATACTGTCGCCCACTTGGTCGCCTGATGGGCAAGAGGTAGCCTATGTCTCGTTTGAAACGTCACGACCAGCGATCTATCGTCAAAATTTGCGCACCGGTGCGCGTGAACAATTGACTAACTTTCAGGGTCTCAATAACTCTCCTGCTTGGTCGCCCGATGGCAATACGATGGCCTTGGTATTGTCTAAAGATGGCAACCCCGATATCTATCTTTTAAACCTGACGACTCGCGCGTTAACTCGGTTAACGCGGCATTTTGCGATCGATACCGAACCGACTTGGATGCCAGACGGGAAGTCATTGTTGTTTACGTCTGATCGGGGTGGGCGCCCACAGATATATCGCTACGATCTGCGCACGAAGAAAATTCAACGCATTACTTTTGAAGGGGCTTTCAACGCCCGCGCTCGCGTCGCTCAGGATGGTCGTAATGTGGCGCTCGTGCATCAACGTGATGGCCGATACCACATCGCGGTGCTTGATCTAGTGACCGACAGACTGACGGTGCTGACCGAGACTAGCCTCGATGAGAGCCCCAGTATTGCACCTAATGGTTCGGTTGTGCTGTACGCGACCAAACGCGGACAGGACAGTATCTTGGCTGCGGTGGCAGTCGATGGTGGGGTGCGGTTCAGCTTGCCCGCTCGCGAGGGCAGTGTTCAAGAGCCGGCTTGGTCTCCTTACGTGACGCCGTAAAAGGTGGCATTTTTTTTACGATCTTAGCGAGAAAATGTTGTCGTTATGCGCTACATTAGCGGCAGTGTAATTTTGGGCCATTAGGGGAGACAGTAAGCCATGATTAAACCAACGCTTTACGCCAAGTGGATTAGCCTCGTTTTTGCAGCCTTCGTTCTGGCAGCGTGCTCCAGTAACGATACTAAAGAAGCCGAAGCCGCTGCCGCCGCCGCTGAAGAGCAGGCCGCGCAGGAGGCCGCAGCGCAGGAAGCTGAGCAGCAGGCGCAAGTGAAGGCGCAGCAGGGTCGAGAAGCTGCCGCCGCTAATGTGGGCACGGTGTTTTATTTTGAGTTTGACAGCTCCTCGCTGACAGAGGATGCGCGCGCGCAAGTTGACGCTCACATTCAAGCGCTGTTGGGTAATAATGACAGCGTTCGTCTTGAGGGCCATACCGACGAGAGAGGGACTAGAGAATACAATTTAGCCCTCGGTGAGCGGCGTGCGAACGCGGTTCGCGACTACATGGTGGCTAATGGGCTACCGAGTTATCGAGTCGAGACGATCAGTTACGGCGAAGAAAACCCCGTGGCTTATGGCTCTGGTGAGACCAATTGGCAGCAGAACCGACGCGTTGAACTCAAATAGTTGAGGATGACGCAGTGACAGGGGTATCCCGTAAGCCGGCGTTATTCGCCGGCTTTTTGTTGGTAACGGTTGCGCTGATAACGTCGGCGCAGAACTACGTTGATGTGGAAGCCGAGCGACGTGCAGAACAAGCCGAGCGACGCGCAGAGGAGGCAGAGCGACGCGCAGAAGAAGCCGAGCGACTCGCAGAGGAAGCCAAGCAGAGCAGTGCTGTGGTAACGCCTGTTACGCCGGTGGAAACAGCGCCCGCGGCCTCGACTTACTCCGGTATTCGACCTTACTCTGGCCAGACAACTGTGGCGCAGGTGCCTGCAGACGTGACTGTGTCCCCCATCACTGGCGATGATTCGGGCAGTATGGTGCTGCGTGTGCAGCAGCTTGAGACCGACGTCAGGCGGTTGAATGGGCAATTGGAAGAGGCCTTAGAGGCCCTGCGGCAACTAGAGGCGCAAACGCTGGAACGCTACGTCGACATCGATCGCCGTCTTGCTGCGGGAAATGGCGTCGGGGGCTGGCGTCGGGGGCAGTACAGGCAGCACCGGCGAGGGGGGATCACCCAGTGGTGCTCTCTCGGAGGCCAATGATTCGCAAAAAACCGTTCAGTCCCCTAACACGTCGCCTGCTGTCGACGCGGAAGCCGGTGAAGAGGCCGCTTATCGCGCTGCTTACGAACTGGTTCGGCTGAAAGAGTTTGATGATGCGGTGACGGCATTTGAGGGCTTCTTAGCCGAGTTTCCTTTTGGACGTTATGCCCCCAACGCACATTACTGGATGGGTGAACTCTATTTGGTAATAACGCCGCCAGATCCAGAGCTGGCTCGTCAGAACTTTAAATTGTTATTGGATCAATACCCTGCAGATGCCAAAGTGCCTGATGCGCTGTACAAATTAGGACGGGTGCAGTTCATCAAAGGCAACAGGCAACGCTCGCGTGAATATTTAGACGAGGTGATTCGAGAGTACCCCTCACATGCCGCGGCGCAGCTGGCTCGACAGTTTTTATTGGAGAACTTTTGAGGGGTCGCCACCCGAAACCGTTATGCAACTGCGTATCACAGAGATTTTTCACTCCCTACAAGGTGAAGCGCGATCGGTAGGACTGCCGACGGTTTTTGTTCGCTTAACCGGGTGTCCGCTGCGCTGCCAATATTGTGACACCGCCTATGCTTTTTCAGGTGGTGAACTGATGACGGTGAATGCCATCCTCAGCAAAATTGAGACGTTCGCGTGTCGTCGTATTTGTGTCACTGGTGGCGAGCCCCTTGCGCAGCCCGGGTGCCTCTCGTTGTTGGATCAACTTTGCCATCTTGGATTTGATGTCTCGCTGGAAACTAGCGGTGCCCTGAGTATCGCCGAGGTGAACCAAGCGGTGAGTCGAGTCGTCGACATCAAGACGCCTGATTCAGGGGAAGTGCATCGTAACGATTGGTCCAACGTGGATCATTTGACGCCCAATGATCAAATCAAGTTCGTACTGTGCAGCCGCCAAGACTACGACTGGGCGAGAATGCGGATTGATGAAAAGCGGCTGACTGAACGGGTTTCTGATGTGTTGTTTTCCCCCAGCTTTGAGCAGCTTGACGCCGCGGTACTTGCAGACTGGATGCTGATGGACAGAGTGCCTGCTCGGCTACAAATACAGCTTCACAAACTGCTATGGCAGGATGCTCCCGGACACTAAATGGGGAGCAAACAATGAGACGCAGAGGGCTAGAGCCGTGAGTAAAGCGATCGTACTGACATCTGGCGGGCTAGACTCTGCCACTGTCTTGGCCGTGGCGCATGCTGCGGGTAAGGACTGCTTTAGCTTAAGTATCGACTACGGTCAGCGCCATCGGTCTGAGTTGGCCGCGGCTGAGCGCGTCGCAGCGCAATATACTGATGTCGAGCACCGCGTCGTGACATTGGACCTCTCTTTTTTAAGTGGTTCCGCGCTCACGGATGCGTCGGTGGCGGTGCCAACAACACCCTCAACCGGCATCCCTGTGACGTATGTGCCTGCAAGAAATACGATTTTTCTCTCGCTGGCATTAGGCTGGGCCGAAGTACTTGGCGCTGATGAACTTTATATCGGCGCAAACGCAGTGGATTATTCTGGTTATCCCGATTGCCGACCTGAATTTATTGAGGCGTTTAGTGCGATGTCGTCGCTAGCCACCAAGGCCGGTGTAGAGGGTTATCCCATACGAGTGGAAGCGCCGATCATCGCTATGAGCAAAGCAGACATTATTCAGCTAGGTATGCGACTCGGTGTCGATTACGCGCTAACCGTGTCTTGTTACCAAGCGGACTCGCTCGGTCGCGCCTGCGGTGTCTGTGATAGCTGTCGACTAAGACGGGACGGTTTTGCCGCTGCGGGGGTGCCAGACCCCACGCACTACAGTGATTCATCCACCGCTTAAACGATTTGGCTTCTCTCATGATCTTGAGGCGAAAGCGCAATACGAGTCGGGTCGTCAGCGTGTCTTTTCGTTGCTTTGACGGCTCTTCTTGTTGACTGATCTGGGCGCGTTATCACCGGATCAAGGGGTGTTGAGGTGGAACAGAGGGGGGTAAGTGGGTTACGTGCCCAATTACCGGGGTTTTGATCGGTAAAGGACTTGAATTTTTATCCGGGGGCGTTAGCATACGCGCCTTGCCTGTTTTGGGCCGTTAGCTCAGTTGGTAGAGCAGTTGGCTTTTAACCAATTGGTCGCTGGTTCGAATCCAGCACGGCCCACCATTACAGAGAAACCACCCATCGGGTGGTTTTTTTT
>Ga0209659_1000840_pt1 | contig 18860 bp, 15 predicted proteins | sample SaaInlLV_10m_DNA_FD_184658 | JGI IMG/M metagenome (GOLD analysis project Ga0209659, IMG submission 184658) | Marine microbial communities from expanding oxygen minimum zones in the Saanich Inlet - SI072_LV_10m_DNA (SPAdes) (version 2) | ecosystem: Environmental > Aquatic > Marine > Intertidal... | reverse complement strand
TAGCGTTTGACGAACTGCCTAAAAACAATTCTCACCTAACGCGTTGAAATCTTTGATTTCAGGCAGCGTTAGGTGAGTCAAGTTTCTTGCATTCTGCTTTAGCGCGCTGCATGCACAAATGGAAACCTGTTTTAGCGGGGCCGATGGACATGTGCGCTTTGCGCCAGTCCAAAAGACAGCAACAGAACCAGCATCGCCGAGCCTCCATAGCTGACCATTGGCAGCGGTACGCCCACGACAGGGGCCAGCCCCATAACCATCGACATGTTCACGGCAAAGAACAAAAAGAAGTTCAAAGCGATGCCAAGAATTAACAAAGACGAAAACCTGTCTTTGTTGGCAATTGCCGACGCAATGCAGAAGAGAATGATGAGCGTATAGAGCATCAATAACGAAAACGCGCCGACAAAACCAAACTCTTCGGCGAGCGTTGTAAAGATAAAATCAGTGTGTTTTTCAGGCAGGAAGTTCAACCGCGATTGCGTGCCCTGCATAAAGCCGCGCCCCGTCCAGCCCCCTGATCCCAGTGCGATCTTGGACTGCGTGATGTGGTAGCCAGCGCCAAGTGGATCAGAGGACGGATCAAGAAACGTATCGATCCGCTTGTACTGATAATCTTTGAGCATTTGCCAACTTGTGCCGCGCGATTGAAACACTGAAACGATCAGGCCGACGCCAGAGGCAAGGACCGCCGCGAAATAGGCCCAGTGCACACCTGCTAAAAACATCAGTCCACCACCCGCCGCCAGTAAAAGGATCGCGGTGCCCAAGTCCGGTTGCCGAAGTACCAGTGCAACTGGGATTGCGATCATTGCAAGTGGTATCAGAACGAACAAAGGATGCGATTTACGGGCTGGCGGGATCCAGTCATAGTAGGCAGCCAACATCAGTACCAAGGCGACTTTCATCAATTCGGATGGTTGCAACCGCATAAAGCCTAGGTCAATCCAGCGTTGCGCGCCCATGCCGACAGAGCCAAAAAATTCCACTGCTATCAGCAGGATTAGCGAAGCTGTATAGGTCAAGCCTGCCATACTGCGCCAAAACCAGATCGGTATCATGGCGATGATCAGCATCAACACGAACCCAAGGGCAAAACGTTTCATCTGTGGTTCTGCCCAGGGGCTAAAGGACCCGCCCGCCACTGAATAGAGCATCAAAAAGCCGATACCCGCCACGGCAGTCAACAGCAGGGCTATCGGCCAGTTCAGGTAGAGCAGTTTGCGCGGGCCGGTTGGAACATGTTTGACCGTGTATTCAAGATAACTCATGCCTGATCCTTGCCCGACACATTGGCGATGGGCTGCACACTGCGCAGTTTGCGCTGTTGCTTAATGATTTTGGCGCGGTCCTTGGTCGGGTAGGCTTCGACTGGGGGTTCACCCCCAAAAAGGGCCTGAAGTGTAATATCACGTGCGATTGGGGCCGCGACGCTGGACCCGCCGCCGCCGTGTTCCACGACAACCGCAACGGCGTATTTAGGATTGTCATAGGGCGCAAAGTTTACAAACAACGCGTGGTCGCGGCGTTCCCACGGTAGATCTTCGTTTTTGGTGACGCCTGCCGCACGCTCGGCGGTTGTGATGTTGCGCACCTGGCTTGTGCCGGTCTTTCCCGCCATGCGCATTGCATCGTCGATAATACGGCTGCCATAGGCTGTACCGCGCCGGTCGTTGACCACATCGAACATGGCGCTGCGGATTATGCGCAGGTTGTTTTCGTTCATCCCAAGGCTGGGACCTGCGCCCGTGGGCTGTTCGATGCCGTCGACGTTCTTGATTAGTCGTGGTCGCACAGCATTGCCCGAGGCTAGTCTTGCCGCCATCACGCACAATTGCAGTGGCGAAGCCAGCATATAGCCTTGGCCGATGGACGCGTTGACCGTATCGCCAATGACCCAATCTGTGCCGTGCGTTCGATTTTTCCAATTTTTGTTCGGCGTCAAACCCTTGACCACAGCCGACATGGGCACGTCATGCCGTATTCCAAGGCCAAAGCGATTGGCCATGGCTGTAATTTTTTCGATGCCAACCTTGAGTGCCAGATCGTAAAAGTAGACATCGCAAGATTGTTTAAGTGAATCTTGGAGGTTTACGTAGCCGTGCCCTGCCCGTTTCCAACAGTGGAACTTGCGCCCTGATACTTCTAGATGACCGGGGCAGTAGGTGGTTTCTTCGGGTTCGATCAACCCGTCTTCGAGCGCAGCCATGGCGACAATCATCTTGAACGTCGAGCCGGGCGGGTAGGACCCCTGAACTGATTTGGAGGCGAGTGGGCGACGACTATTTTCGGTCAGGGCGGCGTAATCATCATTTGAAATTCCCCGCACGAACAGATTGGGATCAAAGGTGGGGGCTGATGCAATTGCCACCAGGTCGCCGCTCTTCACATCCATCACGATCGCGCTGGCGCTTTCGTTGCCAAGCCGCGCCTGAACATAGCTTTGCAGATCAGCATCCACGGTCAATTGCAGATCAGAGCCGGGCGTGCCTTCGCGCCGGTCAAGCTCGCGCATGACACGACCCGTTGCATTGACCTCGACCCGCTTGGCGCCGCCTTTGCCTCTTAGGGGGCCCTCGGCTTTGGCTTCGACTCCGACCTTGCCAATCTGAAACCGGGGGATCCGCAGCAATTGGTCCGGATCGTCGATCCGAGCAAGATCATAATCGCTGACTGGACCAACATATCCAAGCACATGCGCAAAGTCAGAGCCGCGCGGATACACCCGGCTGAGCCCGACTTCTGGCGTGACACCGGGCAACGCAGGCGCATTCACAGAAACTCGACTAAGATCTTCCCAGTCAACTTTATCGGCAACAGTAACAGGAAGAAACGGGGCGGAGCGCTGCATTTCAGTAAGCGCACGTGCGACTTCTTCAGGGACAAGCGGGATGATTGCCCTGAGCCGCTTCAATACTGCGTCCACGTCGCCTGCATCTTCGCGGACGATCACGATCCGATAACTTGGTACGTTGCGTGCGAGGGCAATCCCGTTTCGGTCGAACACTTCACCCCGGGCCGGTGGGATAAGCCGAATGTTAATCCGATTTTCCTCCGCCAAAAGGCGAAACTGGTCGGCCTGGTCTAGTTGAAGAAACTGCATGCGCGTGCCGAGTGCGCCAACAAAGACAAGCTGCAGCGCCCCCAAAACTGCTGTGCGGCGGGTGATCAGGCGCTGACTTGCCGCGCCATCTGCATTCGGGCGCTTCATGAGCGTCCCCCCTTGCCATCGATGTCGCTAGCGGTGCCTTTGCGCACGCGCATCAGGCCGTGTGTCGTAGCAATGACTAACGGATAGGCCAGTACCGTTACTGCGATCTGGATCAGTGCAGGTCCAATAGAGGGAAGTTCGACCAGCAAAAGGGCCAACACCAACCTGTAGCCCAGCCCAATGCCCACGATCCATGCCGCGATTGATGCCAGTTCAGTGCCCAAACCGGCATCGCGTAAGCTGCGCGACTGCACCTTGATCTGTTCGCATGCGATTAATGCCAGCATTGCCCAAAGTCCGGGTGGGCGCTGCAAAAGCAGGTCTGCCAGCAGAAAGGTCGCAGCCAGCAAGGTCGCCGGCACGTATTCTGGGCGTCGTACAGACCAAGCGAGCGCAAAGGTAAGTATTAGGTCGGGCCAGATCAGTCCGTCTGCCGCTGTTTGAAGCGGTAACAGATGAAAGAATAGGATCGTGACAATCAAAAAAGTAAAAGTCGCGCGCATAATCCATAGTCGCGATGGTGTCAGATTAATCATGACATGCCTCTCGTGAGATAGGCGCTCTTGTCATTCGTCCTTTCCTTCGCTCAACATCGCCGCGGCAGCGGGACGCAAAACATCGTTGGTGTCGGAGACGGGTTCAATGCCGTAGTGGCGCAGCACGCGGAGGAATTCGAGCCGCTCGTAATCTGCCGCAAGCCGCACGCGCAAGCGTCCGCCGGGATCAGCGGCCACCTGGCCAATCAGCAGGTCTGCTGGGAACACACCTCCGTCGCCGCTCGTAACGACACGGTCACCGGGGCGTACAAGATCAGGGTTCTCAAGAAAGTCGATAGGCGGCGCTGCCGAGTTGTCGCCTGCCACGATGACGCGCTGGCCGGACGGTTGTACGACCGCTGGAATGTGGCTTGAGGCGTCCGTGGTCAGGATCACGCGCGAAGTATTGCGGGCCACCCCAGAGATCCGCCCCACGAGTCCGATGCCGTCCATTGTGGCCCATCCTTCGACGATACCATCGCGCGCACCAACGTTCAGCAGCACGGATTGACGGAAGGGAGAGCCCGAGTCGGCCAAGACCACGCCGGTGATAAAGGTTAGCCGCGGATCGTGTCGTACTTTGTTTAGGTCAAGCAACCGAGCGTTTTCCTGTTCCAGCTGCAAGGCCGCTTCTTTCCAGGCCTGCATCTGACGCAATTCGCGGCGCAGTTCTGAGTTTTGCTTTGCAATACGGCGGTAGCTTTGGAAATCGCGGATCAGGTTGACCGTGCCGGTTACTGGTGCCATCGCCCAATCAAGATTTGGCACGATGCTATCTGTTACTTGGGCGCGGAACTGTTCAACACGAGGGCTGTCTATCCGCCAGATCAGGAACACGCCTGTTAGCATCAGCACCAGAACAACCAGTATGAGCCGCCTGAGCGGGCCCGTGTAGTCTGTGTTCATACGATCCTTGGCCAAGGCGTGATAACCTTATTGCTGTTGGAAACCTGTGTCGAATGGTGTGCGATTTGCGGCTGTTGGACAAGTCAACTTTTGCTGCGTGGCCTGGCTGTCAGCTGTCATAGTCGATGGCATGGCGCAGTTGTTTTTCGTGTTCAAGTGCCTTTCCAGTACCAAGAGCAACACAATTAAGCGACTCGTCAGCGATGGAAACAGCAAGTCCTGTTTGTTCTCGAAGGGCCAGGTCCAGATCACCCAGAAGTGCGCCACCACCGGTTAGCATTACGCCCCGGTCGACGATATCGGCTCCCAAATCAGGTGGTGTTGTTTCAAGTGCGGCCATAACAGCTTCGCAAATTTGCTGAACCGGTTCGGTCAGTGCTTCGGCAATCTGCGCCTGGGTAACCTCTATTTCCTTGGGTACGCCATTTAACAGATCACGGCCCCGGATGTGCATAGATGTGCCGCGTCCGTCATCGGGCATACGTGCTGTCCCGATCGATGTCTTGATCCGTTCGGCTGTGGTTTCGCCAACCAGCAGGTTTTGCTGCCGGCGCAGGTAGGAAATAATCGCCTCGTCCATACGATCACCGCCGACACGAACCGAGCGCGCATAAACGATATCGCCAAGGCTAAGGACCGCGACCTCGGTCGTCCCACCACCGATATCCACAACCATGTTGCCGGTCGGGTCGGTGATCGGCATCCCCGCGCCAATTGCTGCAGCGATGGGTTCTGCAATCAGGCCTGCGCGACGCGCACCTGCGGACAGAACTGACTGGCGAATGGCGCGCTTTTCAACTGGCGTTGCGCCGTGAGGCACGCAGACAATGATCTTGGGCTTGGAAAATGTGGAGCGTTTGTGAACTTTGCGGATGAAGTGTTTGATCATCTCTTCGGCAGTGTCAAAGTCGGCAATGACGCCTTCGCGCATAGGGCGGATCGCTTCGATGCTGCCGGGCGTCCGGCCCAGCATCAGTTTGGCGTCTTCGCCCACTGCAAGTACCTTCTTAACGCCATCCTTGATGTGGTAGGCAACAACTGACGGCTCAGATAGAACGACGCCCTTGCCCTTGACGTAGACAAGCGTGTTCGCAGTGCCCAGGTCAATCGCCATGTCTGACGAAAACAGCCCACCGAAATTTCCAAATACTGACATCCGCCGTGCACCCCAAATACATTCATCGCCCCGACTCGGGACGCGAATGATGACATGCTTATAAGGTCGGGTCAGCCCACATAAAAGACCGTATTCAGAATGAGAACGGCACGATTGCGCCGATTTGAAGAAGAGTGCCCAGACCATGTAATGGACCGACGGCACTTGCTAGGAAGTTTGTGCAACATATCATGTGCGCCGTACGAAGGTTGCGATTTAAAAGCGCTGCCAAAAGCGCGATTGCCAGTTATGTCATTGGGTTTTTGATTTAACTGGTCGGAATGTGTCTGGAAGATATTGTAAGGCAATGATGTGGAACGGCTTCGCGGCGGGCACATTCGGCCCGCCCCAGTCGGCTTAGCTGACGACTTTATAGCTGATTTCTGCCTTGTCCGTGCCGCTTCGTTCACGTCGGACCAACAGACGATTGAGCGCGTGAACATAGGCTTTGGCTGATGCAACCACGGTGTCCGTGTCGGCGGACTGGCCCGTCACGATGCGGCCTTCTTCCTCCATTCGGACAGAAACCGTGGCTTGCGCGTCCGTGCCTTCGGTGACGGCATGTACCTGATAAAGTTGCAGCCGGGCCTCATGGGGAAATAGCGCACGCACTGCATTAAACGTCGCATCCACTGGGCCATCGCCGGTCTGGGTGGTTTGCAACGTCGCCCCATCTATCGTCATAACAAGGTCAGCGACCTGTGGCCCTTCGGTGCCGCAGCGCACGGCCAGTTTCTCGATCTTGAGGCGCTTGTCCTCGGGGTCGGTTGAGGTGCGCATCAGCGCAATCAGGTCATCGTCAAAGATTTCCTTTTTACGGTCAGCCAATGCCTTGAACCGCACAAATACATCCTTGAGCTGATTGTCTCCGACCTCAAAGCCCAGCTGTTCCAGCTTGTCGCGCAGCGCGGCCCGGCCCGAATGCTTGCCCATAACCAGATTGGTTTCCGAAAGGCCAACGTCTTCGGGACGCATGATCTCGAAGGTTTCGGCATTTTTGAGCATGCCATCCTGATGGATGCCGCTTTCGTGGGCAAATGCGTTTTTCCCAACGATAGCCTTGTTAAACTGCACCGGAAATCCAGAGACGGTCGCCACACGTCGCGAGATATTCATGATTTTGGTGCTGTCGATGCCGGTTTGGTAGGGCATGATGTCGTTGCGCACCTTCAGAGCCATCACGACTTCTTCCAGCGCGGTGTTGCCTGCCCGTTCGCCCAGCCCGTTGATCGTACATTCAATCTGGCGCGCTCCGGCCTCAACCGCTGCAAGGCTATTGGCAGTCGCCATGCCCAGATCGTTGTGGCAGTGCGTGGCAAAGACGACGCTATCTGCACCCGGCACGTTTTCGAGCAGTTTACGGATCAGATCGGCGCTTTCGCGCGGCGCAGTATAGCCTACCGTATCGGGGATGTTGATCGTTGTAGCACCCGATTTGATCGCAATTTCGACAACGCGGTAAAGGTAATCCAATTCGGTCCGAGTGGCATCCATTGGCGACCATTGCACGTTGTCGCACAGGTTACGCGCATGGGTCACTGTCTGTTCGATCCGCTCGGCCATTTCGTCCTTGCTGAGGTTCGGGATGGCGCGGTGCAATGGCGAGGTGCCGATAAAGGTATGAATGCGGGGCTGGCGGGCATGTTTCACAGCTTCCCAACAGCGGTCGATATCGCCAAACTGTGCCCGTGCGAGGCCGCAGATCACTGACGAATCTGCATTCTTGGCGATTTCTGATACGGCGTTAAAGTCACCTTCGGACGCAATGGGAAAGCCTGCTTCTATGATGTCGACGCCCATGTCATCCAGCAGGCCTGCGATTTCCAGCTTTTCTGCGTGGGTCATGGTGGCGCCGGGGGATTGTTCGCCGTCGCGAAGAGTTGTGTCGAAGATTACAACGCGGTCTTGTGTCATTTGAGTTCTCTTTTTCGTCTGATCCTGAAGCCTTGGGCGCGCGGGCTATCCTCTGAGCGGGCGCGCCATCTGGCTGCGCTCAGAGGCGGATTAGGAGCAGGAGGCCACGCAGAGCGGCACCGAAAGGGCGCAGGCTGAGGGTATGTGTGGCGGGTTTCATACTTACAGTTATATCTGCTGGATTTAAAATGGGAAGGCGCAATTTGTGCGCGTGTGAAACTGTGCATTCGCGGAACAATGAAGCTGGAATAGCGGGATGGCGGGGCTAGTTCGTCGGTCATGGAAAAAGTTTTGATCATAGGATCCACTGGTGGGATCGGCTCAGCCCTTGTACGTAGTTATACAAAGCGAGGCGCGCAGGTGGTTGGGTTGTCGCGGTCGCGTGATGGCTTAGACATCACCGATGCGGATGCTGTGGCGCGGGTTTTGACCGGACACGGGCCGTTTGACCGGGTTGTCGTCGCCACTGGTGCGCTCGAGATCGCGGGTGCTGGCCCAGAGAAAACGATTAAGCGATTGGATCCGCAGGCGATGCTGGATCAGTTTGCATTAAATGCGGTTGGTCCGGCCCTTGTCTTGAGCCATGCGCACAGGCTGTTGCGCCGGGAAAGCCAGAGCGTTTTTGCGGTGCTTTCAGCACGGGTTGGCTCGATCGCGGACAATCGCATCGGTGGCTGGATAGGCTATCGCAGCGCCAAGGCCGCTGTTAATCAGGTGGTGCGCACGGCATCGATCGAATTGGCCCGAACGCACAAGAAGGCGACAGTTGTGGCGCTGCACCCCGGTACCGTCGCGACTGCGTTTACCGAAAAATACCTTGGCCGGCATCCGGCTGTGGCGGCGGATGATGCCGCGGGCAACCTCATAGCGGTGATGGATGGCTTGCGGCCCGATCAGACAGGCCGTTTCTTTGACTATTCTGGTGCGGAGGTGCCTTGGTGACCCGATTGATTTTAGTTCTGGGAGACCAACTGAGCGATGGACTTTCCTCGTTAACGTCGGCGGACAAAGCCAACGACATAGTGGTTATGGCCGAGGTGATGGAAGAGGGCCGTTACGTTCCGCATCATCCTAAAAAGATCGTGCTGATTCTGGCCGCAATGCGCAAATTTGCAGCGCGTTTGCGGGATCAAGGCTGGCAGGTCGCTTATTCTGAACTCGACGACACGAGCAACACACAGTCAATCTCCGGCGAGTTGATCCGCAGGGCGTCAGACATTGGTGCAACCGAGGTCATCGCGACCCGCCCCGGCGAGTGGCGGCTGATCGAGGCGTTAGAGACCTGTCCGCTGACCGTCACGCTATTGGAAGATGACAGGTTTATCGCGACCCATGCCACTTTTGATCAGTGGGCGCAGGGGCGCAAAGCGTTGCGGATGGAATATTTTTACCGTGATATGCGGCGTCAGACGGGCCTTTTGATGGAGGGCGACGCCCCTGCTGGGGGCAAGTGGAATTACGATCACGACAACCGCAAGCCCGCGCCGGAGGATATTGGTTACAGCGGTCCGATGCAATTTGGCCCAGACGAAGTAGTCGAAGATGTGATTTCAATGGTTGAGCGTCATTTCGGCACACATTTCGGTGCGATCCGCCCGTTCTGGTTCGCCACTGACCGGGATCAGGCGCAGCGCGCGCTTGCACATTTCATCTGCCATGGCCTCGCCGGGTTTGGCGACTATCAGGACGCGATGCTGGCGGATCACAAGTTTCTCTATCATGCAATCGTGTCGCCCTACCTGAATATTGGTTTGCTGGATCCGCTAGAGGTTTGTCGCGCCGTAGAAGATGCGTGGCGAGCGGGTGATGTTCCGATCAATGCAGCCGAAGGGTTTATTCGGCAGGTCATCGGCTGGCGCGAATATGTGCGTGGCATTTATTTCCTCGAAGGTCCGGACTATGCGGCACGCAATGGTCTGGGCCACAGTCGCGCGCTGCCAGCTTTTTTCTGGGGCGGCGAGACCAAAATGCTTTGCGTTTCCAAGGCGGTGGAACAGACCCGGACCGAGGCGTATGCCCATCACATTCAACGCCTCATGGTCACGGGCAATTTCGCACTTTTGGCTGGGATTGATCCAGGCGCGGTGTCCGAATGGTATCTTGCCGTCTATACAGATGCGTTCGAATGGGTCGAGGCACCCAACGTGGTGGGCATGTCGCAGTTTGCGGATGGTGGTGTTATCGCCTCCAAGCCTTACGTGTCGTCAGGTGCTTACATCAACCGGATGTCGGATTACTGCAAAGGTTGCGCCTATAAGGTAAGTGTCAAGACGGGTCAGGATGCCTGCCCATTCAACTTGCTGTACTGGCATTTTCTGGATCGCCACCGCGATATTTTTTCAAACAATGCGCGTATGGGCAACATGTATCGCACATGGGACCGGATGGATGAAGCGCGACGCGCAACTGTTTTGGCAGATGCAGACGCTTTTCTGACGCGGATGGAACAGGGCGATTTGGTGTGAGCGCAGTCAACAAAGCGCTTTGGTTGACCACAGAAGTGGTGATGTTACCCTTACGGCCATTGGGCCTGAGCCGCGTATAAAAAGAGCGTAGATGTTAACGTCAAAGCCAGTTTTGATTCTGGGCAGCGCCCCGGCTGTGATTGCGGCACGCGATGTGCCAAAGTCGGCATTTTCAGCGATTGTAGTGATCAACAACGCGTGGCGCGTTAGGGATGACTGGGATTACCATGTGGCGCCAGACGATTTTCCCAAAGACCGGATGCCTGAGTCTTTGCTTGATGGGCAACAGTTTATAGGTTCAGGCGCGTTTGTTCCGGCAAATAACGCTTATGGTGGGATCATCTATGCGGGCGCGACGATGGCATTTACAGCAGGGTACTGGGTGCTGTCCGCTCTGCACCCATCGAAAATGGTTTTTTGTGGGTGTGATATGGTCTATCCGGCGCATGGTCGTGGCCATTTCTATGGAAAGGGGGCGGCCGACCCGCTACGAGACGATATCACACTGCGCAATCTTGAGGCAAAATCTGCCCGGCTGATGATCCATGCTGCACGACAGGGCTGCATCTGTTTGCGTGCGCCTGCACCCGAGAGCCGTCTTGTGTTTCCACAGGCCGATCCGCTTGGTGCAGATCAAACCAGCAAAGCGCTGCCGCTGCCTGATATGCCAACTGTTCTCAAGGCTGAGCAGGCAGAAGCCGACCTAGGATATATCGTCGAATCGGGCCGGTATTGGGAAGAAAATCGCATCTATTCGACTGAGGCGCTGGATGCGATTGATGAGCTCTGGCTGTCCGCGTTTTGGACAAAAGATAAGGCATCAACCAGCAGTTCGGTGGCATAGTCGTCATCGGTCCAAAGACGGGGTGGCCACACAGGTCTCAAACGCGTCAATATTACGATTTTCGCTAATGTTCATGCTGCAGGCAGTGACTTTTTGAACGCAGAATACGTCAAGTTTAGGAAACTGGCAGGCTGTCATCGCCGCGAGCAGTGATTGAGAAGCCGCATCTTCCCACTCTGCCCCCGAAGCGACGCCGCCAATTTTGATGCTAAGAGCTTGCGCTATGGGCAAGCGTGCGTCCTGCATGTTCCATTTCGCGTCGAAGGTGGTTTTGTCTGCAAGCTGGAATGCGCCGGTCAGGGCAGGTGCTTCCAAAAGATCATGCAGCGTGCCAAAGGCGGGCGCTTCGCCCTGACCATGCCATAGGCGGTCGCGCAACATGCTGCCGCTGATGCGCCCATATTCTATGATGCGGCTTTGGGTATCGCGCACCTCGATGTCTTTGCTGTCAAAGCCTTGCGGCGTGATACGCGCTACGATGCCTTCGTTTGTGAAATTACCGCTCTCTGGGGGAAGTGTGAACAGTGCATAGACCCGCCCGCCCGAGTTTCGATACAGGTGAAGCGTTACACCGGTGTCGCTGGTCGAGGTGGCTGCACGCGTCTGTGACCCATCCAGCGGATCTGACCAGAGTTCAACAAATTTCCAATCTGCCATTGCAGGCTGGGCCAGCAATGCGAGGCAAACTATTAGTCTGCAAAGCGCCATCAACCGCCTTCGGGTAAAGCGCCGTTTTCCCAAGCGCCCGAGGCTTCTTCGCCGGTGGCATAGCGCATTGTGCCAACACCCTGGCGTTTGCCGTTTTTGAAGGTGCCTTCGTAAATGTCGCCGTTGGTGTAGGTTGCGGTCCCCGTGCCATGGATTTCGCCGGCTTTCCATTCGCCTTCGTATTCAAAGCCGCCGGCCATTGTGATCTTGCCCTGTCCGCTGCGTTGGCCATTTTCGAAACTACCGACATAGACTGTGCCATCGGCATAAGTAGCGGTACCCTGTCCATCGCGCTGGCCATCCTGCCATTCGCCTTCATAGCGGTAGCCGTCGGAATAGGTCATGATGCCAATTCCGTGATTGCGCGCATTCTTGTAGCCACCTTCGTAAACGACGCCGTTGGCATAAGTTGCGCGGCCCTGACCCTCAATAACGCCAGCGATCCAATCACCGTCGTACGTAGAGCCATCAGTGTAAGTTATTTTGCCCTTACCATCGGCAAGATCATCGCGAAACTCGCCCTCATAGACGGCGCCATCGGGATAGGTGACGCGCCCTATACCAGAGATTTGGCCGTCGACCCATTGGCCGGTATAGGTATAGCCGTCATTGCCAATAAACGTGCCTTGGCCGTGCCGCCGATCATTTTGGAATGTTCCGTCGTATTTGTCATCATTGGCATAAATAACGCGACCTTCGCCCTGCCGTTGGCCGGAAACAAGGGCTCCCGTGTAGATATCGCCATTGGGCTGGGTCAGTGTGCCTTGGCCGTTGATCTGGCCGTCTTTCCAAAGACCGACATAGAGTAGCCCGTCAGTCATGGTAAGTGTGCCAGTGCCATTGCGCTTGCCAGCCGCGATCTGTCCGTCATAGACCGCACCATCGGGATAGGTGATGGTGCCAATGCCCTGCTTGATCCCGTCGACCCAGTCACCTTGATACTGATATCCACTTGGCGATTGCATCGTACCTTTGCCATGGTGTTTGGCGTTGCGGAACGATCCCTCGTAGATGATGCCGTTCGCATATATCGCGATGCCCTGACCCATGATCGCACCAGCCTGCCAGTCCCCTTCATAGGTGCCGCCATCGGCAAATATGATCTTGCCAAAGCCGTCTGGCTTGCCCTTGGAAAACGCGCCTGTGTAGATTGAACCGTTGGGGAAACTGGCGACGCCTTCGCCCTTGATTTCTCCGTCGACCCAATCGCCCACATATTCATAGCCGTTGGGCAGCCGATACGTGCCGGTGCCATGTTGCAGGCCGCCTCGGAATGTACCCTCGTAAATACCGCCATCGTCGTACTGTTTGGTCAGCACGGAACCGCTTTGGGCGAAAACCATGCCCGGCAATAGGGCAAGGCAAAAGATCAGACTGCGAACACGCATCGCGCACCTCGGTAATTTCGTTGGCTCTGGCCAGTGAATGGCAGGCCGTGAAAGAGTAAGACAGTGGCGCGTTAGGGGCAATGCCTTTCGGTTTTATGCGCGGTTTGGGCAGAGTAAAGCGTGCAAGCTCGTGCCATTTCTCTGGATTTAATCAGCGCATGGCGTGATCTGGCCCGCGCGTTGGTGCCAACATTGGTGGCTTTGCGTCGCAGGTGGGTTTCCTTGCCTTGGCTTTCTGCTACACCTCGCCCGTCATTGAAGGAGAGCGGCCATGGCCGACAGGTTTCGCATAACATTAGGCCAGTTGAACCCGACGGTTGGAGATATCGACGGCAATGCGGCGAAAGCCCAAGCCGCATGGCAGGCGGGCAAGGATGCAGGTGCAGACCTCGTGGCTCTGCCCGAAATGTTCATAACCGGCTACAATGCGCAAGACTTGGTGATGAAACCGGCGTTTCATGTGACCGCAATGCGTGCAGTTGAAGCACTGGCGGTTGATTGTGCGGACGGCCCCGCGCTGGCAATTGGTTGCCCATGGGCTGAGGGTGTCGAGCTATTCAACGCCTATCTCATCTGCAAAAATGGGCAGATCTCAAGTCGGGTTCTCAAGCACCATTTGCCCAACGAAACCGTGTTCGACGAAGTACGCATATTTGATGCAGGCCCCTTGGGTGGCCCGTATTCGGTTGGTGACACCCGCATCGGTAGCCCCATTTGTGAGGATGCTTGGCATCCGGATGTGACTGAAACCTTGCAAGAAACTGGCGCGGAGTTCTTTCTGGTGCCTAATGGTTCGCCCTACTGCCGCGGAAAGTTCGAGACGCGGCTGAACCACATGGTGGCTCGTGTGGTCGAGAATAACATGCCGCTGATTTATTTGAACATGGTTGGTGGTCAGGATGACCAGGTTTTTGATGGCGGGTCTTTTGCGCTTAACCCCGGTGGGTCATTGGCGGCGCTGCTGCCGGTCTTTGATGAAACCGTGGCCCATGTGGACCTCAAGCGCGGCCCGGAGGGCTGGCGTGTTGTACCCGGCGAATTGGCGCGTCACCCTGACACGTGGGAACAAGATTACCGTGTAATGGTAACGTCGCTGCGCGACTATTGTGCCAAGACAGGGTTCAAAAAGGTGTTGCTTGGCATGTCGGGCGGCGTGGACAGTGCGTTGGTTGCCACCATCGCGGTTGATGCGTTGGGGCCCGAAAATGTGCGTTGTGTAATGCTGCCGTCAGAATATACCTCGACGGACAGTCTCGAAGATGCAGAGGCCTGTGCGAATGCGCTTGGCTGCAACTATGACTACTTGCCTATTTCCGAAGCGCAAGCGGCGGTGACCAGCACGCTTGCGCCATTGTTCGCTGGAACGGATCCAGACCTGACAGAGGAAAATATCCAGTCGCGGATTCGCGGATTGTTGCTGATGGCTCTGTCGAACAAGTTTGGCGAAATGCTTTTGACCACGGGCAATAAATCCGAAGTCGCTGTGGGCTATGCTACGATCTATGGCGATATGGCAGGCGGCTACAACCCGATCAAGGACCTATACAAAACCCGCGTGTTCGAAACCTGCCGGTGGCGCAACGCCAACCACTCAGATTGGATGAAGGGCCAGGCTGGCGCAGTTATCCCCGACCGAATCATCACCAAGCCTCCTACAGCAGAGCTGCGTGAGGATCAAAAAGACAGTGACAGCCTGCCCGATTATCCGGAACTGGATGCTCTGCTCGAGATTTTGGTGGATCAAGACGGTTCTATCGCAGATTGTGTCGCCGCTGGATTTGATGCTGATATAGCGCGCAAAATCGAGAAGCTGATATATCTGAGTGAATACAAGCGGTTCCAGTCGGCGCCGGGTGCCCGGCTGACAAAACACGCCTTTTGGCTGGATCGTCGCTATCCCATCGTGAACCGCTGGCGCGATCCATCCTGATCGACATGTGCGGCATCGGTCTGCCTGAGAGGGTATCAAAAAGTTTCAAGCAATCTGATGAAACTTGAAGCACTTAGTTCAGACTGATGAGCCGCGGTATAGGCCGCGTAAGTGCCGCCTGATATGGACAAGAAGCGCCCCCTGTGACAAGGCAAGCGCAACACCGGAGATGATGATGACAACCACTCGCTTTGCCCCTTCGCCCACCGGCTATATCCACGTGGGAAACCTGCGTACCGCCCTGATGAACTACTTGATCGCGCGCAAGGCGGGCGGGTCTTTTATTTTGCGGATCGACGATACCGATCCTGAGCGCTCCAAGGAATCCTACGTTGATGCGATCAAAGAAGATCTTGATTGGTTGGGCCTGCATTGGGACCGTGTCGAGCGACAATCAGAGCGATTGGATCGCTATGCTGATGCTGCGGACAAGCTGCGCAAGGTCGGACGCTTTTACGAAGCGTTCGAAACGCCAACCGAACTGGATCTCAAGCGTAAAAAACAGCTGAACATGGGCAAACCACCCGTCTACGACCGTGCCGCTTTGTCGCTAAGCGCGGCAGACCGGGATGCCTTGCGCGCGGAACGGGGCGGGGGCGTGTGGCGTTTTAAGCTGAACCACGAGCGGATCGAGTGGAATGATGGTATTCTGGGTGACATCAGCATTGATGCGTCAAGTGTCAGCGACCCTGTTCTGATCCGTCAGGACGGACAGGTTTTGTACACGATTGCATCGGTGGTGGATGACACTGAAATGGGTGTGACAGATGTGGTGCGCGGTTCGGATCATGTGACCAACACGGCTACTCAGATTCAGATCATCGAAGCGCTCGGCGGCACTGTTCCGCGCTTTGCCCACCATTCGCTGTTGACCGGCCCACAAGGCGAGGCGTTGTCAAAACGCCTCGGCACATTGGCGCTGCGCGATCTGCGTGAGCGTGGGGTGGAACCGATGGCGTTGTTAAGCCTGCTGGCGCGGCTTGGCTCGTCTGATCCGGTCGAATTGCGCAGCGACATGGCTGAATTAATCGATGGGTTTGATCTTGGCCATTTCGGATCAGCACCTACCAAGTTTGACGTTGATGATCTGTTTCCAATGACAGGTCGTTATCTACAGTCTGTCGCGCTCGAAGATGTACGTGAGCGTATCGACGCGCTTGGAGTGCCTGCCGATCTGGCCGCTCCGTTCTGGACCGTGATGCGCGACAATATCGAAACGTTGCATGACCTCAAGCAATGGTGGGAACTGTGCCAATCTGGTGCGGAACCGGTGATTGATGCCGACGATGAGGATTTTGTCACCGAGGCGATGGCACTGTTGCCAGCGGGGGCCTTTGACACTGAAACATGGGGCGCATGGACTGCGGCTGTCAAACAGGCGACTGGCCGCAAGGGTCGGGGGTTGTTCATGCCATTGCGCAAGGCGCTGACCGGGCAGGCCCATGGTCCAGATATGGCATCATTGATGCCGCTGTTGCAGGTGGTCAAGGTTCGCGCATGACCCCGGCCGCTGCGCTCATGCTGCGACAGACTTTCCCGCAAATCAGCGGGTGCGCAACACTGGTACAACCACGTGGGTGATGCGACCGCAAAGTTTGTGACAGGGGCGCCTTTGCGGCACGTGACAGTCATGTCACTGACCGCCAGCATCGGATTGATGGCAGTATTTCTGGTCGACTTTGTGGACATGGTCTTTATCTCCATGCTGGGAGAGGCCGAATTGGCGGCGGCGATTGGGTATGCCGGCTCAATCTTGTTTTTCACCACGTCTTTTTCCATTGGAATGGCCATTGCGGTCGGTGCGCTTGTGGCCCGATCCCTTGGTGCGGAAGATTCTGTCGCGGCCCGCGCGCGCAGCAGTCACGGCCTGTTGTTTGGTGTCGTCTTTGGTGTCCTTTTTGCTCTTTTGGTTTGGCTGAACATACCGCTTTTCGTGTGGATGATCGGGGCAGAGGGTGAGACCGCTCTGATGGCTGAGGGATATTTACGACTTGTCGTGCCGTCCTTGCCGTTTTTGGTGGTCGCAATGATGGGCGGCGGTATTTTGCGGGCGTATGGAGATGCGCGCCGGGCGATGATGTCGACGATCTATGGTGGGGCCGTGAACGCAATTCTGGACCCGATCCTGATCTTTGGATTTGAATTGGATTTAACGGGTGCGGCACTGGCGTCTGTTGCTGCGCGTATCACGATTGCAATCGCCGCAATCTTGTCGATCCTACGACACCACGGTGGACTGCCGCGCCCTGACTTTGCTCAAATATTGAGTGATATTCGGCCACTTTTGACCATTGGCGTCCCGGCCATACTCACGCAACTGGCCACGCCGCTGGGGCAGGCCATCGTCACGCGATCTATGGCTCAATACGGTCTAGAAGCCGTTGCAGGAATGGCCATCGTGGGCAGACTTATGCCTGTGTCTTTTGCGGTTCTTTTTGCGCTGTCAGGCGCCGTTGGGCCGATCATCGGGCAGAATTACGGCGCAGGCAATCACACGCGGGTGCGGCAGAGTTTTAATGCGGCCATACTGTTTGCCGGTGTGGTTGTCGTGGGCATTTCCGTGATCCTGTTCGTCTTGCGTGCGCCTATCGCGGATCTGTTTGACGTCACCGGCACAGCACGCCAGCTTGTTTATCTGTTTTGCGGACCTCTGGCTCTTTTGTTCTTTTTTAACGGAGTGCTATTTGTCAGTAACGCGGCTTTTAACAACCTTGGCCACCCGTTTTATTCCACATGGATGAACTGGGGCCGCAATACAATTGCGATGGTGCCGCTGGTCTGGCTTGGATCGCTCGCGTTCGGTGCGCAAGGGGTACTGATCGGTCAGGGGCTGGCTGGGGTTGCTTTTGGCTGTCTCTCTTGGCTTCTTGCCTGGCGTGTTATTGCCCAAGGCGGACAGAGCACGACCAAAGGAAAATTTGACCGCGAAGGGCGTTTGATGTCGCTATTGCACCTGCGCAAGTAGCCTGTCGACCTGTACGTTTTCTGCGTGGGTTGTGTCACAGGCACGCGGATAGCGTGGACTGCCCCGATCATCAAAAACCGGCGCATCCCATCCGTCGGTGGTGGCAAAGAATGCCTCGACCCCTGCCGGGCCGAATTCCTCGCGAAAGCCCTGAGCGACCGTATCTAGGTAGCTTAGCAGTATGAAATGTTTGCCAGCCTCGCGTTGCATCTCTGGTGTCACGCGGTAGGCGGCAATATGACTGGCATCCACGTCATTTTCGACGTCATTTGTTACTTTAACGCGGTCATAACCAGTCTCGCGCGCATCCAGTGCTGTCCAGTTGGCGTTGGGCACCGCAGCGATCAGCCCGTCAATTTCGTGATCCGGGGCGGGATGAATGGACAGGAAAACGACCTCGCGCATGGCGGTGCGCACCCAGACACGTCGCCAGTTGTGCAGGCGCGCGCGTTGGGCCTGTGGGTAGGAGTGCGTGGCCCGGTTGACCAGACTGCCGTATCCAAAGAACCACGCCGTCATGCGTTGACCAAAAGATCGGTGAAATGGTCGGCAATGGTGTTCCAAGTCTGCTCGGACCCGGCGCAGAGCAGGTAGCCCTCAGTGATAGCGGCGTTATAGGCAGACCCATCGAGCATCGCGCTTTTTCCGCCTGCTTGTGCACAGATCAGCGCGCCAGCAGCATGATCCCATGCATTCAATGGCCCGCCTGCAAGTATGAAATCGATGCCACCCGTTGCAAGCATACGGTATTCATGGGCAGAGCAGCGCAGAGATCCGACGTATCCCAGCATGTGCAACTTGCTATAGGCGACGATCTTGTCGGCGGGTGGGAACAGG
>Ga0209659_1000826_pt1 | contig 19052 bp, 21 predicted proteins | sample SaaInlLV_10m_DNA_FD_184658 | JGI IMG/M metagenome (GOLD analysis project Ga0209659, IMG submission 184658) | Marine microbial communities from expanding oxygen minimum zones in the Saanich Inlet - SI072_LV_10m_DNA (SPAdes) (version 2) | ecosystem: Environmental > Aquatic > Marine > Intertidal... | reverse complement strand
AACTAATAGATTTATTTCTTTTCTCAAAATCATGTATACAATACACAAAGTTGGCTGGATGGCAGAGTGGTTATGCAGCGGCCTGCAAAGCCGTTTACGCCGGTTCGATTCCGGCTTCAGCCTCCATTAATTTGAGGACTTTGATAATATACAAAGTATAATATTAATTGGTATCTATTAACTTGCCCGAGTGGTGGAATTGGTAGACACAAGGGACTTAAAATCCCTCGATAGAAATATCGTGCCGGTTCAAGTCCGGCCTCGGGTACCATATATTATGAAAAAAAACTGGCTTGTTGCAACATATAAAATCAACGAATTAAGAAGAGTAGAAAGTAATTTATCAAATCAAAAACTTGGCTATTATTTGCCGAAAATAACAATAAAAAAAATCAATGCTACTCCCAAGGTGGAAGTGCTCTTTCCTGGCTACATTTTTGTTAATAGCAGTCTTGAAAATTACTCGGCTCTCAAATATACAATGGGCATAAAAAATATTGTAAAATTTGGAGACAATATCTCCTGCCTTTCTTCTGAAGAAATTGAAGCCATGCAAATGGCAGAGGAAAAATCAAAAATAGATCCAGTAGCTTCACAAATACAAATAGGTCAAGATGTCATGATTGCAAAGGGTTCTTTGACAGGAAGTGTCGTAAGAGTTTGCTCACTTCCTTCTAAAGAAAGAGTTGGCGTCCTTCTTTCTTTTCTTGGTTCTGTGAGAAGAGTTACTATCTCAGAAAAAGACCTTATCTTTTAAAATATGTTGACTATAAAAACACATAATAATAAAATAGTTCAAGTGTTGAACGGTAATAATTAATTAAAAAATGTTATTTTAATTATTAATCCGTGCGGTAGCTATGATATCCAATTATTTTTTATACATAAATTAGTATCCTCATGACAAAAGAACAAAGCATTACAGAAGATCAATTAGATCTTATGCATATCATTGAAAAAGATGGCAAAGCATCTCAAAGACTAATATCTCAAAACTCCGGCTTCAGTATAGGAAAGGTCAATTATTGTCTTAAGGCATTGGTCGACATTGGGTTTATTAAAATATATAACTTTAATAATTCAAACAATAAACTAAATTACGCATATATTTTAACGCCGAAGGGTATCCAAGAAAAAACAGCTATAACGAAGCAATTTATTATCAAAAAGAAACAAGAATACGATAAGCTTAACTCATACATCGATTAATAATTTTTATGCAAGAACTACATAACAATAAACACCCCAATGATTTTGATGATGAAATAGATCTTCGAGAACTTTTTTATGTTCTATTAAAAGGTAAATGGATTATTGTTTCTCTAACCGCTTTTGTATCTATTATTGGAGTTATTTATAGTCTACTTTTACCTAATATATATCAATCTAACACTATGCTAGTTCCTGTTAATATATCTAGCGGCATTTCTGGAGCTCTTGGAAGTTATAGTGGCCTTGCGGGGCTTGCTGGGATAAGTCTCCCTTCTGGTGGTGATGAGGGTAATTCTGCAAAAGCAATACAAAAGATTAGCTCTTTGAGTTTCTTTGAGAACAACATACTTCCAAATATTTACCTGCCAGATCTTATGGCCGTTAAATCTTGGAACATTGAAACAAATACACTGACTTTTGATGAGAGTATTTACGACACGAACAGCAATACTTGGATTAGAGACTATTCTTATCCTCAGCAACAAATACCAAGCGCCCAAGAAAGCTTTGAGGTATTTAAAACCGAACACCTAAATTTAAGTGAAGATAAAAAATCTGGCTTTATCACTCTGTCAATCAAGCATCAATCACCATTTATTGCGAAGCAGTGGGTTGAGTTAGTTATTAACGAAGTTAATGCTTTTTATAGACAAAAAGATAAATCAGAGTCAGAAAAGGCTGTTAACTATCTTAATCAACAAATTTCAATAACTGGTTTATCAGAAATCAAGCAAGTTCTAGCTCAACTCCTTCAAGAAGAAACTAAAAAGTTAACCCTAATTGAAGCCAATCAATATTACGTTTTTGATTACATTGACCCTCCTGCGGTAATGGAGGAAAAATCAGAGCCTAAAAGAGCTTTAATTTGTATCTTAAGCGCACTATTAGGTGGAATGTTAAGTATTTTACTAGTGCTTATAAGGCATTATAATTTTAATAAAAAAACTTCATAATTTTTTAGTTTTTTAATTCTTAAAAAGAAAATCAGCCAACTTTTATAAAGGCTTTTATCGCAGTTTAAATATCTATTTTTTGGAGCCTGTAAAAAAGAAATACCTTTATGTTTAATCTAACAGAAAAATTATTATGAAGTTACTTATCCCTGGTGGCGCAGGTTATATTGGTTCCCACATGGTCAGGTATGCTCAGGAGCATGGCCAAGAGGTTGTGGTACTCGATGATTTTTCAACGGGCCACGAGTGGGCAGTGAAAGATTGTGAAATCTTGCGGGTTAACCTACTTGATCAGGATAAGCTGTCTCAGTTATTAAGGGGACGTCACTTTGATGGTGTGATACATTTTGCCGCTAAATCAATGGTAGGCGAGTCGGTTAAAAAGCCTGACCTGTACTACCGTAATAATGTGGTCGGCACCCTGAACCTTGTCAGCGAGATGCTGAAGAATGATGTTAATAACTTGGTGTTCTCATCAACTGCCGCTATTTTTGGAAACCCGGTGACCGATAAAATTGCCGAGGAGCACCCCAAAAACCCAATTAATCCCTATGGCCAGAGCAAGCTTATGGTTGAGAATATGTTACGGGATATATGTTCGGCTAATGACTTCAATGTCACATGCTTAAGGTATTTTAATGCTGCTGGGGCATGTAAATCTGGTGAAATAGGCGAGGCTCATGACCCTGAAACGCACCTAATTCCAAATGTTTTGAAAGCCACGATTTCAAACGAGAGCAACCTAAAAGTTTTTGGTGATGACTACCCTACACCTGATGGGACTTGTGTACGTGATTATATTCATGTTTTAGACCTTGCTCTAGCCCATCTATTGGGTCTTGAATACATGCAAGATAATAAAGGATTCTCTGCATTTAACCTTGGTAATGGTGATGGTTTCTCAGTACTTGAGGTTATCAAAAGTTGTGAAAAAATCGCTGATACTAAAATTTCCTTCCAAATTGATGGGCGACGCGAGGGCGATCCTGCATCACTTGTAGCTGATAGTCGTAAGGCAAAAAAATTATTGGGCTGGGATGTAAAGTTTGGTTATTTAGATAAAATCGTTTCCACCGCACTAGAATGGCATAAAACCTATAAGGATGAACTTTGATGAGTATATATGCAGTAATTATGGCAGGAGCCTCAGATACAAGACTATGGCTACTATCTAGAGCGGCGTATCCAATGCAATCCTTAACCCTTCATGGTAAAAATACGATGCTTCAAGAAACGGTTAATTAATTAGATGGTTTTAAAACATGTATGCATCACAAATTTTAGGAGATAAATAATGATACTTGATTGTACTTTGCGAGATGGAGGTTACTACAATAATTGGGACTTTGATTCGGAGGTTATTAAGAAATATCTCGCGGCAATGGCTAGCGCTAATATTGACTATGTTGAGTTAGGTCTTCGTAACTTCCCCAAAAACGGTTTTTTAGGCGCTTTTGCTTATACAACTGAAGATTTCCTTAATTCTTTAACACTTCCTAAGGGGCCAATTTATGGTGTGATGGTTGATGCTAAAACAATCCTTAAGTCAGGTCTCCCAGTTACTGATGCTATCGATGCCCTTTTTGTTCCATCGTGCGATAGTAAGGTTGATTTGGTTCGTGTGGCTGCGCATTTTAATGAAGTTGAATTATCAGGTCCAATTATTGAGCGACTCAAAAGCTTGGGTTACATCGTTGGTCTTAATTTAATGCAAGCTGGGGGTAAAGCTACAGAAGTTATAGAGGAAAAAGCTGCGCATGTGTCACATTGGGGTGTATTAGATGTTCTTTACTTCGCGGATTCACTTGGAAATATGGACGAAAAAGAGGTAAAAAGAATTATAGACGCACTAAGGGCTAATTGGTCTGGCCAAATGGGCATTCATACGCATGACAATATGGGAAAAGGCCTGTCAAACACAATAAGCGCGATTGATTTAGGTGTCCTATGGACAGACTCCACTGTTACAGGAATGGGACGAGGTGCGGGAAATACAAAAACAGAATATCTATTAGCCACCTTAGCAAGCCAAGGACATAACTATAAACCAAAACCAGTGTATGAGTTAGCAGTGCACTATTTTGAAAATATGCAAAAAGAATATGGATGGGGAAGCAGCCTACTATATTTCCTTGGGGCACAAAATAATGTTCATCCAACATATGTTCAAAACCTAATATCTAGCACGCATTACGTATCTGATGAGGTTATTGGAGCTATGGATTATTTAAGCAAGTCTAAGGAAACAGCATCATACAATGGTGAGATACTAGATACCGCAATTAGTTTTTGTAATATTTCAGGTGAAATAACAGGAACCAATGATGTTGAAGATTTTTTTGACGGCATGAATCTTCTTATTGTTACAAATGCTCCCTCGACAGCTAAATATGCAGATGCAATAGAGTTATACATTAAAAAGAAAAAGCCGGTTGTGATTTCAGTCAATGTTAATAAATATATCAAACCATGCTATGTAGATTACTATGTGGTTTCACATAACTCGAAATTTCTATCTGATTCTTTGATATACAAGGATTTAGATAAACCGATCATATTGCCAAAATGTCGATTTACAGAATCTGAACTTATTGAGCTTTCAGATATACATATGATTGACTTCGGTCTAAAAGTGGAGCCCAGTGTTTTGGAGGTTGAAAATACATATGCAACAATTCCCTATGATATTACAAGCGCCTATATTTTAACTGCATTGATCAAATCAAAGCCTAAATCAGTTTCGGTTGTAGGTTTTGATGGGTATGAAAGTGCGGATATACGTCACCAGGAAATGATCGAGTTTCTAAGCCTTTACAAAGCAAAAAATTTAAGTTTTGAGTTGACGTCACTTACTCCGACAACATATCCAATAAATAAGAGTTCAATTTATGCCCCTATGTAGTGATTATAGTGCATATATTTTTGATTGTGATGGCGTAATTTTTGATTCAAATGATTTAAAAATTAAAGCAATGAAGAGTGCACTTGAAGAACAATTTTCAGAAAGCTCTTTAATTGAAAGTTGTATTAGTTACTTTAGTGAAAACTTCGGTATGTCGCGTTTTCATCACATTAGTTATTTTCTTGATGAAATATTTGACATTGATTCATCTCTTAAGTTGGAAATCGAAAAAAAAATATTAAATAGCTTTTCCTTAAGAGTTAAACATTTGTATCATTCTGCTGATCTTACTCCAGGTTTTATGCAGTTTCTAAATAATTGTAATGGCAGAAAATATGTAGCTAGTGGTTCGGAGCAAAAGGAACTAAGGACAGTTTTTAATGAAAGAAAGATAGATCACTATTTTGATGGTATTTTTGGCTCACCAACACCTAAGTCAGATTTAATAAACTTCATACTAAAGAAAGACTGCAGCAAAGATATAGTCATGATTGGTGATGCTGAGTCGGATATGCTTGCAGCTCAGAAAAATGACATTGATTTTGTATTTTACTCTCCCTACTCAAATGTGAAAACTCGTATGAATGATTATTGTAGGTTATATAAATACAAAATTATTTATGACTTTAAGTTGGAGGTTTAATTGCAGTGGCACAAACTATGAACTTCGCAGTGGTAATTCCTGCTCGTTTTGAGTCCAGTCGCTTTCCTGGAAAGCCTCTTGTTGATTTGTGTGGAAAACCAATGATTCAGCATGTCTGGGAGCGGTGTTGTAAGGCAGTTGGGCACGACAAGGTATACGTCGCAACAGATAGCAAGCGAATTAAAAAAGTGGTTCTTGATTTTGGTGGGCAGGTTGTAATGACCAGTTCTGATTGCCTTACTGGTACAGATAGATTAGCAAAAGCAAACGCAAAACTTGATTTTGACTTTGTTATTAATGTGCAGGGAGATGAACCTTTAATTAAACCAGACCATATCAAAAAAGTTATATCTGCTTTTCTCACAACTGGAAATGTTATTAATGCTATGTGTCCAATTCAGTCAGAGGCAGAATTCCGATCTCCAAATGTTCCAAAAGTTGCAACTAGTGAAGGGAGAAAATTGCTTTACATATCCAGGGCTGGTATCCCTCAAACAAAAAAGGGCAAGTATGTATTTGGTTATAAACAAGTTTGTATTTATGCTTTTTCTAAACAGCATTTGGCATATTTCTTGAGTAAAAAAGTAAAATCCAGATACGAGAAAGTAGAAGACATTGAAATACTTCGTTTTCTAGAAGATGACTTTACAGTTGAGATGGTTGAAGTTGAATCTGGATCCTTGGCCATAGACATCCCTGAGGATGTGCAGCAAGTAATTGAATATATGGAAAATGAGAAGCTTGATGCATTAAAAAAGATAGAACAATGATTAATACCGAGTTTTCAAGACCAAACTTAGTGGCACTATATACTTTTTTTGGTAATGGCATTAAATTGGCTTCAGGGCCACTAATTCTTCTTGCAATATCCTCTGAATTATCAGCTGAAGAAATTGGTTTTTATTACATTTTTTTAAGTATAGTTGCGCTAAAAAGTCTATTAGAGCTAGGAATAACAACTGTACTAAAACAACACATAGTGCATGAGGAAGATAACCACAGTAAGATTTCTGAATTAATAAATTTCAATTATCATTGGTTTGCCATCCTTTCGCTGCTATTTCTTGTTTTCTGTTTTCTTTTATCTCGCTATCTCTTCTTTGATTATTCTGGAGAAATTGAATGGAAAATGCCGTGGATCGCCACCTCTCTCATCTCCAGCGTTTCCTTGCTCTTAATGTCACTGCATGTCATATCAGACTCAGCTGGTCAGCAGGTATTATTAAGGCGAAGTATAGCTATTTCATCTGTTGGATATTGTTTTGTTCTTCTGATTTCTTTGATAAATGGTTTAGGTTTATATAGTATCCCAATGGCCATATTAGTGTCAGAAATTTTTTTCGCTTACTTGTTGAGGGGTATTTTTCTTGAATCAAAAATTCATATTAAATCTGAACCAAAAAATCTTATAAAAATATTTAATGAAATACGCCCGCTTCTTTCTAAAGTTGCAATCGTTTGGTTTGTTGGCTACTTTTATTGGAACGGCTTTAACCTTATATCATTTAAGTTTTTAGGCCCAGAGGCTGCTGGATTAATTCTTTTTTCTATAGCTTTGGTGAAGTCAGTGAATGATATTTGTGCTTCATTAGTCATTTCACAAATGACTATATATAGCGAATATATTGCAAAAAAAGATGTTAATAAAGCATTTTCTATTTTCAAAAAAACCGTATTAATAGGGTTTACTTTGCTTATGTGCGGTTACGTATTCATATTATTGGCAAGGTGGAGATTGCCTGAGTTTTATTTATTTGAAAAACTTATAGATGCGACAAACATCTGTCAACTAATACTATTTTTTATCACCGTTTATTTTATAACTTGCAGTAATAATTTCGTGAGGTGCTTTAAGATAGAGCCATTCGTTTATCTTTCTACATTTAATGCCATTACTGTCCCGGGAGCTTTCTTTTACTCTCTCTTCACCAATCAAAATAATATTTTTTTATTAAGCACATATTTTAGCTTTGTGGCATTACTGGTTAGCAGCTATATTCTATTTTCTAGGTTAAAGTTTTATGAAAAGATTTAGATCGTTCCTTTCGAAAGTCATTGATTTAGTCTTCAAACTTATTTTCAGGGGAGAGATAGAAAGAGAGGTGAGAAAAGAAATCGTTATAAAAAGACTTTATATGTTGTATGCAATATTTAAAGGTCTGAAAAATTTTGATGATAATTTTAAATGTAATTCTGACACTGTTTTTATCTTGGGTTCAGGCGCATCACTAGGGCAATTAAAAGATAGCTCGTGGCATAAAATTTCTGAATTTGATGTTTTTGGGGTAAACATGTCAATTGTTCATGGTTTTCCTGTAAGGCTCCAGTTTTGGGAAATGTTAGGTACAAGCGAAATAGATTCTCTTTTTATCAATACAATGAAACATGAGCGATTTAAAAATACAAAATTCGTTATTAATGTTAACCATGCAGTAAATAAAAAATTCTTCTCAAAAAAATATGAACAGGTACTTGAGTTAGAAAATGTATATGGCTATGCGCCAATAGGTCTTTCGCTTAAAGAGCCAACTAGGAGTAATTTTGAAGCACACTATGATTTTTTGAGATCTAAAACGAAATGCACTTCCACTGTTCATCATTGTACCCACATAGGCGCGGCTGTAGATTTTGCATATTTATCTGGATATAAAAACATTGTGCTTATAGGTTGCGACTTAAATGGGGGTAAATATTTTACAGAAGTGAAATCTGAGTCAGCTATGTATCCTAATAGAATCGAATATAATTTGTGTAATGAGTTCCGAAAAAAACACAATAGGTCAATTAATGAAAGTTATGAGCTAGTACATCCAACAATGCAAAAAGATTTGATGAATTCTAAGGGGGTTGTTGATTCGGTGACATATTTTACTTCTATTCGAAATTTTTATAAGGAGAAAGGTGTAAATTTGGCAGTATTAAATGATGATTCAGAACTAGCGCAACACATCCCTGTTTTCGACCTTAATAGGATAGCAAATGCTAATTAGTTTATATTTACTAACTTACTATTCTTTTTATAAAGCTACTGGAAAAAAAATCAACATTCTTATCGTTATTCTTCCATTTATTATAACTTACTCGGCCTTCCTTGGTTTTGGTGACTTAGGTGCTCGAAACATCGATATATATTTAAATTCAATTATTGGTGCTTTCTTTTTCTTCCTTCCTTTTTTTATTTTTCACAAAAACATTAAATATGCGGCCTTAAAACAGGTCTCAAATAGGCAAGTCTCATCGACGCGACTTCGTTTTTGGATGATGGCTCTTGTAATAGCGAATATTTATGTGATTTCAGTAATGGCTAATTATGGCTTTCCCTTATTGTCAGAAAACCCTAATTTAGTAAGGCTTTATTTTGCCCAAGACAATTCATTGGCTGTAAGGGTGATAAATTATGTAAACCCTATGCTGGCAATGATATGTTTGTATTTCTTTGTAAACCAAAAAAAGAGGTCTCAAATCACTGCTTATCTAATTTTCTTTCTTGTGTGCCTAACCCCATTTCTTTTAGGAAACAAGGGTAGCGTTTTGATGCTAACAATATTATTTATAGCATTCTCTAGGACGATGAATGAGTCTAGAATTGTGAATGAAAAAGTTTTGATTTTAGTTGGGGCTGCCTCGGTTGTAATCGGATTTATACTTCACATGCAAGTTAGTAATTCCACTGTAGTTTTTTTGTCTATAATTGAGCGTCTTGGTAATTATTCTGGAGTGAACGTGGTATTCAATGAGTTTATTCCTAATCATGGATATATGTACGGTGAAACGTTTATATATGAGATGAACGGCATTCTATCCTTATTGGGAATAACTGAAGGAATCACTACACAAACTGTCGGCAATTATATTGCAAGATGGTTTTCCGGTGGCGACAGTAGTTATTTGATGGAATATGTCTTTCCGATATTTATAGTTGGCTACATAAATACTGGCTTTATTGGGACAGTTTTGTTTTCATTTATTCTTGGTGTATTTTTTGTCTTTTTTTATATTACCTATTTGAAGAAGTCCGATATAATTTCAGTTTGGTACTTGATGTTGGCATATACGTGTTTGTTGATTTTCGCAAGCGGCAAACCCGGTTCATTTATTGTCGGTAACATTCTTACTTTTTCTATTTTCTTCTTCTTCATGTATTCTAGCAGAATCTTTTTTAAAAATATTTTGAAATAGCTATCAAAAGGGGTTACAGATGAAGTTTTCTTTAATTTTTTGCACGTTAGGAAGAGACACAGAAGTAGAATTATTCTTCAGATCATTGACGAATCAAAGCTATTCAAATTATGAAATAATTATCGTGGATCAAAATCAAGATGACCGAGTGCTTAAGATTTATAATAATTACAAAAATTTATTTTCAGAGAGTCAATACATTCGTTCAGAGAAAAAAGGATTGTCTCTCAATAGAAACAAGGCAATTAAGCATGCTTGTGGACAAATATTAGCATTCCCAGATGACGATTGTATTTATAGAGCAGATACACTAAATAATGCACTAAATATTTTTCAACAAAACCCTTTAATTGATGTTATTTCTGGAACTTCCTCACCAGACAATAAAAGCTTAACGAATGATATTCTCTTTGACCCAAAAAATTTAACAAAACTAAATTTTAACAACGCTTTTGGTAATGCTATATCTTATACATTATTTTTTAAGAACTTAGATGGGGTTGCTGGTAGTCTTGAATTTGACGAGCTTCTTGGAGTTGGCAGTATATATGGATCAACAGAAGAGACATCATTTCTCTTCGATTTTATAAATTGCGGCAAACTAGCCGCAAGAAACAAAACGTTAACTATATTTCATCCTAATAAAGATGATGGTTTTACAGATATTTCAAGAATTATAAATTATAGTTTAGGTGTTGGAGCCTTTGCCTATAAGTATAAAAATATTTCATATTACTTGTTATTACGGCTGCTAGTTCTTGGTCCGTCTTTTAGAATACTTAAATGTCTTTTATTTTTTAACAGGCAAAAACTATTATGGAATTTTTTGATGATTAAAAATCGTTGGAAAGGGTTTATTTTATATAGAAAAGAACATAAAGCTAAGTCTATATAATGGAATTTTCAAAAAACTTTTAGGCAATCTAAAATCAACTTTTTTCTCAAAAATGTACATAAACAAATTTTGGTAAATTTTGACGAAAATGTATAAATCCTATTTGTTATTTGATCAAATATTACTAAACTAGCTTACAAAAATAATATTTAACAAGGAAAAAAATGAATGCATTAATAACTGGTATTACTGGACAAGACGGCGCATATTTAGCTCGGCTACTTTTAAAGAAAGGGTATAAGGTATTTGGAGCTTATCGTAGATCCGCATCTACTAACTTTTGGCGTATTGACGAGCTTGGTATACGAAATGATAAAAATTTGCACTTAGTTGAATTTGATCTTACTGACTTAGGCGGAATTATTCGTCTTATAGAGAAGGTAAATCCAGATGAGGTATATAATTTAGCTGCTCAAAGTTTTGTTGGTGTTTCATTTGATCAGCCACATACAACTTCGCAGATTTCAGGTATTGGTGCTCTAAACTTGCTTGAGGCTATTAGAATATTAAATCCAAAAATAAAATTTTATCAGGCATCCACCTCAGAAATGTTTGGCCTTGTTCAAGCTGTTCCTCAAGCGGAAGATACGCCTTTTTATCCCAGAAGCCCTTACGGAGTATCTAAGCTTTATGCACACTGGATGACTATTAATTATCGTGAATCTTATGATATTTTTGCAACAAGTGGGATTTTATTTAATCACGAATCACCTCTACGTGGACAAGAGTTCGTTACGAGAAAAATTACTAATTCTGTTGCCAAGATATCATTAGGCATCCAAGATTGCTTGGAGCTTGGAAATCTTGATGCGAGGCGTGATTGGGGTTTTGCCGAGGAGTATGTGGAAGGGATGTATTTAATGATGCAAGCTAGTAATTCTGATACTTTCGTGCTCTCCTCTGACAAAACTTATACGGTGCGTGAGTTCGCTGAGTTATCCTTTAAGCAAACTGGAATTGATATTACATGGAAGGGAAAAGGTGAAAGTGAGATAGGCATAGATAGTAAATCTGGGAAGATTTTAGTGTCAGTTAATTCCGATTTTTATAGGCCCACTGAAGTAGATTTGCTTATGGGAGATTCTTCAAAAGCAAGAGAGCTATTAGGATGGAAGACTTCAACTACTCTTGAAGATCTATGTGCTTTAATGGTCAAAGCTGATATATCTCGAAATAAAACTGGGTTTTCATTTTAATGAAAGTTTTGGTCACGGGCTCAGATGGATTTACTGGACAACACCTAATTAAAAGACTTGAAGAAAACCAAGTATCTTACATGGCTTTGCAGAGCGACTTGCTTTGTAAAAAAACACTAGAGATTGAAATTCGCAAGTTCAATCCCACTCATGTGTGCCACCTCGCCGGCATTTCATTCGCTAATTATAGTGACGTTAATAATTACTATAACGTAAATCTTTTGGGTACGATTAATCTTTTGGAGATTTTATGCCTCCTAGAATATCCTAAGTTGAGGGTCATAATTGCTAGTTCAGCAGCAATATATGGAAACAATAAAGAGGGTAAATTAGATGAAAAAACTGTCCCTGAGCCCCATAATCACTACTCTATGAGTAAGTACCTCGTAGAAAACTGTTCTGCACTGTATTCTACTATGTTGGATATCGTTATCGTGAGACCATTTAACTATACTGGTCTTGAGCATAATAGTCGCTTCCTTATTCCAAAAATAATTGACCATTTTAAATGTTATTCCTCTGAAATTGAGTTAGGAAATACTGAAGTATATAGAGAGTTTGGGGATGTAAGAGACGTTGTAGAATATTATTATCGATTATTAGTAACTCCCAGAAGTGAGACAATATTCAATATTTGCACGGGAAAAATGTACACAATAAAAGATATATTATGCATTTGTGAAGAGCAAACTGGGCATGTTATTTCTATAAAGACAAACAATGCATTGATTAGGGATAATGAGCCTAAAGTGCTTATTGGCGATCCATCTAAATTAATTAAACATACTAAATACATACCAAGATATAACATTGAAGATACAGTTTGTTGGATGTTAAAGAATTAAAATCTGTTAAATCGCAGAATAATTTAATTAATTTGGTTAAATAGCTAGTTAAAATAAAGTGATAGGCCTTCCTATTTATCAAATCTTTCAATATTAAAACTCAATTATATCCTTACAATTACCTTAATTATTCTTGCATAAGTCTTCGGACATATTTTTTAAAATGAAAATTCAAATTTTAGCAACAGACTTACCTCGCTCTGACGGCAAAGGATATCAGATAGTCTTGTATTGGCGTATAAGAGAGTTACAAGCTTATGGTTACCAAGTATGGTTACACATAATCAACTATAAGTCACATAGTGCATTTTATGACGATGAGATAATCAGTTTAATAGATGATGGTTTAAAAATTGAACATTCTAGGGTTTCATTGGCCTCTATTATTCTAAATGTCGCCCTCATGCCCTTTAAGCGAATGCCTCTACAAAATACACTATTTCATAGTCTGGGCATAAAAAAGCTTATCAAAAGGTTAAATCGTTCGAGAGGTATCGATATTACAATAATTTACTTGACTCGATTATATTGGGCAGCTGGATCACTTAAGGGAAAGGTGGTCCTAGAGGCTGTCGATTCAATGGCACTCAACTTTAGAACTCGTTACTTAACAGAATCAAATTTTTTCAAAAAATGTCTTTTTTTCATTGAATCATACTTATGTCTTGAATATGAAAAAAATATTGATGGATGTGACCTGGTAGTAACCGTGGCTGAATTAGATCGAGAATATTTCTCAAATGTTAAAAGTATAAATATTCCTCTTGGTGTAAATATGACCTCGTCCGGTGATATTGTTCTTGATGGCTACCCTAGAATTATTTTTTCTGGAAGCATGAATTATCAGCCAAATAGAGATGCTATCAATTGGTTTCTTGAAACCACGTGGCATCTCATCATGGAAAAGTTTCCTGATGCTAAACTGTATATTGTTGGGAGGGGTTTGAGCGTGAAAGAAGAAAACACAGAATCTTTTAAAGGTGTTAAGTTTGTTGGTGAGGTTCCCTCTATTTATGACTATCTCACTGCAGCTGATATCGCGGTGGCGCCCATGGTATCGGGTTCTGGAATGCAATTTAAAGTTTTAGAGGCGATGTATGCAGGGACCCCTGTAGTAGTTAGCAAGATTGGATTGGGCTCAATTTCAGCCGTCATTGGTCGAGATATACTAGTGGCTAATTCTCCACAGGAATTTTTAAATTCGATTTGTGGATGTCTTGACAGTGGTGAGATAGGTAGAAATGGTATGGAATTTGTTCAAAGAGAGCATAGTTGGAGAAGTTCTGGAAAGAAATTTATAGACTACATATCAAGTAATAATTTTTAAAGTGATGCTTTTTAGCAAAGAATATATCAGCCTGATTGCAGGCAATTTTGTAAAAGATAAACAAAATATCTATGGTGCTTTCTTAAAAAGCGTTTTAAATTTTACAATTCTAGTGTTTTGACTAGACGATTAAATTTTGGATGGTATTTATGACTACAATTCTTATTGATGGATTTCATGCAGGAACAGGGAGGGGTGTTGGTAATTATGTTGATAACATTATGTTTCAGTTAGAAAAATCGGTAAAAATCTCTAAAAAAGTAACTGTAGTTGTCCGTAGAAATCAATTTAGTCAGGCGCATAATTTTCATAACGTTAGAATAATAATGGCGCCTTCATTCCCATTTCCTATTTGGGAAAACATAGTTATTCCCTTATTTTGTTGGTTCTTAAGGCCCTCTATTCTTCACTCTCCGTGTAACTCATCACCTTTGGTGCCTATATTTTCAAGAAGATTTTTAACTCTCCATGATGTTATATTTTTGCATGGTACGCACAAAGTTTCACCATCCAAAAATGTATATCAGAGGGTAGGTCGACTATATTTAAAAATAAATTTGAAAATACTTTCCCGCTTTTACTCCAAAATATTTACTGTGTCCGATTTTAGTCGAAATGAAATTATCAATGAATTGGCAGTTTTGCCAGAACGAGTAGTTAGAATTTATGAAGGCGCGGGCTCAGACTTAAAGGGAGATGGTGATGTTTTTCAAAAGACGAATACGGTCATACATTTTGGATCAGATGACCCAAGAAAGAATACCTTAAATACCGTGAGGGCTTTCCAAAGGTCAGAGATGGCAAGAAATGGTTTCAAACTTATCGTTATTGGCTCGTGTGATCAAAAAGTTTTTATAAATGAAATTGATGATTGCGCCATAAAAAACGTCGAGTTTAAAGGCTTTGTTTCGAAAAGTGAGCTTGTTAAGTTCGCAAATAGCGCGTTTTGTCTTTGTTACTGCTCCATATATGAAGGTTTTGGAATGCCCATTATTGAGTTTCAGGAAATCGGAGTGCCAGTGATCACCTCCGCTAGTACATCGTGTTCAGAGGTTTGTGGAGATGGTGGAATATTGGTAGATCCAATGAATATAAAAGCTATAACGCTTGCAATGGATAGTTTGTTTCTCGACAGCGATTTATATCAAGACACTGTAACCGCTGGGTATAAAAATATACGAAGGTTCTCATGGGAAAAATGCATATCCGAACTAGTTAGATTTTATGAAAGATATTGATTTTGAGAGGCTTGATGCGGTGTTGCATTGTGCCGGAATTGTACATCAAGGACAAAAAGTTTCATCATGTCTCTATCATTTTGCGGTTAATTTTTGTTGCTCTTGGGCAGAGTTTTCTCAAGCTATTTTTGATAAGGCGTTTGAGCTTGAAGTTATTGAAAGTAAACCTAATGTTGTAGCCATAACTACAAAAGAATTTCCAACTCTAGCCAAACGGCCTGCCCGGTCGGAGCTCAGCTCAAAAAGAATAAGGGCTACTTTTGGGATTGAACCATCAGGCTGTATAATTGGTATTCGAAGTTCGCTTATGGCTATCAAAATGGAACATATTAAAAAATGAGTAAAAAGCAAGTTATTAATAAAAATGAAGTTGCGATTGTTGGCGGAGCCGGATTTGTAGGTTCGCGGCTTACCACTCGTTTTAGAAAGGGAAATGTTTTTTCGAATAAATATGACATTGATCTAAGCAATCAATTAGACAAAAGTATCTATCTCGATGTTGAGGACGTTGACTCGCTTGATCAACTTGCAGGCGTGAGCACAATTATTAATCTCGCTGCAGTTCATCGCGATGATGTACGCCCATTAAGTCGCTATGATGATGTAAATGTCCAGGGAGCGAAAAATGTTTGCGAGACAGCCCGTAAGCATGGTGTCCAGCAAATTATTTTTACAAGTTCTGTTGCCATTTATGGATTTGCCCCAGCTGATACGGATGAATCTGGAAAATCCAATTATTTTAATGATTATGGCCGGACTAAGTACTTGGCCGAACAGGTTTATAAGGCATGGCAAGCGGAGGATCCAGAAAGTCGAACTCTTGTTATTGTGAGGCCAACTGTCATATTTGGTGAGGGCAATAGAGGTAATGTCTATAACTTACTTAGACAAATCGCTTCTCGCAGATTTTTGATGTTTGGTAATGGAACGAACAGAAAATCAATGGCTTACGTTGAAAACGTGGTGGCTTTTATTGAGTACAGTTTGTCGTTTAAGCCAGGCTTACATATTTATAATTATATTGATAAGCCTGATTTTGACATGAATACATTGATTTCTGGTACGAGAAAGACCCTGTTTGGCAAAACTAATGTTGGATTAAGGCTACCTGGATTTATTGGTTTAGCCTTAGGCTATGTTGCTGACTTGGCGGCAATGATAATTCGTAGGCCTCTACCCGTAAGCAGTATTCGTGTTAAAAAGTTCATGGGGACTACTCAGTTTGCATCGTCTGTCAGTGATACTGGCTTTGTTGCGCCCGTAAGTCTTGAAGAGGGTTTGGCCCTAACACTTCGTTATGAGTTTATGGAAGATAACTCAGATAAACGTACTTTTGAAACTGAGTAGCTAGTTTAATAAATCCAATTTCGTAAATATTTCATGGCAGTCGAATCCGTCTGCCAGCACCCTCTGAGCATTATCCTTTCAAGCGGCTCACCTTGTTCTAATAGATCAAGTGCTGCACCCACTCTAAATGAATGACCGCTGAGTGGTTGTTCATCAGAATCCATTTTCAAGTCCTTTTGTAGTCCTTTTAATACGGCGCTTACACTTGCTGGGTGTAGGTTTTCTCCAATATGCCCATGCTGTTTATTGTTCGGCGGATAGTGGCGCTTTTCCTGATGGTAGCAAGGTAGTCAACATACTGCTCCATAGCCTCGGCAGTTGCCATTATAGAGTCGATATTATTGTGTCAGCACCAGGTCTGGTATTGAATAAAGTCCGACCTATAGGCCCTTATAATATTTTTGGCAAAGGCCCCATGAAATCGCTCCAGCCTTGTTTTGATATCCGCTAGCGCTTCGATCAGGGTTTGCTCCATGACTGTCTGGGGCTGGTAGTCCTGATTTAGCGCGGTCAGGTAGGTTTAGTAGTTTTGGTGTTCGATCGGATTAATCCATCGCTTGGCCGTTAGACCATGGGTGACGGCGTTGCGAGATGCCACTGCTTTGCCTTGATCTGTGGTTGGTCCGCCTTTAGAAGAGGTCATCATGTTGAGACCCTTAACTGTGGTTACTTATAATATTATGCGATGTATCCTTGTGATGTTCTTTTGTATGAATCCCTGAAATACTGAATCGGTCTATAGGTTTAGGCAATGTGCATGGTTTAAAAGCGATAGGATAATAAGTGTTTTTACAAAACGAACTATTGGAGTGGAGCGGCTGAATCTAGAGCTCTTTCTGACACCTGATAAATAGGCTTATTAACTTCTAAAAAAATAAATAGGTAAAAGAAGCTGTATTGTGCAGCTTTTTTTGTTTATGGATTTTGTTTTTAAAGTTCTTGATTAGCAATAAGACATATATAATTAATTTTTAAAATTTATAACAATGATCCAATTTAATAACTTAAATCCAGAAATTCCTTATCAACTCTTAAAAGAGAAATATGATGAGGCTTTAAATGCAGGTCAACGGGGCATCGAAGCTATTTCAATTTCTTCTTTTAACAAGGAGATAAGTGAAGTAGATTCAAGATACGTAAATCTTAAAATTATTAACAATGATGAATTTATTTTTTTTAGCAATTATGGCTCCCCAAAAGCACTTTCTTTTAATTCTCATAACCAAATAGCCGCATTAGTATATTGGCCTAGTATTAATGTTCAGATTAGAATGAGGGCTAAAATAAAAAAAACCTCTAATGAATACAATCAAAAATATTTTTTTGATAGATCAGAAGAAAAAAATGCTTTAGCCATTTCATCCAACCAATCAAAAAAGATAGGATCGTTTGAGCAAGTTAAAAAAAATTATAATAAATCTTTAAAAAATGATAATTTAAACAAATGTCCAAAATATTGGGGCGGTTATTCGTTTAAACCATATGAAATAGAATTTTGGGAAGGAAATGAATTTAGGTTAAATAAAAGAAATCTTTATACAAAAGATAATACTAGCTGGAATCATTTTATTTTAGAGCCATAAATTTGTTTAAATAAGGTATCTTTTGTTATAGAATCACTCATCATGAATAATCTTACAATTAAAATCATTTTTTAATTAATCAATCACATTGGAAACTAATCATAGCTATCAATAAAAAAAATACGGTCCCTATAAATCAAAAAATTAGAGCAGATAAAGTTATGCTCATCGGTCAAGAAGGGGAAAAGCATGGTTTAATTGATTTTAAAAATGCTTTGGAACAAGCTCAACAGTCCGAATTAGATCTAGTTCAAGTTTCACCATCTGGGTCAGATCCAATCGTGTGCAAGCTTATGGATTATGGCAAACATGTGTTTGCTAAGAAAAAAAGCATTTCATCTTCAAAGGCAAAAGTAAAAAGAACATCCGTAAAGGAAATAAAATTTAGACCTTCAACTGATATAGGTGATTACAATATTAAATTAAAAAAAATAAAAAGCTTTATTCTTGACGGAGATAAGACTAAAATAAGCGTCCGATTTAGGGGTAGAGAGATTCTTAATAGCAATCTTGGCCTTGAGCTTTTAACTAGACTTAAGGATGAGCTGATAGAAATAGCTCAAGTAGACCAAGAGCCATCACTTGAAGGCAGACAGTTACTAATGGTTTTGTCACCTCTAAAAAAGAATAAATAGTTAAATTTTAAGAGTAAAAAATGGGATATAAATTAAAAACACATTCTGGAGCAGCTAAGCGTTTTAAGAAAACAGGTTCATCTGTAAAAAGTAAAAG
>Ga0209659_1000820_pt1 | contig 19091 bp, 22 predicted proteins | sample SaaInlLV_10m_DNA_FD_184658 | JGI IMG/M metagenome (GOLD analysis project Ga0209659, IMG submission 184658) | Marine microbial communities from expanding oxygen minimum zones in the Saanich Inlet - SI072_LV_10m_DNA (SPAdes) (version 2) | ecosystem: Environmental > Aquatic > Marine > Intertidal... | reverse complement strand
CCCTGACCATACATGCTTTACTGCATGAGACTACGCACGCGGCCACTATTAACGTGCTGAAGAACAAGTCACACCCAGCAACTAAGCAGTTAAACAAGTTGTACGAAGACGTTAAGCCGTACTTAGACACAGCTTACGGCACAGAGAACCTTAACGAGTTTGTCGCTGAAGCGTTCAGTAATCCCGACTTCCAACACAAGCTAGCATCTATCAACCCGAAAGGCCAAGACATCAGCGCCCTAGAGCGATTCTACCGTGCAGTTACTAACTTTGTACGAAGACTTATCGGCATGGACACTAAGCCTGTAGGTTCTGCGTTGGACTCCGCTGATGCGGCTATACTCACCATGCTGTCACCTAACATTAATACCATAGACGCGCCCGCGATGAACATGGTGTCTACCCAAGACGGCGTTAGGAAAGTAATGGACGACATGACGGACATCCAAAAGCGCGTGTCTGCTGGCTCCAAGCGGGCTTACATTGAAAGGGCTACGGACTTCTTAGACAACACTCGCATAGAAAATACAGCTAAAGAAGTCTGGCTCAAGTTAACAGGTTCTCAAGCACTGGGCGATGTAGCCAGAAACAACGGATACGGGCAGTTGGGTTTAGACTTACACGCCAAGTTTGAGGAACAGCGAGCAAACATACAAAAGTCGGACGAAAAAATAAACAAGGTTTTGAAGGCTTATAACAAGTGGGCCAATAAGAACTTAGAGCAAAAGCAGTTATTAGATAACATTATCTACAGTCAAGCACACGGCGCTACTATATATCAGGTAGACCCTACTCTTACTGAGGCGGAAGCTAAAAAGAAATACAGCGAGCAGACTGCACTAGACGACAGAAATCTATTTGAAGTGTGGAAAGCCAACCAAGAGCAGTGGAAGAAGTTAAACAAAGGCGGTAGGGATCAGTTTAGCGAATTACGTAATACCTATAAGCGTATGCACGAAGACCTCGTGACTGTTATCAATCGTGAGATTGACGAGATAGGTGACGGCACAGACAACGCTTCTAAGGTAAAGCTGAAGAAGCAAATGAACGAGCGGCTTATAGCTAGTAACACTATGGATGTGTACTTTCCTTTAGTACGTCAAGGTAACTACAAGTTGGCTTACACCACGCGAATACCTAATAAAGATGGTACGTTCCGAGAAGAATCAGTATTCCTTATGTTTGAGACTGAGGGAGCACGGGACAGCGCGGCTAAGGAAGTGAAAAACGATGCTTTTACCGTTACTGACACAGTGGAATCTTACGATGGGGACACAACGCCATCCAGTTATAGAAGTCCTCCCGCAGGTTCTTTCGTAGCTGACATACTGGACGTTATATCCGCAAGCGGTAAAGACCCTAAGAACGAAATGCAAGAACAAGTCATGCGGTTGTTTATTGAGACACTACCGGAAACTTCTTTTGCTAAGTCCTTACAAAGACGTAAGAACACCCTTGGGTACATACAAGATGCTGGGCTAGGTATGCAAGTAAAAGGTTACGACCTTGGCGCTCAAATAGTGAAGATGCGTTCTGGTGGGGATATACGTGCAATTGAGAAGGCTATAGACGAAGTATACAGCGAAGGCGCTCCCAAAGGCGTTAACAAACAGACGTTTAAGGAACTGAAAAAAGAGTTAGATGCACGTGCGAAGTTTGCCCGCGAAGGCGCTAAGAACAAAGGAACGGAGCCGTACTTCCAACGCGCTAACCAGACAGCCTTTATATACACCATTGGTTTCAACGCCTCGTCAGCACTTGTTAACTTGTCACAGATACCCCTAGTAGTTGCGCCATACCTAACAAGTAAGTTTGGGGCTATGGAATCTACAGCCGCTTTGGGTAGGGCGTCCAAGTTTGTAGGTGCATCTAATATATCTATTGACGAGTACTACGACATTAAAGAAGTTAGTACTACAGACAAAGATGGCTTAGTTACTAGGGACGATGTGTACACCTTAAAACCTTCTCAAGAGAAGAAAATACGGGATACTTCTGCTACCAAGGAGAAAGCTGACGCGAAGATAAAGCACTTCAATCGTATGATTCCTATAGTAAAGCTGGGTAGAAATCGTGGGCAGATACACCACTCTACAATGGCTGACCATTTAGGCATGGACGATGTGGGGCGGCAAAAAAACAAGAACCGTGCTCTTAGATTCCTAGATTATACGTCTGTCCTATCTGCTGGTATGTTCAACGCGGCGGAAAGGTTTAACCGTCAGACAACCGTAGTCGCATCATACGACCTTAACCTAGACAAGCTAGATGCTATGCACGAGGCTAAGGGAGATAAGAAGTTCTACAGTGCGGCACAGGCCAAGTTTATAGACGTGCCTAGTAGTTCCGAAGCGCGTATGGAGTTAGCGGCAAAAGAAGCCCTATACTTTGCACAGGAAACCAACGGCGGTTCCGTACTAGAGACTGCGGCAGGGTACTCACAGCAGGGTATCGGGCGTGTGGCTTTGATGTATAAGAGTTACGGCCTACAGATGTACTACACCATGATTAAGTCGGGCAAGCTGTTTATAGATAATGTAGGCGGTAAAGATGCTGAGAGTAAAGAACTAGCGGCTATGGCGTTTAAACAAGCTGTAGGCGTTCACTTATCTGCGTTGTTCTTTGCTGGGGTACAGGGGCTTCCGCTATATGGCGCAGTCACTATGATAGCTAACATGTTCTTAGATGATGAAGAGGACGATGCTCGCACCATAACACGTAAAGCTCTAGGTGAAGGTTGGTACAAAGGTGCACTCACCGCGCTAACAGGTACGGATGTAGCCTCGCGTGTGGGTTTGAGTAACCTATTGTTACAGGAGAACAGGTTTAACAAAGACCCATCTCTCGAAGAGAGCCTAGGATTCTACTTGGGTGGCCCCGCATTAAGCACAGGTACTAGACTCAAGCGTGCATACGATGACTTCAATTCTGACGAGTACGGTAGCTTCGAGCGTGGTATGGAGAGCCTTATGCCTGCCGGTCTTACTAATTTGTATCGTAGCACCGTAGGGCGTTACGCAAGAGAAGGCGGTATACAATCTCGCAGGAAAGACCCTATATACGATGACATGACTGTAGGAGATTTTGCGGCGCAGTCTTTAGGATTCCCCCCTGCGGAATATACGTACCGCCAAGAAATATCTGCACGGAACAAGGGTATAGAGAAAGCCATTACTTCTAAACGGTCTATGCTCACTAAGAAGTTCTACATTGCACAGCGGATGGGCGATCACGAAACTATGATGGAAGTGTTAAAAGATATAGCCGCTCATAACAGTCGGCATCCCACAGTCGCAATATCTCCTGAGCAGATAAGCAAGTCAGTTAAATCGCACATGGCTACGTCAGCCAAGATGCACAACGGAGTTACTGTAAACCCAATTATGCAACACGCGATAATGGTTAGTAACATGCAGTACAACAAAGGGTATTAATAAAAAACCCCCTGTCGCCTCGGAAACGAGCAGGGGGTTGAGAGGGGTATAACCATAGTGAGTCAGGGGAGATTCCCACTACGTCCCATATAGTATCATATAGTCCGCCAGATACGTATACCTAATTTGCCATTTTCTATGGCTATTTTTGTTTTAACTTGCCATTTCTTACGTTTAAACAGCTTTACGACCTGTTCCTTAGCTACTTGTGTGTTTAGACACGGGATAAACACAGATGCTCCCACGTGCATAGCGCCCCAGTTTGTTACGATTTTTATTCCGTCAGGGGATATGTCATCTACCATTAACACGTTACTGTGTCTCTACATCTACCCTAGAGCAGTCCACAAACAACGCGTGCGTTAGAGGTAACACGGTAGTAGTACCTTTAGTAAGTCGCACCTTAGTGGTCTTAGCCCCAAAGCCATCTTTGAGTTCCTGTATAAACGATCCGTAGTTTATCTGCTGTCGCCCACACCATGCCTTCAGTGGTTTAGGTATTAGGTACGCACGTTTGAGGTCAGTCTCATACCTACCAACTAGCCGCACTTTAGGGTCTAGTTCGGGTATAACTAGGTCGTCCATGCCGTTACCCTGATTCTTGCGTAGGTCGTCACTGCTCTTGATTTTAAGTATGCTACCCCAATGCTCGTGGATATAGTCGTTGAGGGTATCTGCCGCAGAAGAACCCATGTCAGCTACCGCATTTAAGTTCTCACGTAGTAACTTGATAACATACTTAAACAGCTTGTTAGTGTCGTAGTTAACTAGTCCTATCTTCTTAGCCACGAGTACACCTGTCAGATTGTTTGCCGCACCTGCTGACCAGAATCGGTTCTCAGCGGTGAGTCCTGCCACTTCATCTATCTTTGCCTGCACGGAGTCGCGTAGCTTCTTTACTTCTTCTAGGTTCTTCATAACGTACTGTATGTAAACCGTTCCGGCGTGGCCGTATATAGACACAGCGTTGCGTGCGTGAGCATCAGTAATGCTCTTAGTTCCCGCTTCTTTAAACAGCTTAACTGCCTTGGTCTCTAGCATACGTTGAGCCTCCGCCTTCGGCCCATTCTTGTACATGCTTATCTTTTCGATGATGCTAGTGTTACCTGTAGTGACAGCCTGTAGGCTCCAAGGCTTACCGCGTGCCCGTTCCGTATTTGCTCCACCGCCAGTCATGCGGTTCCTCTGCTTACCCCCAGTCAGTTGGTACACCATGTCTGATAGGTCATCGCCTTTAGCGTTAGTCATCTCGTCAATGTACAGTGGCAGGTTATGGTACACTTCTCCACGTAGCATCCTAGAGTTCTGCGTATCGTTCTTATCCAGCACTAACTCTTCGGGGTTGCCCCATACAGATGCCCCTACGAACATAGCAGTAGTCTTACCAAGGCCACTCTCCTTACTATGCACGTGGAACCCCGAGCAAGCTACCGGACTAAGTGCCATAAGAGGTGATCCAAACGCGGACGCAACTATGTACTGATGTAGTTCAAACCCGTCACGGTCGTAGAAGTTAGCCATGTCGATCCACTCTTGCAAAGTACCCTTGGGTTCAAACGCATGGAACAAGCCCACCGTGGGGGTGGAAGGAGGATTGGCCTTTATACTATCTTCAAATATTTCTTGGTTGCCTACTACAAACGATGTGTACGAATCATCAGTCCATCCAAACTGCCTACGTGCTTCGTCTGCAACACTGGTAGCCTGTAACTCGTTTACCCAAGTAGTCATATAAGTCATAAGATCGTCCATCCTCGAAACAGCAACCCCGTTCATGGACATCTGCTTCCGTAGTTCTTCTTTGGAGGTAACGGAGGTAAGCGGGATTGTGAACTCCCTCACTCCATCTTTAGGTAGGTGTAGTCTAACAACTACAGCTTCACCCATCTCCACGTCTTGTATACGCTTAACCACGTACAGGTCATTGTGGTACACGACCTTCTCGTCAGGGTCGCCCTCGGCATTGGTAGTCCGTATGTAAACACCTCCGTTGGTTCCCCTAAAGAATGGTCTAGGGTACGCCGGAATAACGTAGGTAGTAGCAGGTGCAAAGGGGAGGTCTAACGCGGGTACTTCTACGATGTTGTCTGCCTCTGTTGCCTCCACCACGCTACTGCCTAACACTATAGGGGATTTTATCTTGCCCCAGTTAGGACAGTTCGGGCATACGTCAGGGTTAAACTCGTCAAAAGACGTACACTTGTATGGGCCTTTAATCAGTTCCATCTTCTCCCGCGTGTCCTCGGGAGTGTAGCCCTCGTGCTTCTTAGATATGTTGTGAGCCGCAGATTCGGAGTCCACGCAGAACTTAGCGATAGACAGTCCCGCTCTCCACATGGGTTCACTGCAATTCTCTTGGTCTTTCCATATAGTCTTTATCTGGTCGCAACCAGTGCCGTTCATGGTCTTAGCTATGATGTCTTTAAACTTGTTTTGCTTGTTACCCATCAACGCATCCATGACGGCGTTGCTACCCGAGGGGATCATTTTCTTGGGAACTGGTATCAACCCCCCTCCCAACAGCGTAGAGAACTTGTCAAAATCTACGTCGTCAGGGTGGTCATCTCCAAAGAACTCTACAGGTGATGGTGGGTCGGTCTTATAGTTGTGCGTAGTAGGTACACGCAGTACCCTAGCGGCATCGGCAGTGACAGCGGGGTCAGCCAGTAGTCCGTGTTCCGCGCATAACTTCTTTAGACGTTCTGCTACAGGTAGCCAGTCGTCCAGCCCTATCGACTCCGAAAGGAACCAGTATGCGTGAACGCCACGGCCAGAGTTAACCAGTTTAGGTTTGGGTAGTGATAACGTCTTACAGAACCCCTGTAATGCTACAAGGGCTTTATCTTGATCTGGATAGTCTTTGGTAGCCCCGCAGTCGAGGTCTAAAAAGAAAGACTTGAGTTGGTGTACGTTACCTACTTTACGTGAGTTTGGTTCTTTAAATGTACTAAGTGCAAAATAAGAATCATATCCTTTGCTGTCTAGGTCACGTGCGGCATCAGCCATATCCCCTACGGAGGTGTAAAACTTCTGTACCCTCCTGTCATCTTTTGTACGGAAAGAGAATAGGCAGTAGTGCCCATCTTCCCCCAGTACCCTTCTTAAAAAGTCTTCTACTTGCATAATAAATACCTAAATCCGAGAGGTATTGTAGCAGGGGCGCTTGCACGCCCTTTTCGGAATATGTCCTAGCTACAGTTCAGTCTTGCAGGGACTAGTCGTCCCAGTCGGCTACTATATCAGCCAGTGCATCGTCAGATGCTTTTGGTGCGGGTGCCTTCTTCTTAACTACCTTCTTAGGCTCCTCGACTTTTGCGGGTTCATCATCCCCAAACAACTCATCAGTTACTGCTTCCGCAGGGGCTTTAGCAGGGGCTTCAGCTATTTCAAACGGATTTTCTTCCGCAGAGAACTGGAACCCTCCCTCTACAGCACCGAACGGTGATGCGGCTTCCATAGGTACGTACTTGATAACCTGTACTGCACGTAGTCGTAGAGATACACCTGCTTCGCGCATGTTGTACGGAGTAAACGTAACTGCCACATTGACTGTGCTACCTGTGGTAAGCATGAAGTCGTCTGGTAGTTTAACGCTTTTTGCATCGTACTGTACAGGTTTAAACGTAGCGTCTTTACCGTACGCCCCTTTCAGTGATGCTTTGTGCGTGTAAGTGCCATCTTCTTCTTTCTTAAAGGGCATGTCGAACTTGTCAGGCCAGCCCTTTTCTTTCTTGGCTTCATACGCTTTAACCATTTCCATAAACAGAGCCTTGGCTTGGTCTTTAGTCATACGGAAGCGGGTTTCATACTTAGCGCCTTCGTCAAACGCGTCACACGGTACAGTGCGGTTCTCTGCGTTATCGAACTTGTAAGTCTTATTGATACGAGGCCATAGGGCTTCGACGTTTGAGATTACATATTGATTATTTGTAGCCATTTGATAAATCCTAATTAATTAGTTTGCATTTAACTCGAAACCTTCCACCGCACTGAACGGAGACACAGGTTCACTTGTTATAGGGATAGACATAGTGATAGCCCGAATAGTATCTTCGTGGTCAATCATGGCCGAAACCCTCTCAAGTGTGCCTTCGTCTAAGCGGTCTACCGGCTTAAAGCAAAGTTTTGGTACTGTACTACCCTCATCAAAGTAAATCTTGGTGGTGATAGTAACTACAGGTGTGTCATGTTTAGCGAGTAACCGAGCATAGTTTTGCATACCCATGTCTCCGCTATTGGTACTGCCGAATATAGACGTGGCAGGTATCTGTAACTGATACACCTCTTCGGGGTTATCCCCAAATACAACTGCTAGTCGTTGAGAGAACCGACAAGCCCTACCCCCATACTGACCTGAACCTCTTATATTTTGAGGGCAGTCCATACAACGCATTGCTTGCCGTTGCTCTTGGGGTACATCTACTGAAGGTACCTGTGTGTCAGAAGACCAACACGTTGGTACCGCAACCCTATTGGGGTCATACGCATCGCCATAGTAAGCGCGAGATACTGGTGCGGCATTTACTATCACCACATCCATATAGCCTAAGTCCCTAGTAACTTCTTCGCCATCAGCTATAACGTGAAACTTGCCACCACGTATGCTGATTCGGCGTAGCCCGTTACCACTCATCAGGCGTCTTCATCCAAGTCTAACTCTAACTGCTCATACATCATGTCGCCTTGGGGTGCTTCATCTACAACTACCGCAGGCTTACCCAAAAGTTCGGCTTCTAACTCCGGCAACTTAAACCGATAAGTAGAACCTACCTTTATATAGGTATCGCTTGGGATTTTATTAGTGCGTATCCATGCACGTACAGTAGAGATAGACACTGCAAAGTGCTTCGCTACATCTTCGACTGGTACAAATGCCGCCATTATTTTCTCCTTACTGAGACTACATATTCTGAGTCTACGTTAAGACCTTTAGGTACAAGGTCGGGGTTCTCTTCTAGAAACTGCTTCATGTTCGTCTGGTTGAGTCGCTTATCAAGTAACTCGGGTGCCCCATGCTCCAAAACAAACTCGTGCATGTTGCTCCAATCACTAGTCCAATACCTAGTCTTGGCAGACCTATAAAACAATCCTGCTGAAGTCTTTACACTATCGACGCCCTGCTCCTTGCAGTATTCCAACAAGGCTTTCTTTACCTTGTCCATCTGCTCAGTCAGTTTGCCGTCTTCTTCTTTAAACGCCGCCGATAGTTCTGAACGCTTATCTTTGATCTTGAGATAAACCTTAGTTAACTGTTCAGCGGTAGACTTTACTTCACTCATTATACGCTCCTTTACTAACGGGACGTACACTTTATTGCCTTATTGTTAGCTAGTCAAGTATTTCTTTGTAAAGGTCTATCATTTTTGTGTGAATGTCTATTCTGTTGTCAAGCAGTGCGTAAACACGTTTCTCTGCGTGCGAACCTTGAAGCTGCACAACGGTACATTTGTGATCTTGTCCTGATCTGTGTACACGAGCGTTAGCCTGTGCGTAGGTTTCCAAGGAACTTGTCGGTGCCCACCATACCACCGTGTTTGCCGCAGTTAGTGTTACACCGTGCGCCGCTGACTGAGGTTGTATGACCAACACTCGGGGATCATCAGCTTCTTGGAACCGTTTGAATATTTCCGTACGCTTACCGGCACTCACGTCTCCACGTATTACTTCCGTAGATATACCATCATCACGTAACTTATTAGTCAGTAGGTCAATCGTATGCTTGAACGGTACGAACACCAACACCTTCTTACTAGACTCATCTATTACTTCTCGGAGTACCTTGTAGCGTGGGGATATATCAAACTCAAGAGAGTCCCCATCGTCGGTGTATACCGCACCTGCGGATATTTGTAATAACTTGTTCATGTTAACTGCGGCATTGGCGGCGCTTATCTGTTCTCCTGCCGCCTGCATTACCATCTTATTCTTTAATTCTTTATAGTACTTAGTCTGTTGCCTAGTCAAAGGCACTTCTCTCTTGGTGTACACCATAGGTGGTAAGTCTAGGCACTCTTCCTTGGTGAACCGTATGGCAGGTTGCAGTATCCTATGCACTGTGTTGGTAGCATCTTCCTTCGGCACCCACTTAAAGTTTGTTACCTTACGCATTACTTGGTCGCGGAACGACCCAAAGAACCTAGGCACGCCATTGGGGTTAACGAGTTTGGCTATACCATACGCATCGGTAGGGCTTTGCGCGGCGGGAGTACCTGTCATCATCCACAACCACGTACTTGGCCCCACCAACTTGTTCATGGTCTTCCATCGTTTCGTTTGTGGGTTCTTGTAGTGCGTAGCCTCGTCAACGATTATGAGGTCAAACCCTCCGTTAGCCACGGCGTCTGCTACGATCTCCACTCCGTCATAATTTATTATCACGTACTCAGCATCGCCCTCGATTATCTTGGCGCGTTTAGCTTTTGCCCCATACGCCACGTCTACCTTGCGGTGCATAGCAAAACTGAATAGGTCGTTACGCCACGCAGAATCCATAATAGATAGGGGGCAGACCACCAACACTCGACGTATCACCCCCTGCTTCATCAGGTAGTCTGATGCCCATATAGCACTGGCGGTCTTACCTGTACCCTGCTCGTTAAAGCAGAAAGCCTTGCGGTGCAACGTGAAAAAACTAGCTGTAGTCTTCTGGTGATCGAACGGAGTGTACTTACCTGTCCAATCGTACTTAGATTCTATTGGGGATGGCGCATTGATATTCATGTTGCGCAGTACCTGTGTCTCTTCTAATCCCCAGTTAACAAGTACTTGGTTGTTTGCTAACTCCCTGCTCTTTGGTATAACCGATGTAACCTTTGCGGGGTTACGTAGCGTAAGTAATAACGCCTTATCATCTACTATCTTCATTTATCGCTCCGATACGAAATAGCATGAAGTGGGTGTCCACGTCACGCGAAAAAGTTTAATGGCCCTGCTTCGTCCATAGATAGGGCTAGGTCTACTTATGATCGGAGCGCGAAATGCTTAAACGCGCCCCCTTCGGACTACTCGATTTTATGTCGCGTACCTACCACGGAGACGCAATAGGTGTCCCAAGGAAAGGACACAACATCATTTAACGACGCATCAAGCACGCGTCAACCCATACCAATAGGGAGTTCTTTACTTAGGCTTTCTACTGCCTTTCTTTTTATAGTTACGGCTACGGTTAGTAGAGCTATCCTCTACGGTAACACCGTCTTTGTTGCTACCGCCTTTGCTCAGTGCTTTCTTGTGACTAACGTCTTTACCTTCACGCTTGTCAGCCTTGCCGTTACCGTTGGCGTCTTTACCTTCTCTGTCCATCTTGCGTCTGGCACGCTGTCGCTCCATCCTAGCCTCGAACGCTTTACTGCCGACAGGGGCATTCACCTGCTTCTTTCTTTTACTGCGCATTAGAGTTCCTCGCTTGACGCTAACTTGTTAGCTATTTCGTGTATATTAGAATTTGTAATTTTTTTAATGCCTTCCACAGTACTGTTTCTCTGCATTTTACGTAGGGCAATTCGTAAGTATCGCATGTACCCTAATAAGTTACGTAGTTCTATACACTTATCATGCCCACCTTCATCTCCAATCTTCGCGCAATAAACTTTCAAAGCACGTAAATTTTTATTTTTAGTTATATTTTTTGTGGTGTACGTGTTGTTTAACTCTTCCTTTAACTTATATATACGAAGTTTTACTACCCTTACCACTTCTAGCATTTCTACTATGTTTTTAGGTATGGCAGTAACTTCTTCGGGGGGTTGAGAAGTAACTACTCTAGCTAACTTGTTAATGGGTTCTCTAACTAATAACTCATTTAGGTTCATTAGTTTCTCCCATTGTGTACGCACTCGGTAACAATACAGTGCCTACGACATAATCCACTTTGGTGGGCATTCCACACATCATTTTCAAATGCTTGTTCCATGCGGTTGTAGTCTGATAACCACTTCTCCCATAGCCTAGGCTCATCCGGCTTGGAGTAGTCTTCCTTTATTAACTCACCACACACTACAAATAATAGGCCGCCCTTCACTTTCTCTAGCTTGGGGTACATCTTGAACATGCTCATAGCCATCAGTTCTAACTGGCCTTTATCAGCGTACCTAGTATTTTTACTTGTCTTGTAGTCTACCACATAAGCTGTTTTGGTGCGTTTGTTTAGGATAACTAAATCGGCAATACCACGCCACCACACGTTGTCATCTCGGAACCCGCACGGCTCTAGGTTCTCAGTAAGCCCCATCTCCAACTCGCACAGCTTCTCACCTTCTATGCCATTCAGTACATCAAGTACGTCTTTACAGTAGTTGTACTTTTCGGGTAGCGGAGTGCCATCCCTAATGTATTCCTCTGCGGCAAGGTGTACGGCAGTGCCATATAGCATGGCCTCTGTCTCTGGCTCCCTGTAGTCCTTTGCCACCTTGAGGTGGTAGAACTTCTTAGGGCACTGCTCGAACGACTTAATCTTTGAGAACGACCACGGGGTTATACTCAACGTAACCCCCGCGAATAAGATCGGAGGCAATCAAGTTTAACTATACTGTCGTGATGCCTAGACCAAAATATGTCATCAGTTACTGCAAAGCCTTTCGGTGCCTCTCCTAATGTAAACTGTAAGTTAGGAAATTTTTCATTTGCGAAATATTCCATAACCCCTTCAGCCATTTCTTTGTCAGTGTACATACCATCCACGTAACGCGTACCTAGAAATGATATTATATATCTACTCATTCTGATTCTATACCCTCTATAATACCTGCGGCCACTACTAACTCAGCTATCAACGTGTGCAACATATCCTTATCCATACATATAGTATTCTTATGCTCCACAGTACCTTCCATCTCGCACTGCTCTATAAGTATTATCTCTTCCCCCTCTTTTGTTTCCCCTACTATTATAGTCAGGTAGTCTCCGTCAGTTTCGAGGGAGTCAGAGGTTACTTCTTTGGTACGCTTAAACTCGTTAATATCCGTTACATTACCCAAACCATGCTCCCAATATCATAAACACAACTGCAATACCTACCGCATGTATCCTACTAATTTCTACAGTACCAAAGGCGTACTCTACAACTTTAGTGCGTAGTTCAGACACGTTGCTACGTGCTTTCTTTAGTTCCCTGTCCGCGAACGCGTGGGCTTCTTTCATTGCTTTTTCTATATCACTCATCCTGCCGCTTCTCCGTATGATTTACCATTATCTGATTCGCACGTGATAGGCAAGCCTTCCGCCCAAGGTGCGGTGCTACTCATACACTCTTCAATGTAACGTGTAGCTTCTTTAAGTTCATCCTCTGGTACACAACATACCACGGAATCATGTACAGTCAAAGCGACCTTATACCTTTTAGCAATCGCTAACATCTGATCGCCAATGATACATCTAGCTATCGCTTGGCATATATTCTCTGTGACCTTACCGCCATATATCCTAGTGTAGCCACGCCGAGTCTTGTACTTAAACTCCGGCCCACGCTCACCCTGCTCGTACTGTAAGTCGTCATACCGCATCTTGAGTCCAGACGGTAGTAGTATCCAACCATTACGCCCGTCAGCCCCGTACTTAACTATCCCATTGGGGCCGAGGCTACCCGAGTTACCACGCGACATCTCAACCAGCATGTTCTGACAGTCACGCCATAACGTGTTTATCTTCCAGTTAGCGTCTCGGTAGATTCGGATTACCCTGCGTGCTTCCTCTACGTCCATGTTAGTACCAAACGACTGTAGCTGGTCTGCAAAGCGTACCGCACCCATGCCATACCCTGCACCCAAGATAGTAGTCTTACCTACAAAGCGTTGATCTTTCGTGACCGCTTCTTCTGGTATGTTGTATATCTTAGACGCCATCTTTATATACACGTCTTCCTTGTCGGTAAACGCTTGGACTAAATCATCTTGCCCTGCAAGCCACGCCAGTACACGCGCTTCGATCTGCGACGAGTCACAGTCAACCATCATGTACCCTTCGGGGGCAAGCATACTGTTCTTTAACTTCTTACCATTCACACCACGGCTAGGTAGATTCTGGATGTTGATCTTGTCATCGCCACCCCACCTACCAGTGTGTGCCGCGTAGTATCTTACAGGTACCGGGAGAAGTCCGCGTTTAGCTATACCTATAAACCTCTCAGTACGTGATTCCTCAAGCGTACTCTTGGTGCCTAGCCTAGCAGTTACGAGTGCTTGCACTCTAGGGTCAGAGTGGTTCTCCAATGCCTTGAACTGCTCGTCATTCTTAGCGAACGCGAACGTCTCTTTGTTAGTGGTAAGACTTATCTTTGTAGGGGGTATGACACCTAGCCCCTCAAGCAATTCGGCAAACTTAGGATTACTCATAAGTTCTTTCTTTGTAACACCAGAAGACGTTATCAAGTCTTCCTTTATCTGCTTGGTGTCTTCCAAGTGTTGCTCAAGTAGTCCTAAGTCCAACTCCAGTACAGGCTCCACGAACATGCGTAGCGTACAGTCTATAAGGCGTAACTCCCCCTTGGGGAACCCTCTGCCCATAACATTAAACAGCTTATAGGTTAACTCCACGTCATTGATGCAGTAGTCGCCGTACTTGTCTAACTCCGCATCAGTGAAGTCCAGCCTACGCTTACCTATCGCATCTAGTACTTCCGTCCCTTTAGCGCCGAGGCCGTACCTCTGCGTAAGCGCATGGAGAGAGCCGCCAACTTCAACACCGTGAAGAGCACGAGCAATACAAAGGGTGTCAGTAAGAACGCGAGGATGAACGTCAAATAACCAACTAAGAATAGCGCCATCAAACAAAGTGTTATGACATAGTAGTACAGATGAACCCCAATCGAATGTATGTAAGTATTCTTTAAGTTCTTCGTGCGTACCACTAGCCCATTCTGTAGCATTGTTATTTACCTTTACACCTACACCCACTACCTCAAAACGAGGATCACGTATGTAGGCTTCTGTTGTCATCTTACGGAGAGAGAAGTCCTTGTCATAATACGTTTCAAAGTCAATCGTTATCAAGTCCATCTTCATCCTCCTCTATGTCCACTACTTCCATGTCTGCCTTGTGTTCGGCTTCGGTGATATGCTTGGGGGCTTCCTTATCCCCAAACACCTTATCCCAGTTATCCCTGAACGTAGCGGCTGTAGGGCGCTGACGGCTACCCTTACTCATAGTCCATAACCTCTATTAACTTGTTTAGGTACCACTGCGCTTTCTGCAAGTCCTCTAACGGCTTGCCCTTCCGCTCGTACCTCCAAAGGTATTTCAGACAGGCACCCTTGCAGTACCCTTGGAATGCTTCGGCAGTCATGCTTGCTTCTATACCCTCAATACATTCGATATTGCCATAGGTATAGTGATTGGGGTGGTTGACCATATCATCGGACGTGTCGGCCATAGCCGTGCCCCAATGCTCTAGCCCAGTCTTTTCTAGGGCAGGGCCGAGTCCACGTAGCCTATCCCAATCGGCTGGTGTTGCATCATTAATACTCATACTATCCTCCGAGGATTTGTTTAATATCGTACATGTTGTCTTCATTAACTACGTACGCGATTCCGTACGCTTCGCTTATCTCTCTGAGATTCTTCTCCTGTAAAGCTGTTGGTGTGTTCTTACCCGCTTTACATTCGATCCCAAAGAACTTTCCGTTGTAGCAACCTACTATGTCAGGCACTCCGCTCTTACCGTATCCCCCAGTAGCAGGGAAAAAGTAGTAGCACCCTAACGCTTTCAGTTGCTCAACGATCTTCTTCTTAACCTTCCCTTCTGGCGTCATCGCCATAACCCTCTCCTTTTCGTCGAGAACTGGTATCAGTCCCTCTGTTATTTAAATACCCAAAACGTGTGCTCGTCGATACGCCTACCAATACCCTCTACAGGTTCGGTGGGCGGTGTAGGGTCACACATCATCAGCACCGAGAGCCTTTCTTCAAGCCACTCCGGTACATCTTCATCCAGATCATATAACCCCTCACACTCCGAGTCAACACAATTCATACCCAAACACGTTACCTCGATACTGTTAGTGTACCCCAGCGTAGAAACGCGGTAAGCGTTAGGCATCTCTGTCGGATCGTCCCATATTGTATCACTGTGTGACATAGAACAGAGCCTCACTGTGGCGATACCCAACCTGCGGTATGTAGTCTCCCACCCCACATATAGATAGAGTAGACAGCTTACCCAGCACGCCATCGGGTAAGTCATCATAGTAAGTATCAAACTCCAACAGCCTAGTCCCATGCATATTGTGCATATCCCCCACGGAACACACATCGAACGCTTGCTTGCCTAACCTCTCGTATACTCGTACAGCATACATAGGCATCTCTGCGTCAGCCTTGGATTGATCTTTCACCCCCTTGGCCACACGTAGAGACGTTAGATTATCTGGCACAGTCTTATCTAAGAACTCATGTCCAGAGTCCAACAGCATGTACATCTCATTGAGTATTGGAGTACACCTGTCTTCATTTGTCTTGTCCCACCTCGCACCGAACAGTTGCGTCCACGCAGTGCTATGCTTATCTTCAGTATTATCTACCGCGCGCATTAACGCACTCCTACACTTAGTCCTACTGGCAAGCACTACATCACTGTGCGTACATCTGCGCAAGTACTTCTTTGCGTTCTTCTTGGCCTGTCCCTGTAGGGCAGTGATCTTTGTGCGGAACTCCGAAGAGTAGTTGCTGTGCTTGTTATTGGTTATGTCTCTACTGTACACACTGTACACCATCTTCTCGTTGGTATGACAGAACCCCACGTCTATCCAACCCATAGTGTATTCGTCCTCGGGGTAGTAAACGTGATACACCGTGTCTCGGGCGTTGTCCTCTTGGTCAGGGCGTATCTCACAACCTCTGAAGGCTTTCTTTATCTCATTGATAAACCAATTCAACTCTTCACGGTTTGACGCGTTACCTACGGGTGAAGGCAGGGCAATCTTCTGTACGTCAGCAACTGTATATAAAGAGTACTTCCCCTCATCGTTGTACGAATAATGTGATTCAGCCATGTTATTTCACCTCTCTGTATTCTTCAAACGAGTCATTGAACATACCCATGTAGTTGATCCACGCGTTGAACTTGGTGCGGAACTTCTTAGGGTCACTTGTCAGGCTGACGTTTTTGTCAGAAAACCCAGACCAGTATCTGTTACCCATGCTATCGGCTACCTCGCACAGGAACGCGTGTACCATAGTGGTACGTTGCTCGTGTTGATCGTCCATTAGCATGTCTCTAAACGTGTTACCCTTGACTGTACTAGCCCCCCACGTTGCCTCGCGGTTTGAGTCCCAGTCCATAGTGCCCTCAAGTATCGGGGTCATAGTCCACGCCCAGTGCAAGTACTCGTCGATAGCTTTCTTGTACGGTGCCTTGGCTTCCTTGTTAACACGTACTCGTATGACAGGTACAGGGTGCGGATCGCTAGTCAATGTCCATGCCCCGTTGTGTCGGTGCCCTGCGACTGGATTCTGTTTACTGGTGGTAAACACCACCGGCTTATCAGCACTCTTAGGTAGGTAGTAGCGGTTGCCCTCATAACGCACGTACTGCTTTCCGCTATCTATAATGAAGTCCATGCCCAGAGGCATACAACGATCAAGGAACGAGTACCTGCCATTGTGTGCGCCGTCACCACGCTCGTTACGGAATTGCACTGTGTCAGTGCCATCGGCATTGCGAGTCCAGACCACTGCTGGGGTGGCGGCGGCATAGTTCGTTTGAATACCGTAATCTGATAACACGTACTGGTGTGGGGACACCTTAATGATGCACTCCCACTTACGTCTGCGATCCCCGATAGGCACTATGTTAGTATCCCTGATTGGTTTGGTGTTGTTATACAAATGTTCCACGTGCGTGAAACTGTCTAGTCCATAATTATATATAGCCATAATATTGCTCCGAGTTGTTTTGTTATAACACGTGTTATAACTTTTAGTTAGTTACCATTTGATTTACTACTAGGTATGCAAAAAGTACACACAGCGCGAGTGCTCTATACCCGTAGTCTTCTTTCTTTTTATCGTCCATACCTTACCCCTGTTGTATGCGTTGCCACGCACGTTGCACTGTCCCCACGTCATTGCGGTCATAGTCACTGTCCACTGGTGTATCCCTAACGTGGTCATAGTAGAACTCCAACGCCTCGTCTATAGTGTTGACAGCATCTGCCCACTCCATACGTAACTCCTCCGCAGTTGACCGGAGGCAATCTTTTGAGGCTTGTTTGTAATTGTTATCGCTCATATCAATCTCCTGTTTAACCATTCACCTGATAACTTCTCTGCATGTGTATCGAAAGAACTCTTCAATGGTCGATCTGCTGACCTGTTGATAGCGTTGCCCTCGTAGTCATAGTTCTGATACATAGGGCGCAGATGCGAGTTATACACCTCAAACACTCTGTGTAGCCTAGTAGACATAGAACTTGGTTTGATGTTCGCAACCTTCGCGTAGTCCCTCGCGGAGTACATGTGTCCTGTTGTTAACTCAGGGTGCGAACCCATAAACTTTATCAACCTTGCTGTCATAGCATATCCCTCGACTTGATGTGTACTGCCTTACCCTCATCGGGCACTGCGCTCTTGTTGTCCAGTATCGCCCAGAGTACGGGACAAGTCCAATCACCCCATCCAGAGTACAAGTAGCCATCGGTCAGAACGATACACGCTTGAGGCTTGATACCCTCGTCGGCCATGTACTGCGTGACGCAGTTGACATCGGTACCACCACCACCCATAGGCTTGGTAGACTTGACCAGATTGTCTAACTCGTGCATGTCGTATGCCTCGTCACCCACAACACTGCTACCCCAGTACAGTAGGCGTAGCTTGTCAGGTTTGGCTGTGTCGCATACACCCTTGACCTCAGACAGGAACGCTGTCAACTCTCGCTGTCCCACAGAGCCTGACGTGTCAATGGCAATGACCAACTCACCCACCTGCTCACTGATACCGCTAGGCATGATGATACCCTGACTCATCAACCTGCGATTGGGTCGAGCGTATGTAGAGTAGTCGCTACCTGCACACGTGTTCTGTATGAACTCACGCAACACCTCACGCCAATCAATCTGTGGCTGTAGTAACTCGTCGAGATCGCGGTTGCCTGTACCACCCATCTTACCTGCGGCCATAGCACCCTGACGTATAGCCTCGTCAATGTCACGCGCCAACTCACGCTTGTCCTCGTCGGATAGAGACTGCGCACCCTCCCAGTCGTGCTCGTCAAGTCCTGCGCTACCACCCCCACCGGGGGAGCTGGAAGGTTCACCATCACCCCCTGACTCGTCATCCTGTGAGCCATCACCCTGATCGTCTTGCGACTGCTCGTCTTGCTCCTTGCGTAGGATGTTGAACACCTGTGCGCTGTCCATACCACGGAACCGCTCATCAACTAGCCCACCCTCGGGTAGTGCGGCGAACCCATCTTGCCTGTTGTCATCGACGATCTTGATGTTGATAACGTAGTCACACGCGCAGTTAGCTAGATGCGGATCAATCTCATACATCCACTGCCATATCTCAAGGTGGCGGTGTAGCTTGTGCCCCTCGTCCTCGTGCAGTACTAGCCCACGCAATTCGGCATCGGTCAGTCCATCAACAAACGCACGTCCGTACTTCACATCACGCCCATTGGTACACGCTGTCGGTACATCGTCATCGATAGTTTTCTCACCGATC
>Ga0209659_1000798_pt1 | contig 19337 bp, 17 predicted proteins | sample SaaInlLV_10m_DNA_FD_184658 | JGI IMG/M metagenome (GOLD analysis project Ga0209659, IMG submission 184658) | Marine microbial communities from expanding oxygen minimum zones in the Saanich Inlet - SI072_LV_10m_DNA (SPAdes) (version 2) | ecosystem: Environmental > Aquatic > Marine > Intertidal... | reverse complement strand
TTATTATTTTAAAACTGGTTGGGATGGAATTTAACTTCTTGGTCATGATGGGCTTATTGCTGGGTTTAGGGATGTTAATCGATGGAGCGATTGTAGTAACAGAGTATGCGGATAGAAAAATATCCGAAGGCTTAGATCGCACAGAAGCATACAGACTAGCGTCTAAAAGAATGTTTTATCCAATTCTATCTTCAACCGCAACTACCATAGCTGCATTCACACCTTTAATTTTTTGGCCGGGGTTTACCGGCCAATTTATGAGCTATCTTCCACGAACTGTGTTTATAGTTTTAAGCGCATCACTTGTTTATGCAATGATTGTTACGCCTGTAGTTGGGTCGATATTTGGTCAAAGAAGATCAACATTGGTGTCTGGCGAAAGTGAGCAAACCGGAGAGGTAATATTCGATAAAATTTCAAGCGTATATGGAAAGGCTCTGAAAAAATTTGTTAAAAATCCTGGAGAAACACTCATTGCAGTGTTGATGCTTTTGTGGTTTTTTGGTTTTGCAATGTATGGAAACTTTGGTAAAGGCACTCTCTACTTTGCTGAGGTTGAGCCAGTTGCAGCAGAGATTTCAATCAGAGCAAGAGGAAACTTTTCTGCGAATGAGTCTAAAGAAATCATGGAAGTCGTTGAGGCTAAAATATTAGAAGTACCAGACATTGAAAACCTATATTTAACGACTGGATCCCAATGGTTTAACTCAGGGGGAGATACCATGGCAAGAGGTTTTATGGAGGTCGTTGACTCAAAATATAGGAATCGCACTGGTTATGACATTATTGATCAGGTCAAAGAAGTTACCTCCAATGTTCCTGGAATAATTGTTGAGGTTACTGCCGAGGAGGGAGGGCCATCATTTGGCTCCCCAATTGAATTAGGTATCTTTGGCGACAATGAGGCTGCCGTTGCAAGAACAACAGAAATGATAGAGCAGTACATGAAGAATGATGTCATTGGTCTAGCTAATATCAGATCTACCCTACCCTATTCGTTGATTGAGTGGAGAGTCGATGTTGATAAGCAGAAGGCTGCTCAACTTGGGGTCAGCATCTCTGATATTGGTGCCTTGGTTCAAATGCTCACCAATGGTTTTAAGGTTGGAGAATATAGGCCCGATGATTCAAAGGATGAAATTGAGATTAGGGCAAGGTTCAGTTCTCAGATGAGGTCATTAAGTGGAGTTGAAGATCTAAAAGTTAATTCAATTAATGGCCTGATTCCCATTAGTACATTTATTAAGTTAGTGCCTACAGAAAATCGTCAGTCGGTGGTCAGAAGAAATGGAAAATTTTTTCATGAAATAGGCTTGGCAACTGCTTCTTCTGAATTTTTGGTTTCCACGAAAGTGCAAGAAATGAGAGAGTGGATAGCAAAACAAGAATTTGAAAAAGGGATTACAACCAAGTTTAGAGGGATGCAAGAAGAAACCGAAGAGGTGACTGAATTTCTAGGTATTGCCGCCTTTACTGCTCTAGCTTTGATGTTAATTTTACTCGTGACTCAATTTAATAGCTTTTATCAATCAGCCTTGGTTTTAAGTGCAGTTTTTATGTCGATAGTAGGTGTGTTGATTGGATTATTGATAACAGGCAAACCATTTAGTACTACCATGACAGGGATTGCCATTGTTGCCTTGTCTGGAATCGTAGTGAATAACAACATTGTATTAATCGATACATTTAACCGCCTGAAAGAAGAATTTCCAAGCTTATCTAGGGAAGACGTTGTAATAAAAACTTGCAGGCAGAGATTAAGACCAATTTTACTTACAACTGCAACAACTATCTTTGGGCTTATGCCATTAGCTATGGGATTGAGCATAGATGTCATAGGGAGAGAAATTATAGTTGGAAGTCGAGTAGTTGGTTGGTGGGGAGCATTAGCATCTTCAATTGTTTTTGGACTGGCTTTTAGTACAGTACTTACCCTGATCTTCACTCCTGCGGCACTGGTAATTCCCTCAAGAATAAGAGCGTGGCTGCAAAATAGATATGATTTATTTAAGCCCACAAGTTAAGTGCTGAAAAAAATAGCATAAGTTACAATAAACAATGACAAAAAAAGACACAGTAAATTTTGAGGCTTCCTTGAAAAAACTCGAGCAAATTGTTGGTAAGCTTGAAGACGGAGATATTAGCTTGGAAGATAGCGTTAAATCTTTTGAAGAAGGCATTGGTCTAGTAAAAGAATGCCAAAAACAACTCTCCGAGGCAGAGCTAAAGGTCAAGAAACTTTTAGACAATGGCGAAACAGTAGATTTAGAAGATTAAATACAGAGCATGCCCTCCTCTTTTCTATCTGAATGTAAACAGAAGGTTTTAAATAGAATTGAATCTCTGCTCACCCAACAAGATCAGGTTACATCTTCAATGCGCTACTCTGCGCTTGCAGATAGTAAATGTATAAGGGCAGGTTTAGTATTTGCATCTGGAAAGCTTGAGGGGAAATTAGATGAAGTTGGTTTAACTGATATTGCAACTAGCCTTGAGTTAATGCATACCTATTCTTTAATTCATGATGATCTGCCAGCTATGGATGATGATGATATGAGACGAGGACAGCCATCTAATCACCTTAAATTCAATGAGGCTACTGCCATTCTAGCTGGAGATGCATTGCAAGCTCTAGCATTCGAGACCATTGCTTCATCTAAAGCCATAACAGATGCGCATAAAGCAGAGGCTGTTAGAATGCTTGCTGTGGCTTGTGGGCACCAAGGAATGGTTTTGGGCCAACAATATGATTTAGACGCAGAAAAAAATGAATTATTAGATATAGAGTTAATTCATTCGCTAAAGACCGCGAAATTAATCCAAGTTGCTTTAACCATGCCTTATTTAGGAAATGAAATGTACAAGAAAACACAGGTACTGCTCAGTAATTTGGGTGGAAAGATTGGCCTTGCATTTCAAATTATGGATGACGTATTAGAGGTTTCTTCGGACTCTGTCATACTTGGAAAAAGTAACTTGTCTGATCTCACCAATAAAAAAATGACATATGTCAGTGTTTATGGTCTTGAGGCATCCATTCAAAAAGCAGAAGCTCTTTCTCATTTCTGTATTGAGCAAATACAAGAAAATTTTGAAGTTGAAAAAACAAGAGAACTAATTGAATTAATGCATTTAATGGTTTCTAGATCTAACTAACATGAAGATATTTTCAGAAATCCCCACAGAGCTTCCAGTAACCACTGTGCTAAATAAGATACTTGTGCCTGCTGATATTAAGAACCTTTCATCTGTTGAGCTTAAAACTTTAGCAGATGACGTAAGAGCGCATATGCTGTATTGCGTTGGTCAAAGTGGAGGACATCTTGGCGGTGGTTTAGGCGTCGTAGAACTAACAGTTGCATTACAGTATTTATATAATACCCCTGAAGATAAGGTAATTTGGGATGTAGGTCACCAAGCTTATCCCCATAAAATTCTTACTGGCAGAAAAGATGAATTAACATCTATTCGGCATAAAGATGGTTTGGCTCCTTTCCCCTCTAGGGCAGAAAGTCCTTATGATGCTTTTGGTGTAGGCCATTCAAGCACTTCAATTAGTGCGGCGTTAGGAATGGCAATTGCAAATGCAGAGAATGATAAAAAAGTTGTTGCTGTTATTGGGGATGGTGCTATGACGGCAGGAATGGCATTTGAAGGATTAGCCCATGCTGGTCACATTAAATCTGATATGTTGATTATTCTTAATGATAATGACATGTCGATCTCCGAAAATGTTGGAGGTCTAAATAATTATTTTTCAAGAATTTGGGCGTCAAAGCTTTACAAAGGAATTAGAAAAAGTGGTAAAGGTTTTCTAGAAAATCTTCCTCAAGCTCATCATATTGCTAGAAAAGTTGAAACTCAAATGAAAGCAATGGTCGCGCCTGGGAGTATTTTTGAAGAATTAGGTTTAAATTATATTGGTCCAATAGACGGCCATAACATCAATGAATTAATTTCTGTGATTGGTAACCTCAAGGACTTTGATGGTCCGCAGTTTTTACACGTGATAACAAAAAAAGGTGCTGGTTTAGACCCTGCGGAGGCAGACAGAATTGGCTTCCATGCTATTGGGAAAATAAAGCCAATAGATGCAACCAAGAAAAAGAATGGTCCGAAATATCAAGATGTTTTTGGTCAATGGATTGTTGATATGGCCAAGCAAGATGAGGATTTAATAGCAATTACTCCAGCTATGAGAGAGGGATCAGGCCTTGTAAACTTTAGCAGAGAATTTCCTGAAAGATTTTTTGATGTTGCCATTGCTGAGCAACATGCGGTAACCCTTGCGGCAGGAATGGCCTGTGAAGATAAAAAACCGGTGGTTGCAATCTATTCAACCTTTCTGCAGCGTGCTTATGATCAATTAATACATGATGTAGCATTGCAAAATCTAAACGTGCTGTTTGCAATTGATCGAGCTGGGTTAGTGGGTGAAGATGGTCCCACTCACTCTGGGAATTATGATATTACGTATCTTCGATGTATCCCAAATATGATAATTGCCGTTCCAGCAGATGAAAATGAGACCAGGAAATTGCTAACCACTACTTTTATGCATCAAGGACCAGCTGCCGTAAGATATCCAAGAGGTGGGGGAATTAACTCTGCCATAGATCTTGAGCTAAACCCTCTTGAGGTAGGTAAAGGCAGAGTAATAAGCAAGAAGCAATCAGAAATACTTGTGCTTAATTTTGGAGCACTTATTGCAACCTCCCAAGAAGTGGCAGAAGAACTAGATGCTACCTTGTTAGATATGAGGTTTGTCAAACCATTAGATGAAGATTTAATAACAGAACATTCAAAGGATAAAAAAATTATTATCACTATTGAGGATGGGGCTATATCAGGTGGAGCAGGATCAGCAGTAAGTGAATGGGCTCAAGAAAATAAGATTAAATCTCAAATTGTTATATGCGGCATTCCAGATAAATTTATTGAGCATGCAAGTCGAGAAGAGATGATTGAAATGACTGGCCTTGATACAAAGGGAATTCTTGCCAAGGTAAAAGACTACTTACCTTAAGTGGCCCATCTTATCTCTCTTGGTATCAAGATAGTTTTTATTCTTTTCATTTTCACCTTCATGAAGAGAAGTTCTCTTGGTAACACTGATACCAACCTCCTCTAATGCGCTAACTTTTTTTGGATTATTTGTCAGAAGGTTTACAGAAGAAATTTTAAAATGCTGCAGAATATCTAAACAGATATTGTATTCTCTTAAATCAGGTGCAAATCCTAATAATTCATTCGCTTCTACTGTGTCATGACCTTGATCTTGAAGAGCATATGCCCTGATTTTATTGACCAGCCCAATCCCTCTGCCCTCTTGTCTTAAATAAAGCAGAATGCCTGATTTATTTTCCGCTAGCATTTGTAACGCTGCCTGTAATTGAGGGCCACAATCGCACCTCAAGCTATGCAGTGCGTCGCCAGTTAAACATTCAGAATGAACTCTGCACATTACCGCATCCTGCTGTTGAACATCGCCAATAGTTAAAGCAAGATGATCTTTGCCGTTAGGCTCTTCGAAAGCTGAAATAGTAAAATCACCAAACTTAGTTGGTAATTCTGATTCAGATATAAACTTGCAGCTATTCAATTGATTAAGTTAAGAAAAAAAGTGAAAAGAGTATAACACCTGCAAAGAGTCCAGCGAGCAAGTCATCGAATAGAATACCCCAGCCTCCTTTTATATTTTTATCCACCCAAGAAATTGGCCATGGTTTCCATATATCAAATAATCTAAACAATAAAAATGCTAAAAAATATGCAAATAAACTATGTGGCACAAACGCTAAAGTAACAAGCATTCCAGCTACCTCATCAATCACGATAGAAGAATGATCTCCAGAGTCACTCTCTTTATTTGCCTGCACACAAACATACCAAGATAACAGGATAAATAATGGCAGTATTAACCATACCCAAGTGTGTGCATTCGGAACAAAAAACCAGAGAATGACTCCAGCTAAACTTCCCCAAGTTCCAGGGGCAGGTCTAAGCAGACCAATGCCAAACCAAGTAGCAAGAACATGGGTTGGTTTTGTGAGGTTTGGAAAGTCCATATTAACTAAAATGATCCCAATTTTTAATTGATTTAAAAGGGTTATTTAGCACTCTAAGCTTCGTCCCTTTTATTACCCCAATAGTATGGCATTTTTTTCCAATAGATTTAATGTCGCTTTGCAGTAAATGTATTTTTTGAGGAGGCACTGTAAATAACAGCTGGTAGTCATCGCCAAATTCAAGACACTGCCTTTTAAGCTTGTTATCAGCGACAGGAACTTGAGCAATATCTATCTCACATCCAACTCCAGATCTAGCAATTAAATGAGAAAGATCTTGAATGATTCCATCGGATACATCTATCGCTGAAGATGCATGTTTGGCTATTGTCTGCCCAAGAAGGATCTGTGCTATTGGAAAAAGATAAGGCCTAGTTTTTGCATTGACTGAAACTGAGGACTTAAATTCACGCAGTCCAAGATAGGCTTTACCTAATTTATCTGAGATACATAACAGATCTCCTGGTTTAGCCCCAGACCTTAAAAGAATGTTTTTAAATGGTTTGCCCAAAACGGTAACGCTAATCTGCAAGGGTCCTTTGGCTAAATCACCACCAATTAAAGGAAATTTGTGCTCAGTTGACACTTTTTGTAGTCCCTTTTTAAATTCCTTCATCCAATTTAAGTCCATTCGAGGCATCACCAACGATAAATTGAATGCAACAGGAGTTCCGCCCATTGCCGCAATATCACTCAATGCAGTGCTCACAGCCCTGTATGCAATTGCTTTGGGGGGCATAGATTTTAAAAAATGAATCCCTTGAACAGAAGTATCTGTGCTCATTAAGAGCTTAGATTTTGATGCAAGAATTGCACAGTCATCGCCTACTGCTAATTCAATGCCATTGGATTTTAAATAAGAAGCACCAATACCAGATAGGTACTTCTTAATGATTGTGAATTCTGAATTTATCTTAACTTGGGTATCTTTCAAATAAGCCTGATGCACCCATTCCTCCACCAACACACATGGTGACTACACCAAATTGCTTGTCTTGATTTTGAAGTTCGCGAACAATATGACCCACTTGTCTAGATCCTGTCATACCAAACGGATGGCCGATAGAAATAGAACCGCCGTTTACATTAAGTTTATCCATTGATATTCCAAGCTGATCTCTGCAATAGGCAACCTGAACTGCAAAAGCTTCATTCAGCTCCCAAAGATCAATGTCATCAACGCTCATGTTATGAGAATTTAAAAGTTTTGGTACTGAGAACACTGGGCCTATTCCCATTTCATCTGGCTCACATCCCATGGTAGTAAAACCTCTAAAATATGCCAAAGGTTTTAAACCTTGCTCAAGTGCTTTTTCTTCGCTCATGATCAATGTCACAGATGCTCCATCAGATAGTTGAGAAGAATTACCAGCCGTGACTGTTCCATTTTCTGGATCAAAAACTGGTTTTAAGCCAGACAATGCTTCCATGGTAGTTCCTGGTCTGTTGCACTCATCTTTATCAACCACATAGTCAACTTCTTTTGAGTCACCTGTCTCTTTATTCATCAACATCATCTTTGTTGCCATAGGAATAATTTCATCGCTAAATTTTCCAGCTTCTTGAGCTGCTGCAGTTCTTTTCTGGCTCTCAAATGCTATTTCATCTTGTGCTTCTCTAGAAACGTTGTAACGCTTAGCAACAGTTTCTGCAGTCATTCCCATTGGGTAGTAGATTCCAGGATGCTCTTCTGCTAATTTGGGGTTTACAAACTCATGCATGTTGTTGTTGCCCGAAAGCATAGTGATTTGCTCTACACCGCCAGCAATTACAGTGTCGTAACAACCTGCCATGATCTGACTTGCTGCCATAGAAATAGTCTGAAGACCTGAAGAACAATATCTATTAACAGTCGTGCCACCAGTTGTCATTGGGAGGTTAGAAAGCACAGCTGCATTTCTTCCAATGTTATGACCCATGGGTCCTTCTGGATTACCACAACCCATAATAATATCTTCAACCATCGCTGGGTCTAGATTAGGGTTTCTATCAAGCATCCCATTAATAATGTGAGCCAACATATCATCGGCACGAGTGATGTTAAATCCACCTCGATGCGATTTTGCTAAGCCTGTTCTAACACTGTCTACGATTACTGCTGTTTTCATTGTTTTCTCCAAAAATAGTAATGGTTATTCTAAACGATCGTCTTCATTACTTAAAGACTTATACCAATTTGGAATCAGATCAATATTCAGCTCTTTTGCTTTAGTAAAAATATACGGCAGGGTGATTGGGCTAAATGGCAGAACGATTAAAATACCCAGGCCTAGATTTTTTAATATTTGTTGCAATTGAGAGTTGGCAATTTTAAGCTCTTCCTCAGAAACAGATCCTTCTGCAAATTTAATGTAGATATCAAGCATTTTCTTGTTTTCTCTGTTCTCAGTCAGAAAACTCTCCTGCAGCCTCGATAAAGTCTTGTTAAATCTTTTGGTAAATATTTTCATGTAAAAAAAAGCCCGGAATAAATCCGGGCTTTAGTATAACTATTTAGCTAAGAATTAAAAATTCCTGCCAAAATTGATTCCCCAGATTTTAGGATCGATGGCTACTCCGTTTTGGAAGCCTCCAACCGTAACATCTGTTGAGTAGTATCCATAAACGTGATCTTTGTCACCTAAGTTTCTTACATAAGCTCCCACATACCACTCTTCGCTAGCTGGAGTGTATTTTACTGATAGATCTGTCAGACTTACGTCTTCAACATACTCTCTAGCGCGATTGTAAACAGTACTGTAATAATCATCTCTGTAAGAATGATCTGCTCTTAATGTCCATGTACCTTTTTTAGTATCAATGAACTTGGTGATTCCAAGGCGCCAGTTAAGCTCAGCATTACCAGGCAATGAGTTTCCACTTAGGTCTTGTGCTACACCATCAGTTGTTGGACAAGGCAATGTAGTTGCATCCAAACCAAAGAATGGTTGAGTACATAGTGGTCCAAAAGATTTGAAAATAAGTCCAGCATCAGTATTTTGATATAAGACCAAGTTAGCCAAAAGAGCACTAGCACCGGCAGCACCGGCAAGCTGACATGGTCCGCCAGTCACAACACCTGCACTACAGAGACCAGAGTATTGTAACCAGTCTTTTAAGAAACCAGTTGCAGTTCCCCCAATAGGTGCAAACAATAGATCGTTAGACAATGTCTGCGTTGCATTATTTGGGTTTAAAGGATCTATAGCTTGAAAATCATCAACCGTTGCAGTTGTTTTTGAAACAAATCCATCAATCATGATTGTTGAAGTTAAGAAGAATGTAAATTCAGCCTCGATACCTTCAATCGTTGCATCGGCATTAGAGTTTAGTGATGCTCTATTCACAATTTTAGAAAGCTGAAGACCCTCATAGTCATTGGCGTAAGCTGAAACATTTAAGAGCAAAGCTCCATCCATTAGAGTATTTTTCATACCAATTTCTAATGTATTTGCGATTTCAGGCTCAAAAGTTGTTAAGCCGACAATATCAGTGGTATTAAATCCACCAGGTTTGAAACCTGTTGAGTATGTTGCATAAATCATTTGATTATCATTTAAAGCATGATCAATACCAAGCTTGTAAGTAGACTCATCTGATGCATAAGATCTTGGGACTGGAGATGGTTTCACTTGACCATAATAGCCTGCACCTAGATTCTGAAGATCAAGCAATGAATTAAATGCAAAGTCATTGATCTCAAATTCTGTGTATCTGCCACCAAACGTGACGTTTGTGACATCGCTTAAAGCAAAGTACATCTCACCATAGATAGCTTTAGAATTTCTGTTCAAATTACTGTCTGCATGGAAGTGCTTCTGCCAAGGTGGAAGAGTAACTTTCGCTGCTGCTGTTGCAGCTGCTGCATTTGCTGCGCCAGCTAAGACTGCGCCCTGGGCTGCTGCTGGAGGAATAAGTCCAGCCATAACACCTGCTGTAACTTGAGCGCTAACAATTGGCAATGCGCCAAAGTAATTAACCCAGTAAGGTGCTCCACCATAGCCTGCACTTGCTGGAGAGAATACTTGTGCATTTGGTCCAGATGATACGTTGCCCCAATACTCCATGTAAGGAGTAGCAATGCCGTAATTGGTTGCACTTTGAGTATCATCCATATAAAAACCAAGAGTGAAATTAAATGCTCCGTCGTAATCAGAAGTAAACCTAAGTTCTGTTTGACTCCATTCAGAATCATTTGTCGATCTGTCTACAGCTCTATCAGAAGCAAATGTTTGCGTTCCTCTGCCCATGTTGCCTATTGAAGGATCATAAAATAGATTCGCCGTTACAGGTCCTAATTGAAATGGAACCACGCTAACCGCATGATCGTAATCTGCGTAATCTTCATACTTTCTTGTGTGGTAAGAATAAGTAAAGACCATGTTCATGGTGTCAGATAAATTTGAGTTAATTTCAAATACACTGTTTTGAAGAACAGTTTCATGTGTTGGGGTTGAATCAAGATCAACTGAACGAACATCTGTAGAAGGGTTATTTCTGTAAATCGTGTAATCTAAAGAAGGGTTTTGGAACTGAAGGTATGGCACCCAATGTCCGTAACTTCCAGGAGACCAAACAGCTTCCATGCCATTTTCAAATGGGCTACAACCATAGAATTTATCTTGCTTACAGTATTGTCTAGCAGCCCTAAGACGATTATCGTCTGCTTGAGTGTTTTCATAGATCAAGCTAATAGTTGTGTCATCAGAATAATCCCACTCAAAAGACATTCTGCCTGCAAGTGTATTTCTGTCATCTAGTTTCTGGTCATTATAGCTATTAGTAACAAAGCCGTCCCTTTTAAGAGATGCAAACGCAAATCTTGTTCGCATTGTGTCGGATAAAGGAAGATTAATTGCACCCGATACTCTTGATGAATTATAGTCAGCTAGGTCAACCTTAATGTTGCCTCCGGCTTCACCGTCAGGTCTTTTTGTAATCATTTGAATCACACCACCGGTGGTTCCTGCTCCAAACAATGAACCTTGAGGTCCTCTAAGCACCTCAACACGCTCAACATCAAAAAGTTCAGCTTCGTATAAACCTGATTGAGATGCAGACTGACCATTCCAGAAATAACCAATCGCTGCACTGGTTGAATTACCAACAGCAAAGTTACCAATACCTCTAAGTGTTATAGCAGAACCTGAGTATGCCCCTTTAGCAAAGCCTAATGTAGGCACTGCAAACTGAAGATCCTCAAAGTTTTCGATCTGCTTAACTTCTAGATCAGAACCAGTGATGGCTGTGATAGTGATAGCAGTATCCTGCAAACTTGTCTCTTTTCTTAAAGCGGTAACAACCACTTCTTCAACTTCTCTGTCAACAGAGTTATCTTGAGCAAATGCTGGAATAGCAATAAATGAAAATAAAAATACAAAGGCACATAGAAACTTGTTCATAATCTTCCCCCTAAAGTTGATTAACTAGAACGTATACATAAGATAATATAACCATGATTCAATGAATGCAATGATTTGTGAGGGTCAAATCAGTTTATAAAGAATGCTTATACAGGCTATAAAATTCGCTTATTTTAGATCTGCAGAGCTTTTATTAAGAACTTGCCTGGCAACGATCAACTGCTGAATCTGTTGAGTGCCTTCAAAAATATCTAAAATCTTTGAATCTCGAGAGAATTTTTCCAGCAAATGATCTTCTGAGAAGCCCTGCATCGAGCATATTTCAACACATTTTAACGATATCCTGTTACCAATCCTGCCCGCTTTCGCTTTGCCCATTGACGCTTCTTTAGAATTTGGCATTTTGTTGTCCATCATCCAAGCAGATTTATAGACCAATAATCTTGCAGCCTCAAGCTCAGCCTCTAACATCTCTAATTCATACTGAATAGCAGTTTGCTGTCCCATGGAAGCCCCAAAATTGTCTTCGTAACCCTCTTCAGCCAGCAAAGCTCTGGTCATATCTAGCGCTGCTTGGCCTAGCCCAATGGCCATGCCTGCAACCATAGGCCTGGTATTGTCAAAAGTCTGCATAGCACCGCCAAAAGATTTTTTTGCAGCATCAGCATCCATTTCCACTTCTTCTTTGCCGCCAAGTAAGTTCTCACGAGGAATTCTGCAATTATCAAAGATTAAGGTAGCGGTATCAGAAGCTCTAATACCTAATTTTTTTTCCAGCCTTGCAACAGAAAAACCTGGAGTGCCTTTTTCAACAATAAAAGAGCGTATTGCGGTTTTTCCCATGGCCTTATTTAAAGTTGCCCAGACCACAACGCAATCGCAACGATCGCCGTCAGTCACATAAATTTTTTCGCCATTGATCACCCATTCATCGCCATCTAAGACTGCTGCGGTTGATATGTTTTTGGAATCTGATCCAGCGCCTGGTTCGGTGATAGCCATGGAGGCCCATCTTTTGCCCCATTTATTTTTTTGATCTGGATTGCCCACCGCACTTATGGCCGCGTTGCCAAGGCCTGTTCCAGGTCGAGCCAAGAATAATCCTACATCGCCCCAACACATTTGCTCCAATGAAATTACTGCCCAAAGATTTCTGCCCTTCAGATCCATGGATTTGACTGAGTCATCTCCCATGCCAGTTTCTTTTTGCGCTGCCGCTGCCTGATTCAATTGCTCCATTTCTACTGGAGGCTCATGCTCTGCTTTATCGTATTTTCTTGAAATGGGACGCAAAATAAACTCCGCTGCCATTCGCATGGTCTCTTGAGTTTTTTGTAACTGATTTGGTAATAATGGATGTATCATTTTAAACTCCTGCTCCGGCTTCAAAAATGCCAATGGCTCTTAAATTTCTATACCACAACTCTACTGGATGCTCGTGAGTGAAGCCATGACCTCCCAGTAATTGCACCCCATCGGTTCCTATTTTCATTCCATGATGAGCAGCAAACCTATGAGTTAAAGAAGCTTGTTTATGGAAATCTGCTCCTATGTCTTTTAGTGCTGCAGCCTTGTATACCATTAACCTCATGGCCTCAATTTCAATTGCCATATCAGCCACCAAAAAAGCCACAGACTGTCGATTAGAAATAGGTTCGTCAAAGGCCACTCGCTCATTCGTATATGGCACAACGTAATCTAAAACAGCCTGACAAACTCCTAGAGCCATGGCTGACATACCTATTCTTGATGAATCCAATAATTCTTGAAAATTAATAGAATAATTATGGCCGCCCAATTTTTGAGAGGTCTTAATTTTACAATTAGATAGATTAATTTCTGATAAAGGCAATCCTTTTAAACCCATAAATTCTTTTGAGGTAATTTCCAAGCCTTCTGTATCTTTATCCAAGACATATAAATTGCTTTCACCGCTCTCGCTTGTTGCAGAAATTAAAAAGGAAGTCGCCTCCTCTGCAAAAGCAATGCCTGTTTTGGTGCCGTTGAGCATAAGCTCTTCCCCACTCTCATCAACCGAAACGCTTGAGTGTGATGCGTTGCCCATGATGCTTGAATTATTTATCCCAAGGCCAACATGAAACATTGATCCATCAGAGTATTGTTTTAATAATTCATTTTTTTGCTCTTCGCTTCCATGCTCAGTAATAATTTTTGCGGTTAGCATCGGCAAAGATAGCGACATAGCTAGGGATAGATCTCCGTATGCCAAAGCCTCCAAAGCAAGAGCTTGAGAAGTTGCGTCTTGAGCAATTTCCATGCCTCCATAGGCCTCCGGGATACCAAGAGATATTAAGTCTAGATTTTTCATTTTGCCAAGAAGTTCATCCGAAGGGCGACCGGCTGCTTCCGCATCTCTGGCAATAGGTCGCATCTCAGTTTCTGCAAATTTTCTTAGCATATCCCATGTCATTTGCTGCTCTTCGCTCATGGCAATATCGAAAGGATGCTCTGTCTTATAATCCTGCATAATAATTAGTATTAACTTAGTAAATAAATTTTTGTAGCGGGTAAATATTAACACCTGAATGCTTAACTGAAAGTGTTATGCGAAAATATAATATCTGCATCCGATCATCATGGTATTTTTTAATATATGAAAAAAGCTGAAAGAGCCCAAATAGTTCTAGACACACTAGAGGCACATTATCCAAAAACTCCAGTGCCCCTAGATCACAAAGACCACTTCACCCTTTTGGTTGCTGTTTTATTATCTGCTCAATGCACTGATGAGAGAGTGAATACAGTAACCCCTAAACTGTTTGCATTAGCCAACAATCCAAGAGATATGTGTAAGGTCAGCCCTGATACTATTTATAAAATTATTAGGCCATGCGGCCTAGGCCCCAAAAAATCAAAGGCTATTTATGATCTCTCGCATATTCTATGCTCATCTTATGGCGGCCAAGTTCCCGCAGATATAAAAGCCTTAGAGAAACTTCCTGGAGTTGGCCACAAAACAGCATCGGTGGTAATTAGCCAAGGCTTTGGACAGCCTGCATTCCCAGTAGACACTCACATTCATCGATTAGCTCAAAGATGGGGCTTGACCAAAGGAAAAAATGTAACGGAAACAGAAAAAGACCTAAAGAAAATCTTTCCAAAATCCTCATGGAATAAACTGCATCTTCAAATTATTTTCTGGGGAAGAGAGTTTTGTCAGGCTCAACAGTGTCATGGAATTAAGTGCGCTATTTGTAGGGCAACTTTTCCGAAAAGATCACAACCTTTTTCCCACAAGAAGCCTTAGATAATCTAAAATATTGGCAGAGTTAATTTGTTAATTAAAACCTTTGGAGTACCCCATGGAATCACAAGCAGATTCAATTTTTGGAAATTCGCAAACAATCGAATTGTATGATCAAGAACTTTGGCAATCCATTACCAATGAGTCTGTCCGTCAAGAGGAGCACATTGAGCTAATTGCATCTGAAAACTATGCAAGCCAGAGAATCTTAGAGGCTCAAGGATCAGTGTTAACAAATAAATATGCGGAAGGATATCCTCATAAAAGGTACTACGGTGGATGTGAGTTTGTCGATATTGCAGAAGAACTAGCTATTAGCAGAGCAAAAGAATTATTTAAAGCTGATTATGCGAATGTTCAGCCTCACTCTGGTTCATCTGCAAATGCTGCGGCCTTTTTAGCGATGCTTCAACCAAATGATATTATTTTAGGAATGAGCCTAGATCATGGGGGGCACTTAACCCATGGAGCAAAAGTTAATTTTTCTGGAAAAAACTACACTGCCTATCAGTATGGCCTTCACCCAGAGACTCATGATATTGACTATGATCAGGTAAGAGATCTTGCTAAACAGCACAATCCTCAACTGATCATTGCAGGTTTTTCTGCATTTTCAGGAATTATTGATTGGAAGATTTTCAGAGAGATAGCAGACGAAGTGGGTGCCTATTTCCTTGTGGATATGGCCCATGTGTCTGGCCTTGTCGCTGCTGGCTTATATCCATCGCCAGTGCCTTATGCTGATGTTGTTACCTCAACCACCCACAAGACATTGCGCGGCCCGAGATCTGGCATTATTCTTGCCAAAAAGAATGAAGACCTTGAAAAAAAATTAAACTCTGCTGTGTTTCCTGGCTCTCAGGGTGGCCCACTTATGCATGTAATAGCTGCTAAGGCTGTCTGCTTTAAAGAAGCTCTTGATCCAGAGTTTAGAGTCTATACTCAAGCTGTAATGGACCATGCAAAGCTAATGTGCAAAGTAATACAAAGCCGGGGCATTGATGTTGTTTCAGGAAAAACTGAAAATCATATTGTATTGATGGATTTAAGAAGTAAAAATTTAACGGGCAAAGACTGTGAATTAGCTCTTGGGCAAGCCAACATCACCACCAATAAAAATGCAGTGCCAAATGACCCTCAGTCACCCTTTGTAACTTCAGGGATTAGATTAGGGACTGCTGCTGTTACTACTCGTGGATTTGGGAAAACAGAAATTGAGATCTTAAGTAACTGGATTTGTGACATTGCGCTGGATTTAGAAAATACACAACAAATTAATGCTATCAAAGAACAAGTCGTTACAATGTGCAAAAGGTTCCCTGTATATAAATAATGTTCTGTCCATTCTGCCAAGCCCAAGATACTAAAGTCATAGACTCTAGGAATGTTGGAGATGGCTCTCAGATTCGCCGTAGAAGAGAATGTGAAGTCTGTCATGCTCGCTTTACCACATTCGAAACAGCCGATCTTGCATTACCAAGGATTATTAAAAGCGATGGGGAAAGACAACCTTTTAATGGTGTTAAATTGAAAGGTGGAATGCAGCGAGCCCTTGAAAAAAGACCTATTTCAGCCGAAGAAGTGGATGTGGTCTTTGGAAGTATCTTAACCGAGATCAGACAGCTAGGAGAAAGAGAAATTGCCTCTCGACAACTGGGCGAGATTGTCATGCGTAATTTAAAAAAAGTGGATCAGGTCGCGTATGTAAGATTTGCTTCCGTTTATAGAGATTTTCAAGACATTCAAGAATTTGCTGAAGAAATTTCTTCGCTATCTAAAGAGAAACCAAAAACTCGCAAAAAGAAGAAATGAAAGAACAGGAGTTCATGGCCCATGCAATTAAACTTGCTGTAAAGGGTCGGTTGAGCACTCAACCCAATCCCATGGTCGGTTGCGTTATTGTCAAAGGCAAGAATATTATCGGTGAAGGCTGGCATAAATGCTATGGTGGTGACCACGCAGAAATTGAAGCCATTAAGTATTGCAAGCGCAAATTTGGGGCAAAAAAAGCCAGGCAGTTATTAAAAGGATCAGACCTGTATGTCAATCTTGAGCCATGTTCAATTATTAAGAACACTCCCCCATGCGTTGATGCTCTGATAACTTTCGGAATTAAGAAAGTGATTTGCGGAACTCTAGATCCCAACCCTAAAATTAATGGCCGAGGCGTTAAACTCCTAAAGAATGCTGGCATCGATGTCTCTGTTGGGGTGTTAGAAAAAGACTGCAAAGAATTAAACAAGATTTTTTTTATTAACCAAAAAAAATCACGTCCCTATATTATTTTAAAAGCTGCTCAATCCTTAGATGGAAAGATTGCTTTAAAGAACGGTGCTAGCTCATGGATCTCTAACAGCCAATCCAGAAAAGATACTCACTTTATGAGGGCTCAAGTTAAAGCGATCCTGGTTGGAAAAAATACTGCTGTGAACGATAATCCTTCTTTGACTCTTCGCCTTTCGCACAAAGAATTAGGGCTAGCAAAAAGTTTACCCATACCTCAGCCAACTAAAATTATTATCGGAGATATAAAAAAAGTCACTGACGCAAAAAAAATATTTGCCAAGAATGCCAAGGTAATAACTGGCTCAAGGAAATCTGGGTTGGTAAAAAATAATGTTGAACATCTTCAGTATAAAAATAAAAATTTTTTAAACGCTTTCATGGGCGACTTACTTGCAAGAGATATCTCCAGTGTTCTAGTTGAAGGTGGGCAAGAAACTTTAAATGCATTTATTGCCAATAATCTTTTTGATGAGCTGGTGCTATATACTGCTCCAATATTTCTAGGCAAAAAAAGCATGGGTGCCACTAACCTTGAGTCACCTCTTCTGATAAAAGAAGCCGCTAAACTTAAGCTAGAAAAGCTAGAAATATTTGATGGCGATATTAAAGCTACTTACATAACTTAAATTGATTGGCTGATTTTAAATATTAGAGACATATATAAAACAATGGAATTCAACACAACCAAAGAACTTATCGAGGATATTGCAGAAGGTAAAATGGTTATTTTGCTTGACGATGAAGATAGAGAAAATGAGGGCGATCTAGTGTGTGCGGCTGAATTAATTGACGATAAAAAAATTAATTTCATGATTAGTAAAGCTAGAGGATTGGTCTGCCTGCCCCTCTCACCAGAAAAGTGTGACAAGCTTAACTTACCCATGATGACCAATAATAATCGTGCAAAACATGGCACTGGATTTACCGTATCGATTGAAGCAAAAGATGGAATAACTACAGGGATTTCTGCGGTAGATAGAGCTCTCACTATTCAAGCAGCTGCGAATAAAGATGCGGTAGCTAGTGACATTGTTCAGCCTGGTCATATTTTTCCATTGAGAGCCTCAGAAGGAGGTGTTTTAAGCAGAGCCGGGCATACAGAAGCAGCATGTGATTTATCTAGACTTGCTGGCTTAGAAGAAGCCGGGGTTATTTGCGAAATTATGAATGAAGACGGAACCATGGCGAGAAGAGATGACCTCTTAGAATTTGCAAAGAAATATGAAATGAAGATTGGCACCATCTCGGATTTAATCCAGTACAGAGCCTTAAAAGAGAAATCAGTCAAGTTTGAATATTCTAAAAATGTAGAAATCCAAGGAATATCATTTGAACTCTCTGCTTGGACAGATACTATTTTTAATAATCTTCATCTTGCATTTGTGAAAGGAGATATTGCTTCAGCTGATGCTCCATTGGTTAGGGTGCATGTTCCTAATACACTCCATGATCTTGTTGGGCTTGAGGAGTTTGGGGAAAGATTAGATATCCGAAAGGCAATTGCAAGAATAGGCCAAGAACCTTGCGCTGTTCTTATTTTAATCGGCAACAATCAGGATCCAGAGGGCATAATTAATAATTTAAAAGGAACTCAAACAACAATAGTGCCAGAAACCAAAACGGTCGGTATTGGATCTCAGATTTTAAAAGAGCTTGGTTTGAAAAAAATTAAATTGCTTGCTGCGCCCGTAAAGTATCCTTCGCTGGGTGGTTTTGATCTTGAGATTATTGGGTTTGAGCAATGAGCGAAAATACCTTTACTCATAATTCAATCAATGTGAATCCCTTGCATAAAATTACTATTGTGGCTGCTAGATGGAATGCTGAGCTTGTTGATGATTTAGTTCTTGCTGCTTCTAAGCATTTAACAAAAATTGGTTATGAGAATATAGAAACTATCTACGTTCCAGGGTCTTGGGAATTAGTGCATGCCTCTCAAAAAGCCCTTGAAAAAAGTGATGGGGTTATTAGTTTTGGTGTTGTTATTAGAGGCGAGACTTCTCACTATGAGCTGATTTCAGAATCAGTGGCGCAAGGCCTGATGCAAATAAGCATAGATGCAAAAAAACCGCTTGCATTAGGTTTAATAGCTACAGAAAATTTTGATCAAGCGAAGCAAAGATGCGATCCATCTGAGTTAAATAAGGGCAAAGAGATAGCTCAATCCCTTGCAGAGATGCTTTAAAAAGACCATGTCAAAAAATCTAGGCCAATACAAACAGGAGCTTCAAACACGAGAATGTTTGGTCCAAGCAATTTATCAATATATTTTTAATGCAACTTCATTAAATCTTCTGATTGAACAATTCCTTGCTGAAAATACCCCAAAAAAAATCAATGTCCCGTATTTCAAACAGCGCCTCAAAAATATATTGA
>Ga0209659_1000778_pt1 | contig 19625 bp, 30 predicted proteins | sample SaaInlLV_10m_DNA_FD_184658 | JGI IMG/M metagenome (GOLD analysis project Ga0209659, IMG submission 184658) | Marine microbial communities from expanding oxygen minimum zones in the Saanich Inlet - SI072_LV_10m_DNA (SPAdes) (version 2) | ecosystem: Environmental > Aquatic > Marine > Intertidal... | reverse complement strand
TTCGGATAAATTTTGAAATTGTTTAGCAACCATTGGATCCCCCTTTTAGCTATGAGGTATTTATCATATACTATTATGTTCACGTTTAATTTTGTCTGCCCATGCTTTTTGGAAAGCCTCATCGTAGTCGTATAAAGGAGCGCCGTCTGCACCGTCACGCCATAGTCTTGCAAAATATCCGTCTGCGCTTGAAAAGGCTGTTGCATCAGTAATATTGATATGCCCTTTAACTAGGAAGTACATTCTATATGCTTCTTTGCGTTCCATACTGTATTTAACTGATAGTATAAGTTAGGGCGCTAACATTACTCAAATGCGCCTTTGGATTCGTATGTAATTATTTCAACTCCTTGCATTTCTTGTTTGTAACTATACATATCACCTAGTATAAGATAATTAAATCCTTGCTCTCTAAAGTATGCACATTCACTACGTAAACTCTTGTAGCCTAATTTAAGTTTAGGGTTTTTATAGTTCCACGCAAATTGATCAGCATGTGCAATTTTTTTACTAGGGTAAACATAATAGCAACTCCATGCTGCTAGTTCATCGTTGTCGTAATATCCAAATACTGTGCCTCTTGTCCAGTCTTCTCTGTATATAGGATAGATACTATCAAAATCTTTGTACTGAATATATCCTTTATATAGTTCTTCACACTCGGTAAAATGAGAATCGTCTAGTAATTTAAAGTCTATAGTTTTGTATTTTGTTTTTTGTAAATTAACCCAGCAAGTCATCTACTTTGCACATCTTTTTTATAATCTTCAGGCCAGTACTTATAGTATCCTAGTGAGTCAAGATGCTTACGTGCTTCTTCAAGTTTAGAACGCTCTTGCAGTAGAACAAGTCCGTGCTCGCCGTTGTTTAACACAACAGTGTCAATTTCTTCAGCCTCGTCTGGATGATCTTCAAGCGCAATAAGACCCCAGTTATTTAGAACTTTTCGCTGTACATTTTCTACTAATTCTGTAAGTTCGTATGCAGATATTTTAGTAGGATCAAATGCAAATATTACAACATCCTTTTCAGGCCATTGATACGCATAGTTACTTAATTCTACTGTTAAATTATAGTCTACAGGATCTTTTATTTCTTTAACCAATACATTCCCCTCGGCCCATGCTCGCTTTGCATACGGACAAGGTGGTAGATTGTTAAAGGTAGGATGTTGTTTACTTAAAAAATTGTATATCCAATCTTCTAATGATGCCCTAAGTGTTTCCATTCTTTTCGTTTAGTTTGCGTAGTAGCATTTCTTTAATACTTTCTTCTGCAAACGCTTTGCCCTTATGTTTCATTTTACGTGGGTTTGAATCACGTTTTGCTTTATTCATGTGTGCGCCGCCCGCGCCTGACTTTCGTAAAGCATCTAAGTTCTTGGAACTTGGATCTCTTGGTTTTGGTGTTTCTTGTGCTTCACCTATTTTAGACATAAACTGATCAAACGCTTTTTTCTTTCTTGGATCAGCAGCAATTTGCTTTAATGCTTGAGTATGTTGTTTTAAGAATTCGCTATATGCTCTGTCACTTGGCATATAAGTATTGCTCTTTGCTTTATCTTTTTTCTGTTTTACTGGTGCTGGAGCCGGTTTACCACTGCCGTTACCTGTAAATGCTTTCGAAATAGTTGATCTTGCTGCGTCAGGACTTTTCTCGCCAGCTTTCCATCCTCTTTGGAATGCATTGTCTTCGCCTACTAGTTTACCTTCGTCTGGAGAACGTTTTGCACCTGATCCTTTTTTGGGAGTAGGTCTATCTCCTCTAGCATAATCGCCGTCTTTTTGCGCAGCACGTTCATCTAAACGTATACCAGCTAGTGCAGCAAAGTCAGCAATACTATCAACACCTACTGGCATACTTCCTTCTGCTACAGACACACTCTCTTCTAAATAGTTCACAGTAGCCTCGGCTGCTACTGCTGTTCCTGCGTCACCTTTAAGTTTCGCTAGGTCCTCACGTGGATCGGTTGGTTCAATTTCAAAGAGAGTGTGTTGTAGTTTATTCCAGTCCATTAACCGTCGCCTTTTACCCTATGACAACTATTGCCTTTTCCTCTGCGATAGCCTTTCCAGCACACTTTACCGTGACTACCTTTTTTCTTTTCTTCTGAAACACTTTTATAACTTGGGTTACCACAATCTGAACAACACTTTGACTCAGCTAATTTAGCTGCTAGTCTTTTTTGTAGTGATTCTTTTTTTAGATCGTTTTTGCCTTTGCCATCTGCTGCATAGTCTGGTACCATTTTTCCTGTCTTAGGATCTTTTACCATTTTCTTTTTGGCTTCTTTGACCGCTGGCTTTTTATCTTTCTTGCCATGGTCCATTACCTTCTTGCCAATAGCAGTTAGTGTACCGTCTTTGTTGTACATTTTATCTACAAGCTTTTTATCTTCTGGTGATAATGTTTCGTTTACTGAATTACAGTTACAGTGACTACAACTTGGTTTACAAGTACAATCTTCTGCTTTTACATCAGCACCGCAACAACCGTCTGAACAATGTGTGTCCTTAGATTCTTTCATGTTGTCTAGTGCATCAGCAGACATTTCGTCTCCGTCTGATTCTTTGTAATCCATATGATGATATACGCTACCGACCATTTCAGCCGATTTAGTAATTTTAGATTGTACCCAACCTTCTAAGCCTTCTGCTTCACTAACACCTTTTAGGATGTCGTGTAGTTTGATAGCATACTTTGCTAATTTGTATAGTTCAGCACGAGCCATCTGTACTTCGTGGTCTTTTTCAGCAGCATGTGCTAAATCGCCTAAACCTTCATTAATCTCTTTATCTCTCATGAGTTACTCCGTAATACGTTATAGTGTATTTATGCCTTATTCTTCTTTGCTTTAGATTTCTTTTTAGGCTTTGGGTTACGCCTAATAGGCTCAGTACCAATTCCACCACTAACAAATCCACTGCCATTCATGCCAATTGCAAGATTGCCAGAAACTGTTTCTTTTATAATATCTCTTATCTTCATATTAAAATTTTCCCATATTAAAACTTGTTTCGGGGTCGAGTATACGCTGCGAATGTTTTCGCCAAAACTCATTACGTTGGTTAGTCGAGGTTCTATTTGCCTCGTGAAATTTACTCATTTTACAATAAAATGCTACTTCTTCTTCCGTCCTGATTTCATGTTTGCGCACCAATGGTACATCCTCCCTTTTTCGCCACCTGCTTTGGCTTTCTTACGCAGGGATGTAACGCTTCCGCTACAACTAGCACCTGACTTTTTTACTCTGCCTGGTCTGCTTTTGCCTTTTTTCTTACCGTCAGCAAAGTTTTCAGTTACGTTGTTATCTTTGCCAACTAGTTTTACACCACGCTGCTTTGCTAATTGTACAATTTCTTTAGTGGCCTTTGACTTCAGAATTTTTACTGCTACTACATAGTCCCATGGTATTGTTTCTTCTACTCTGTATTCGCTCTCAAAGTCACCGTTGTCGCCTTTAGCCCAATCGCCCGCTCCTGGTGTACTTTCCCAGTCGTCTACGTGTTTTTCAAATGTTTCCATCTTGCTTACTCTAGCAGTATCGATAACTATTTGTACTTCCGGATTGCCTGATACAATGTACTTTTGATCCGAAGTCATACTAAAATATTCATCTGGTTCACCTAAGTGTCCATCTCTTAACATTCCGGTCAATCCGCTTGCGTATGCTACATGGAACAGATACTTTCCCAACGGCACATCTGATTCAGCAAAGTTTTCTGATGTAATTGCACTGGCTGCTTTTTTAGCACTAGGACCTTGCGGATGTCTAGGATTAATATGTACAACATCGCCATTCATCATATCGCTTACACTGGCACTACGTCCTACTTTGTCTAGCAATTGATGTAGTTTGTCATTAGGATCATAACCGTCTGTTTCGTATCCTAGTTTTCCTCGTACTTCTGAACGTCTACCTGTACGAGTATCCTTAACGTGTAGAACTAACATATTAGCACGTTTATCTCGCTCGAGGCGCAATTCGTAACCTTCACGTAATATTACTTCGGCAATTTTCATTTTCTTCCCCTAAAGCCTCTACCTTGCATTTTAGGCTGACTGAACCATAGTTCAAACCATTTAGGATCACCTGGTTTAATATTTTGTTCTTTTTCTTTTTTGCGATTCTCTGCGGCTGCATCGCTAATGTTCTCAAGAGTATACTCTGTGTAACCTTTGAATTCGTTTACACCTGCAAGTTTCTTTATGTACTCTAGTTCATCCATTATTTTTTTGTTTCTCTTTTTCTGCCCACCAGTTTAAGAAGTTCATTGTTGGATTGCTCAAATACCAACCTACATCACGATACGTTTTTAATTTTGCTTGTAGTAGATCTTTTTTAATTTCGCCGTAGTCTGGACCTTTTATTCTTACATATTTTGGAGCATTTACAAGTTCTTTGGATTTCTTACCAGCATACTTCTGTAAAAATTCTTGAAGATTTAGCATATAGTAGAAAGGTGTATCTACAATAACTTCACCGTTCCATTCGCTTTGATTCGGAATACCTTTTTTATAACCTTTAACAGCACGGTTAACTTCTTCACTGGCGTCCATATCACGTGGTCGCATTATAGAACTACTGTGTCCACCATCATGTTTTGTTAGATATTTCTCATCGTATCCTTCAAAACTACCTAAATCTGGTATTTCCGGGTTCCAGTATGCTTTAATATCACCGCTTGGTATCATAATAAAGTTAGTACCGTGAAATCCTCTTATGTTATTAGGTGTTCTAACTAGTGCTTGTGTAGGGTGTTGCAATCCTAAACCGGCAAAGATTTTTTTCTGAAAGAAATGACTGTCACCTTTTACACCTTTGCGATCACCGCCTTTGTTGTTTACTTTGATCATAAGATTTGTAGAACCGGTGTCCATAGTTTCGCCACCTTTAAACATTCTATATAGTATAGGAGTATTACCTAATTTGTTGCACATTTCAGCAGCAACTTTAACACGCTCAATAGCATGGGCAGTATCGTTTGTAAACTTTACGTCTTCTATAATTTCATTAATCTTCATCGTCTATTCCTGCTGCTTGTAACATTCTCTTGATGTCGTATTCGTCTATATCATTGTCATCTGCTATAAGTTCTACAGCCTCTTCATAAGAATAACCCTGGGCAACTAATTTTTTATAATAATCAACTACGTCAGGTGCAAGTCTTATCATATCTCTAGCCCTTTGTTGATCTCTATCTTTCTGCCAAGCATCAAGAGATTTTTTTAAATCTGAGTCAGGCTTTTTAAAGGGTATAACATCACCTTCTTTTAATATTTCATTAATCTTCATAATCTTCGCCCATTACTCTGTCTGCTAGTCTTACACCAGCTTTACGTGCAATCTTTCTAAGCTTTAAAAGATTCTTACCAGTCTTGTATGCACCTTTGATTAAACTAGCCATTACAGGCGCTGCTAATCCAGCCACAGCAGCCATTGCTGCTATATCACCTACTGCTGGAATATCTTCTTCAATCTGTTCAAACTCTTTACCAACGGACTGCGAGAATGATTTTGACTTATCAACCTTAACATTAGTATCACCAAACTTGCTTACTACATCAGGCGAACGCATCCAGTTGCGGAATGTTTTATACTGTGCAGGCTCCATAACAAATTGCTTTGATGCAGGTCTGTATGCTTGCATAATCTTCGGCGCTGACTTTTGCAAAAATTTCATTAGTCTGTTGTTGTCGATTGTAAAGTATTTTGTTGCTTCAATATTATCGTCAGTGTAGTTTTTCTTGTTAGCCCACTTTGCTTTTACACGTTTCTTGCCTGGACCTTTTTCACCTGTTTCGTCACTGTCAGGCTTGTCTACAACTTGTACTTTCTCTTTACCAAACTTTTGTATCCAATCTAGGAATTCACTGTACTGCGGAAACTTCTTAGGATTAACTGCGCCGTCGTTGTACACAACAACTTTCTCAGCACCAATAAAGATTTTATCACCAATTACTTTTTTGACAGCATTAACAATATCTTGTTTCTTTGTAAGAACATTAAAGTTCATTTTAGCAGTATCAAGTGTTAGTTCACCTGGTGTATTTGCAAATCCAGCAAATGCCATTAGTGTCGGCTTGCCTCTGTTTTTATCTAACGGCGGTCTAACTTTGAAGCGCATATATACATCGCCTGTTTGTGCTTCTTCTAAACTTTCTTTTGCAGTCTTTGCAGCATCTTTCCATGCTTTATCAGTAGGAGCCTTAGGGTGTCCTTTTTTACGACTAGTGCCTGCTTTTTTACGTTTATTTACATTATGATACAAGCCTTTGTTTTCTTCGTCAATGCCTTCGCCCACTGGTGCTTCTGTATCGCCTAGTGCTTTATTTAATAATCCAACAGCTGCCTTTGCGCCTCTGCCATACATAATTTCTGCCATTTTCATTTTATCGTTATCACTTAGTTCGGGCCATTTAGCACGTAGCTCACTGGCGCTTTTAATTTGCATACCACCAAAGTTAAAATTGATAGTAGGGCCATATGCCATATAGCCCATTTCGTCTGACGTGTTTAGGTCTTTGCCTGTGTAAGTACGCAAGTAACCTAGCTCGCCATTCTTTTTAGTTTGATCTGGCAACGGTTGTTCGCCTTTATCTTTTACACTGCGTACAAATACAAGTGCAGTATTGTCATCTAAAATATCTACATAAGATCGCATGTTAAAAGGTGACTTGACTTGTATAAAACGTTCAGCAGGAACCCCAGCCATTGCTGCTAGTTTCTTTTTTATATCAAATGGAAACGGTCTTGTACTAACGTCTGCTGTTGCTGCAACATATACATTTTCTTTACCAAAAGTCTTTACAGACCAATCATATAAACTTTTGTGTCCAGGATGGAACGGGTGAAATCCCCCTGCCATAACTGCTACAATTCTCTTTGCGTCAGCTTCGTATAAATTTCTTAGTCTCATGATGGTGTCCATCTTGTTCTTGGCACTAGTTTAGTTTTTGATCCTAGAGCTACATAGCCCTCGCCGCCTTGTTCACCGTTAGTGCTTTGTTTTACATCAGCCGGAGCATCGTCTAACTGTTGTATGATGTGATCCTTTGCTGCCATTATTCTTTTTACTAAACCAAACATACTAGGTAATGCTTTAGGATTTTCTTGATGCATATCTGCTAGACGTGCTTGTTGTCCTTGGCTTACTTTACTAGTTTTTAACCAATCAAAAAACCCTGTTTCTAATTTGTCTAGTTTTCTACCTTTACTCATTTGGTTTACATATGTGTAAATAATTCCTGCAGGATTGCTTAATCCTTTTGCACCAGCAAGAAACTTATCAATTGCTGCGCCGTTTGCTTGTGCTAATTTTAGTATGTCTTTGGTTTCTGATGTATCTACTTCAGGAGTATGCGTAACATATGTTTGCCCTAGTACAAGTGCCGGACCTTGATTAAGATCTTTTACGTCTGAAATAGGCTGTCCTGACTTGTCGCCAAACTCAGCATACTTTGTGTGTACAACTACACCTACAGTTGTATTGCTCATACGCTTGCCTAACTCTGAATTAGGATCAACTGTGTAAGTAACTTGATTAGGAGTAAATGTAATACCTGCATCTGATGTCTCAAAAGGTTTACCAGGATGATATAGTAAATCCCCGTATACATATCCTCTAAACGATGCCGGAGTGCTTTGTTCCATTATGTTAAAGATAGTTGCCATTTCTTTAGCAAAGCGGTCACGCCACTCTTCGCCTTTGCCTGTGCTAGTAATAAAACTATACAGCTCTTTGGCACTCTTACTGATGTTACCCTTCATCCAACCGTTCTTACCTACAAGAACAAATTCACCGTTATTATCTCTGCCCCAGTACATAGTAGGATAGCCGTCCCACTTGATTGCAATGTCTTTGCTATCGTGTCCTAGTTTGTTTAGAATATGCACAGCCTTTGTTGCGCCTGCACTGCCATCTACGAACACAAGATCTTCTAGGTGTTGGTATTCTCTACCCACCTTAGCCGCTTCGGTTAAGATCTTGAATTCGCTAAATCTCATTTATAATGACCTTTGTTTATCATAGTCATTTCTTCAGCGTAAATTTTCTCCATACAGCTTGTTCGCTCTTCTGCCGTAAGTAATTCATTAGGACGTTTGTTGATTTTAAATTTAGAACAGTATACCTTTGCAGCTTTATCTACCATAGGTCCTAGTTCTTCGTCCATATTCCATTCTAATTTTTTCTTGCCACATTCTTGCATACGTTTAACAGCAGGAAAGAATGATTTACGATAAAACATAGGATCATTACGCATGAATACACATACATCATCTACTACGTCAAACGGTAGTTTGTCGTCAATTGGTTGATCAAAAAATTCGTTTATCTTCATTCTTCGTCTCCGCCTGATATTTCTATACTAAAGTTATCATATCCGTATTCAAATATCAATGCTGCTAGTTTCTCAGCATACCCGTCTGCTTCTTCGTTTGTCAAGTGCTTTTCTAAAGGAATCTCAATAACTGGATTACCTTCGGCTGTTTCTAATAAATTTTGTACAGGAAAGATACTTTCATCTAATTTACTAGGTTCTTGTGACTTTTCTAATATTACTCTTACAAAGTGTTCCATATTATTCCTTAGTGATTAAGTAGTATACCGTTTACAGATCCATCAGTCCAGTCACTGATGACTGCACGTACCCAGACATAGTTGCCTGTAAAATTATACATAAATGAGCCGTCTCTAAATGCACTGTCTTCATCAGCTGCAATTAGTTCTGCATTACTGATTGCAAACCAGTCACTTTCAGTTGGCTCTGCTGCAAGTGTTCCTTGCATAGCAACTCTACCAATAAACCCAGTAACAGTTACTTGTATAGTGTGTAAACCGTCGCTGCGCCCATAGAAGCCGTCGCCTGTGTGCTGTGCTCCAGTGATGGTTGTTACAACGCTATCACCTGGATGTGTTTGTGTAGATAAGATATTTTCACTGTTTAGACTCATAAGTATATTTATCTAGATCATCTTGATAAACTTGTCTCTCGATACGTGTTATACTGTCGCCGATCATCATACGAACTAGCATTAATACCTTTTCGTCACGAACAAAGAAGTAGTTTCCGTCTACCCATCCTACACTCATATTATCAAGACATTGCTCACCGATACGGATTTTGTCCATATTATTTTTGCACCAGCTAATAATTTTAGCAGGATCACCGTGTGACTTTAAGTAGATCTTGTATTCATATTCGGGTGGAGAGTTTACAATAACACAATTTTGATTAGCAAGCAGAAAGACTTTGTCTTCTTCAGATACATCCCATATATCAGTTACAACATTTTCATCTAAGTCAACTATCTTATCTATTAAAGATTTTGTATTTGAGTACAACCACATGTACACACCTCGTTCGATTCTAATTTTATAATCGTCGTGTGTGTTTAATAATTTATACAAGTCTTTTGCATAATTAAACTCAACTTCACTTACATTCTTTGACCAATATCCGTAGGTTAAAGATTCACCAGTGATACGTGCTTTTTCAAGTCTTTCAAATACTGTAGTTACTAAGGGAAACTTTTCGTCTCCCTTAGCTCTATTCATTTCACGTCTAAAACTTGATGCTAATGCGTTTCTAATACAAACTTTGTACACATACTTTCCGTAGTGTAGTTTCTTTGTAAGCTTACGCCGTAGCAACTTCTGCTGCCTCAGGCTGTGCAATAGTTTTTAACGCAATTGCATCATCAACTATTGTAATCTCAACACTGCCGCCTGTTTTAAGATCACCAAACAGTATTTCTTTAGACAACGGACGCTTGATATCTACATCAATAACACGCTGTAATGGTCTTGCACCCATTTTAGGATCAAAGCCTTTTTCTACAAGGTAGTCAAGAGCTTCGTCTGATACAGTAATATTGATTGCTTTGTCTTTGACCATGTTCTTAAGTTCAACAAGGAATTTACCAACGATTTTCATCATTACTTCTTTTCCTAGTCTTGCAAATGTAATAGTACCGTCGAGTCTGTTTCTAAACTCAGGAGCAAAGTATTTCTTTAGCTCTTTGTCGTCGTATACAGCTTCTGCTTCACCAAAACCAATTGCTACTTTATCTGCATCTTTAGCACCTAAGTTAGATGTAAGAATTAGAATAGCATTTCTAGCATCTGCTTCTTTACCATTTGATCCTGTAATCATACCGTTGTCCATAACTTGCAACAAGATTTGCGAAACATCTGGATGTGCCTTTTCAATCTCATCTAGCAGTAGTACACAGTTAGGCGACTCTTGTAGTTTTTCAATTAGCAATCCTGCTTTATCTTCGTGTCCTACATAACCCGGAGGTGAACCAATCAACTTCGCAACACTGTGCTTTTCTTGATACTCTGACATATCAAAGCGTACAAGTTTTACACCTAAGTTACTAGCAAGTTGTTTTGCAGTTTCTGTTTTACCTGTACCTGTCGGACCCATAAACACAAACGAACCAATTGGTTTATCGTCTGGCTTAAGGCCTGCATGGCTAACGTAAATCTTATCAACAACTTTTTCAATAGCTTCGTCTTGACCGTATACAACTTTCTTCAAGTTAGCTTCTAAGTTAGCAAGATGCTCAGTTTCTTTTGCCATAACAGTTTCAGCAGGAATACTAACCATTTTACTAAGTTCAAATTGAATACTTTCTTCAGTAACAATTTTATCTTCAGTTTGATTCTTTACTTTGAAGCGTGAACATGCTACGTCAATTAAGTCAATTGCTTTGTCAGGTAATTTTTTATCTGTTTGATATTTTACACTGAGCTTTACTGCTGCTTCAATAGCTTCTTCAGTAATTGTAGTTTTATGATAGTCTTCATAGTACTTCTTAATACCACGTAAGATATCTTTAGTAACTTCAGCAGTTGGTTCACTTACTGTAATACGTTGGAATCGACGCATTAACGCACGATCCTTTTCAAAGTACTTACGGTATTCTTCCCACGTAGTTGATGCTACAACTTTTAAATCACCTTTTGTAAGTGCTGGCTTTAGCATGTTTGCAAGGTCATTAGCATTGCCCTGTCCACCAGCACCAGCACCATTAATCATGTGTGCTTCGTCGATGAACATAATTGTTTTGCCTTGCTTTTCTAAACCTTTTAGTACAAGTTTAAAACGCTCTTCAAAGTCACCTCGGTACTTTGATCCTGCTAACATAGCACCAATGTCTAAACTAAACACAGCAAACTCTTTTAAGAATTCTGGCACATTATTATTGATGATATTATATGCAAGTCCTTCTGCAATAGCAGTTTTACCAACGCCTGGATCACCTACCATTAGTACATTGTTTTTACTTCTACGTCCTAGCGCAAGTGCTAAACTTTCAAGTTCTTCTGATCTACCAATAATAGGATCAATCTTACCTTTTTTAGCTTCGTCATTAAGATTAGTAGTAAAGCTCTTTAGTGCTTTCTTGGCATCTGACAGTGCCTCAGGAGATCCTAAATCTTCTACGCCTGTATCGTCTGCGATATATTCTGCAAACCGTACTTTGTCTACATTGCCTTCGTTTAGATAATATACAGCAATAGACTTTTTCTCGTTAAGCATACTAATAAGCACATCTTTTAATTCGATATGTGTACGTCCTGCAAATAGAACTTGTGTAAATGCACGATTAAGTACACGTTCCACACTATGCGTTTTCTTAGGTTTATACTTTTTAGTTTCTTCTTCTACTTTAATACTGTCATTACCTTTTAGGTGATGCTCAATATTTGTTTTAATAAAGTCAATGTCAGCGCCGAACTCTTTTAGCATGTTGCCAAAGTTTTCTTCACACAACATTGCAAACAAAAGATGTTCTAGTGTCACATATTCGTGATACAGTTTTTTAGCATCTTTGATTGCTTTATCAAATACTAATTGTAAGTCCTGTGATGGTTCTACCATATTAAAATCCTTTTGTTATTCTTTTTAATTCTTCTGCGATCTTTGGGTCTGTTATTCTAGGAATATCTGCATCAATCTGTACAAATGCATTTCCTCGTTGTCTACTGCGTACATCCGGAATACCATATCCTTTTATACTGAGTAACTGTCCTGGATGAGTACCAGGTGGTATTTTTAAATCAATTCTTTTATCTTCAGGGGTAGTAATTCTTATAGAAGTCCCTAGCATAAGATCAAAAATGTTTATACGCTTCTTTGTTATAATATTATTGCCTTCACGTGCCCATTCTACATTTCGTTTGACTCGTATTTTAACATATAGGTCACCTCGAGGTAATCTAGGATCTGCTGCATCTCCTAGATTAGAGTATCGCACTGTGTCATTATCATTTGCACCGATTGGAATATCAACGTTTACATATTCTGTTTTTCCTGTGCTTAAAGTATAGGTAATGTATGCAGTCTTACCAGTCATTACTTCTGCTAAAGTAATTTGTGTGTTTACTCTTATATCTCTATTTTGATGGCGCTGTTGTTGTGCTTGCTGTTGTCTTGCTCGTTGTTGATTAAAGATATCATTAAACATATCACCAAACGGATTTCCGCCATGCATGTTTCCAGTTCTAAAATTAAAGTCTGGTCTTTGCTGCTGCGGGTTATCATACTGTTGTCGCTTTTGCGGATCTTTTAACGTTTCGTATGCTTCGTTAATTTGTTTAAACCGCGTGTCATCACCGCCTGTTCTGTCAGGGTGATGCTGCATAGCTTGCTTCTTATATGCCCGTTTGATTTCATCTTGACTAGCAGCTTTTCCTACTCCTAGTTCTCTATAATAATCGCTCATACTATACTTATAGCACAGAATGGCCTGGTTTGTCAATCACGAATTTATCTTTTAAGTATATCTGGAATTTGTTCTTTTGTAATATAAATGGTTGTCTTTACAGATCTAATTCTACCAGCCTGATTCTTTCTTTGAGTGCTATCTATTAGATATGGTTTAAAGAAATCGTTTAATTCAATGTCGCCCCAATAACTTCTTTTGTCAAGAGGTAATCTTTTATATCTATTATCAAGTTTACTTCCGCTGTTGCAATCAATATAAAGTGCGCCTTCGTCGTTTAAATGATCGTACATATCTTCGAAGAAAAATTTCCATTCGTCTTTAGACCAAGCGTTAGGACGTTGTCCAATAAATGAACGCATTGTTGTAATGTAGTCAAATTTTCCATCTAGATTCATTTTTTCCATTGGACGAGTAAGATCTCCTAAAACTTCTATACCTAAAAAATCATATCCTGCTTCGTACTCTGGTCTATTTAATATATCAGTACCGTAGCACTCGTGCCCCAAAAGTCTGCAATAGTATACAAACCAGCCTGCACCAGTACCTAAATCTATAATACGTTTTTTTGGACCTTTGTTTAAATTTAACCATAATGCTACTGATACTTTTTCTGACATCCATCTATAGATGTCGCCTGTAAAATACCTATTACATACTTTATTGTTTTTAGCATCTTCAAATTCAGTGCTACCTACTTTTCGTATATTTTTTTCGCCTAGTTCTTTAACAACTCTTTTTACTTCTTCCATAATATTCATTTTTTACTCGTCCCGGTATATAATCCAAACCATGCAGCACCCGCACCAACAACAACTGATATAAGTCCACTTTGTTCCATTGAAGGATCTTCTAAACCCATATACCATATTACTGTTTTATATAGCAAAACAATATATACGGTTAAAAAGATACGAGGAAAAATTCTCCATGCATCAACTGCTTTAGCTAAATGTATCATTCTAGCATAAGGATTAGGACCTAAATCTTTAACACTTGTGTCTACTTCTAAGTCAAGCTTTACTTTCTTAGTTTTTGTATCAACACTTGCTGGAACAGAAATTTCTACATCATGTTTCTTTTCTACTGGTGTGTCTAATTCTTCTAAACTTTTTCTAGGCATTTTAATCCTCCATCTTTTCTATACAAGGAATATACTGATTCATAGGGTGATCAGCAATTATATCTATTGAGCCTTTTTTTAGGCCATCCCACATTCCGCTAAAACGATCACTCCATGACATCTTGGCTAGTTTACCTTCACTATTAAAATAGTGCTCTGTGCCATGATGTCTGTATCCCATTATTGCTAACGGTACTCGTGCTACTATATCGTTGTTGTTTACAAATCTGTGATGAACAACATTAAGACTATTGCAATACTTTTTCCATCCTACTCTTGGAGAGCCAAATGTAAATACTTCTTGTACATCTGCACCTTCTGCACATCTGCTAGCCATAATAGTAGTCATAGCAGCGCCTAAAGAATGTCCAGTGAACCATACCTTACGCTTTGCAGCATGTTTCATAATGTCTACCATTATCATCGGCCACAACTCGTCTACTTCTAGTTTAAAACCTTTGTGTACACGACTCACTGTTTCTGCTGCAACAGGTACTGCACGTAAGTCTGCTTTTACATCATTCCACTGTGTTGGTTCTGTGCCACGGCAAGCAATTACAAGGTCGGTCTTGTTCATAAACTTATACGCCTGCGCACCAGCTTTATCATAAAACACTGTAGTTGTGAATCCTAGTTTCTTTGCAACTTTAGTTGCGCCCTTTTTATCGCTATATGCTGCTGCGGCTAAAGTCGCAAATAGCATAGCACGTTCTTTAAACGTCTTTTCCGTTATCATTGTTGCCCTCAATTTTATTAATACGAGCTTCTAACTCATCTATTTTTTGTGTTATTTTTGGATATCTTTTTCGCCATACATCGTCTGGCTCTTGGAACCATGCCCATCCGTATCGCTGTGTAATGCCATCAAGTATTCTGTCGAACAATGCGTAACACCATAGACCTGCCCTAGTGTTCCTAAACCAAGCAAGAACTGCTGCACCCAGTAGTGCTCCCACAATCGCTGTATAAATCCATAATGTGTCATCGAACATCCTTTCGATCAAGCCCATAGTAAATCCCTCAATTAACTATAGTTATTTATACTAGGATGCGTTGTTTATTCTACTGCGGTTTCGTAGTAAACAATTATTTCTTTTTGTTGTTCTATATAACGTCTTAGTTCGCTAAAATTTAAACTAAGATTTTCATAATCTTTTATAGACAGCACAACTCTTGCTTCAGTGCCGTTCTTTTCTACAAATTCTTTTAAAAATTCTTCGTAGTTGTCTTTGTTTACGACATGTACTTTTACATCGTATAAATTTACTTGCTTAGGACGAGCAACAATTGGCACTGTAGTTTTTACAGCATCAGTTACTGTCACTATCTCCTTCGGCATCGCCGAGCATCCCATTACTGTCAGTAAGAGAACGGAGATCATTCCATAATTGATCAGTCGCATTTTGCATCTTTCTTTCTATACTACCTGGACGCTTATCAGCCAAGTTTGTTAGGTTATGTTTTTGTAGAGTATTACGAAGCTCGTCTCCGTACTCTTCAGACTTCTGTAGTTTTTGTTGTAGTTCTAAATTAAGAGCAGCGTTTACTTCTGCTTGTTCTTCTAATAGTGATACACTCGCTTCGCTAGTCTGCACTGCAACTTCTAGTTTAGCGTTGTTTTCGGTTAGTGTAGCAATACGTGCTTGAGTCTGCTTATAATACCAACTGCCGGCGCCTGCCATAGCAATCATTAGTATGAACATTACTGCTGCAAGTTTAGCGCCCATTCTACCTAACCCAACAACTTTTTTATTGTTTTAGGCCCAACAATACCATCTGCTACTAACCCATTAGATGATTGCCATGCTTTTATAGAACGCTCAGTACCTGGACCAAATATCCCGTCTGCTGGTTCAATGCCTAGTTTTTCTTGTACTTCTGCTACAAGTGGACCACGTGATCCTTTACGCACTGTTTGATTATAATCCACATCAGGCTCTTCAAAATCACCACCTAGTACATCGAGTGCATGTGCCCAGTGTTTTTTACGATCTTCTAATCCAATAGTGCCGCCATTGATGCGTTTGGTCATTTTAACAATATCCATATTGTCGCAATGCTTGTTTAGATTATTCTCATCCCAAAACCAACACGCTGAATCTAATGCGCCTTTTTTTGTTCTAACGTAGTCGACTGCTTCTTCTGGTGACATGTCAACGTCTTCTGCGAATTCAGTATAATTATATCTGCCTGTAAGTTGAAGAATGCCACCGCCCCGAAATCTCCAACCGTCGCCGGAGGCACTATCACCGTTTGCCATTCTGCCTGCGTAAATAACGTTTGCAATTTTTTCAGGCTGTCTATGATACGCTTGAGCATCTCTACCTGCTCTCCTAAAATACTTAGGAAAAATCTTATTAAGTGCTGCTGCACTATAATTTAAGTTTTCCGTAAGGACTGAAAAATTTCTCGATTCATGTCCGCACTGTGCAACAAAGCCTGCTACACGTTCAATAGTATTTATATCCCACATAGGTAGAATTTCTAGCATTGCACTATACCATTCTTCCCAGTCTTTGTTTCCGTGTAGCATCTCTTGTGCCATCCACGGTTCAAAGTTAAAATCAAAATGTTCTTTAGCCATTATCTTTTTCCTCTACACAGTCTTTGCATTTACAACATTCACAGACACAGATTTCACCACGTCTTACATCACGCCAGCATCTATGTTCTTTATATAGCTTCTTGTTACAATGTTGTTTATTTCCGCAACAGTTACAAAGCATTAAATTCTACCTCTACACCTTGCGCACTGGCACTTGTGGGTGTCTTCGGGACCTTTATGACAACCGGGATGATTACATACAGAGCATCCTGCTGCATGACTTGCAGACGTAGATTTAAGTTTTAGTTTTTTATTTTTGTAAATTACCTGAGGCGATACAGTTAAATGTTCTTTATCCTGATGTCCTAAATTTTTTATTTTTAGAGGCTTTTCAGGCATTATGCTTGTATCCTTCTTGCAACTAATACTTTGTCATCGTTTTCAAAAGTAATCTTATCACCAAACTTTGTAATATTATAGTCGCCGATATATTTAGATAAGAATATAACTTCGCTGAATCCGTTAACATCATAACTTTCGGAAATGTTATCTAACATTTCGTCCTTATCACCGAAGTCTAAAAATTCAAAAAATACCGGGTCTGCAAATTTCTTATATATAGCAAGTGTGTTATCTCTTAAACACACAGACTCTACATAACTCTTGTTAAAGAAGTTAGAATAGTTGTTTAAGTTTGACTCAGTGACTCTAACATCGTATCCGTCTTTATCTAGTGGAAGTTCTTCCTCTAGTGCATCAGCTGACAATACTTTGCTTTTCCATTCTTTGTAGTAACGGTATTTTAATTTTTTAATACTTGTAAGATTTTCTACGCCGTTTGCTAGTTCCATAATATTATCGACAGCAGCCTTATCACGTTCAATTTCTACAAATACTTTATAAGTGCCATCGCTTTGTTCACCCGGAGTACTGTCTGAGTCAAGTACAAAGTTATAGCCCTTTTCTAAAAAGCTCGAAAGGTCAACTGCTGACTCTTTAGTTTTTGTGCTAAAACTAAGTGTAACAATATCTGCATCACTTCCCATTTTAGATTTGTACGAGTCAATCTCTAGTACATTGTCTACAAGGTCGTGTAAGTCTCCGTGTGATAGACTCATTATAGTCCTCCTAGATCAGGCTCTTCGCCGCCGCCTGCCATTGTCGGATCTTCCATTGATAATGCATCAGCTTCTTCACCTTGTGAAGTAACATTTTTACCTTGTAGTTCAGGAAGCTCTGGCTCCATCATACCTGATAGCATATCACCGATTAAATTCTTTGGCATTTGTATCTCAACAATCCAAATAGGAATAGTATCTAGTTTGCCCTTCTTTGTACCTGGACGCATGTCACTTGGCTTACGGATCTTTCGTGGCTGCAAAAGGCTAGTTTTCATATACTTAACTTTACAGTCGTAATCTAGCAAACGCTTGCCTCCCATAGGATCAGGCATTTCGTCTTTTTGCCACATGAATGAACAAGTCACCCAATGTCTCTCAATGTTAGGACCCATGGCTAACTCGCCCTTATCCCAATTCTTGTAAACATATATGTCTAACGAGTCAATAACACGCTCAAAGTCCTTAAGAACCTGAAAGCTAGTATCGCTGTCGTATATAGATTCAATGTTTTTTACTATGTCCATAATATCTTGCATATAGTTATTTATCAGTTGTATAGAGGGAAAGATGGTAAATACAGAGTAGGCAATGTCCTATTTGGGCAGAATCCTACCTTTGACTAAAGGAGAAACTTTATGGGTGCTAAAAAAGCGTCTAAGAAGAACAATAAACACATCGTAAACCATCCAAATATTGTAAATTTGAACTCATTTACAAAGAAAAATGCAGCAGTCAACATCGTCCCAAGAAATAAAAATCAAGAAAAATATGTATTAGAAATCTTGAATTCTGAAAGAGATATTGTGCTGGGCATAGGTCCTGCCGGTACAGGTAAGACACTTCTTGCAGTTCAATGTGCAGTAAAATCATTTAAACAAGGAGACGTTGATAAAATAATCGTTACACGGCCAGCAGTGTCAGTGGACGAAAATTTAGGTGCATTACCAGGAACACTGGAAGAAAAAATGGCGCCTTGGACAAGACCTATATTTGATGTACTAAGAGAGTATTTTGACTCTCGTCAAATAACAGGAATGATAGAGGAAGGTATTATTGAAATATCTCCGTTAGCATATATGCGAGGAAGAACTTTTAAAAATAGTTTTATCATTGCAGACGAAATGCAAAACGCAACACCGAATCAAATGAAGATGTTGCTAACACGTTTAGGCGAAGGCAGCAACATGACTGTCACAGGTGATCTTAATCAAGCAGACAGACTAAAAGATAATGGTCTAATTGATTTTGTGAATCATTTACGTAGCTCAAACGCAACACGTATTAGTACAGTATTTTTTGGCAAGGGCGACATTGAGCGTCACGAGGCTGTAAGAGAAGTACTAGAAATATACGGCGACGACTAAACAGTTGGGAGTGGATTCTTATGTCCACTCCTTAACAAATACATTAAGTATTCATTCTCACTATAAATTAATTCCCATGCATTACCTTTTATAGGAGGTCTACCCATTACATCGTAGTAAACTCTAGAACGCCAGTATTTTTTAAACCAAATACGTTTTTTACTCCAACTACTGCGTACAGGTAGCCAAGCATAATCTTCACGCCATTCTACATGAATCTCAGAGTGCTGAGGCATTACACTGCCATTGGTGCTTTAATACTATCCATAGGATTGTAATTAGTTAAAACAAACTCGTTAGTCTTTTTAGTAAGCAACTCTGGTAAACTATTAAATTCGGGCATTTCTAGTTTAGGACCAGCAGTTGGCGTTCTGTCGATTTGCTGCTTTACTTGTTCCATATGATTATTATAGATATGACAGTCTCCGCCAGTCCATACAAATTCTTTAGGTGTTAGATCAAGTATCTGTGCAAACATATGTACAAGCAAACTATACGATGCAATATTAAAAGGCACGCCTAAAAACATATCAGCTGAACGTTGATACAACTGACAACTAAGTTCGCCGTTGTTAATATAAAATTGGAACATAGCATGACAAGGCGGTAGTGCCATTACGTTTACTTGATCAGCGTTCCATGCACTTACAATATGCCGTCTACTTTCAGGATTGTAATACATGCTATCTAGCACTTCTTCAATCTGGTCTACATAACCTAGTTGTGCATCCCA
>Ga0209659_1000775_pt1 | contig 19643 bp, 17 predicted proteins | sample SaaInlLV_10m_DNA_FD_184658 | JGI IMG/M metagenome (GOLD analysis project Ga0209659, IMG submission 184658) | Marine microbial communities from expanding oxygen minimum zones in the Saanich Inlet - SI072_LV_10m_DNA (SPAdes) (version 2) | ecosystem: Environmental > Aquatic > Marine > Intertidal... | reverse complement strand
GATGAGCGGCTGGTCCTTCGATGCGGCGAGCTTGGTCTCTAGCAAAATGGGTGCAGATCGGTGTCCCCATCCTTTAATTCTTGGGACATCTGTCAGCTGCCTGCCTCGGGTCTGGCTGTGGGCCTTGGCAAAGCGTTCGCTGGCGAGAATGATACAAGCCGCGCCGTCGGTGATTTGGCCGCAATCGAGTTTGCGCACGCGGCCTTCAATGGGCGGGTTGAGCGCTGGATCGTGACCAAAACTTCCTTCGGCAAACGCCCACTCCCGGGTTTGCGCACGAGGATTATGACGGGCATTGCCAAAATTAATCTCTGCAATGCGGGTCAGTGGGTCATCAGAAATGCCATAACGCGCGTCATATTCTTGAGTGAGACGATCAAACAGAAAGGGCCACGGAAAATCACAATCGGTGGCCTCATGGCCTTGCCAAGCCGCCGCACCGAGATAATCCGCGCCAGTGCGGCCATCTACGTTGCGCATTAATTCGACCCCTACCACGCAGGCGACGTCGTAATGACCCGCCTCAATGTCCCGCATCGCAGCGAGAATCGCCATTGAGCCTGAGGCACAAGCTGCCTCATGGCGAGCGGTTGGTAAGTGCCCTAGCTCGGGATAAACCTGTCCAAAGAAGCCGCCTAGGAGCCCTTGGCGAGTGAAAAGATCGCCCACAAAATTGCCAACATGCCCGACCTCGATCTGTGACGGTTCAATGCCGGCGTCTTGTATGGCTGTTTGGAGCGTTTCAGAGAACAGATCGTAAATTTCATATCCTTCACGGGTCCAGTTACGGGCAAAGTCCGTTTGGCTTCCGCCAAGGATATAAATGGGCTGATGCATCAGAGGTTCTCCTTATTACTATTGCCGAACGCGGGGAGTTCGGTGTGGACGACTGCGCTGATTGGATTATGAACCTGTGCCGTGACAAATTGGGTTCGCCGTAACGATGGCCGTCGATGCCCTCTTTTACAGAACGGCACCTTAATCAGCAAAGGGGGCGGCTCAAGCGCACCCATCATTCCCGCTCTGCTCCTCAAACCCGCTCTGCTCCTCAAAATGGTAACTGGATTCGATGGAGGCAATCGCGGTTCGGTAGCCCCAGCGCACCATACCGAGGCATCTGGGATAGCAGTAAGTTCAAAGGGATTCGTACAGTAGACATGTGTCAGCCATCCAAGATCATGTTGTGATCCTAGGATGCAGACTGGTGGAGCGCAAGCGCTGGAATGCTTTCCACACGGAGGGCTATTCAAAAGACTCGCGAACGAGTCGCGTAGGCCATTTCCGGACGTTGCGGAGACTCATTTTTCCTTGTTATTCTGGACTCTTGCTAACCGCTAGCGAGCATCGCGCGGAGACCACATAATGAATCAAGCGCTGCGCCGATCAACGTTTCCAGTGACTGAAGAGTGTATTGGCGGTGCCGTCGATTTTGAACACACCCAGCCGTGGATTTATGGCATTGATAACCCTTATCTTCACGGAGCCTATGCGCCGACCACGCTAGAACTATCTGAGTCCGGTTTGTCCATCGAAGGCGAACTCCCGACTGACCTCGTGGGAACCTATTTCCGCAACGGGCCGAACCCCATTCACCAGCCGGGTAACCGATATCATCCCTTTGATGGCGATGGCATGGTCCATGCGGTGTCCTTTGGTGAGGGATCAGCGAGTTATCGCAATCGATACATTGATACGGTAGCGCTGACTGCTGAGCGTGCTATGGGACAGTCAACGTCTAATGGTGTCATGGGCCCCTTTGACTTTGAGACGTCTGAATTCGGTATCAAAGATACGTCCAATACGGATCTGTTCTATTACGCGGGGAGTCTCATGACGTTGTGGTACAACGCGGGACATCCCTACCGGCTGGATCCCCATACGCTCGAAACAACCGGCTATTTCGAGCTGGAAGGGCGTCCTCAACGCAGGTTGTCGGCGCATTCAAAAGTCGATTGGACCACCGGTGAATTATTATTTTTCGACTACGGTGATGAACCGCCCTATATGACCTACGGGGTGGCTGACCCGTCGGGAAAATTGCGGCATGAGGTGGCCATCGATTTGCCCGGTCCGCGTCTACCCCATGATATTGGCTTCACGCCCAACTACACAATTTTGCATGACCTGCCGTTTTTTCATGACCCCAAAGTACTGCAGCGACATCATTTAAGGGTCCTGACATTCCACCGCGACATTCCCACTCGTTTCGGGCTAATCCCGCGGCACGGTCGTGGCGAAGACATTCGTTGGTTCGAATGTGAACCTTGTTACATTTTGCACGTGAGTAATAGTTGGGAAGAGGGCGATTGGGTCGTGATGGATGGGTGTCGGTCTAGAAACCCCATGCCGGCCGCTACTAGTGGTGAGGGCGAACTGTCCCATATGCTCGCTTATATGCGGCTTGAGGCGAATAATTATCGTTGGCGCTTCAATCTCAGAACGGGAGAGGTCCGCGAGGGTGACATTGATGATCTCAATACCGAGTTCAATAAAGCGAATCCACTCTATGCAGGCATTAAGGGCCGCTATGCCTACCATCAGCGCATTCCTCTGCTGGACGAGGGTGGGCACACTTTACGGTTTACCGGTTTAGTCAAATATGACAATGAGACCGGCTCGCGGCAGCAATGGGATTACGGGTCAGGCGTTTTTGGCAGTGAGGCGGTCTTTGCTCCAAGACAGGGGGCAACAAGAGCGAACGCCGAGGATGATGGCTATGTCATTACCCTCGTCACTGACTCACAAGACTGGACCTCCCATTGCCTCGTATTTGACGCCACCGACGTGAGCGCCGGTCCAGTAGCACGCATTAGCTTGCCGCAGCGGGTGCCGTCTGGATTCCATGCCAGTTGGGCACCGGGTATCTGACTATCGATGAGTATTGTGACGGCTAGATTTTGATCAATACCAGTATTGCGACCAGCACCATCAAACTCGCCGCGACTTTATTCAGCGCCGCCAAGTGTTTTTCGCTGCTCAAGAGTCGACGTAGGCCACTCCCGCCGCTTGCGTAAAGGCTCATTGATAAAAACTCTGAGGGCAGGATTACACCGAGAAAGACCATTAATTGCTGAGGCACTGCAGTGTCAGATGACATGAACCCGGGAAGGAGTGCGATCATAAATCCCCAACCTTTTGGATTCATCACCGCGGTGGTATATCCCAGTGCGAGTAGTGCGGCTGGTGTCACTCTGGGCCGCCCTTCACCTTGCTCAAAGCGCGCGGGTGCCGTCCAAAGGCGATACGCCACCCACAATAGATAGGTTCCGCCGATCAGCGCTAGCAGGGTGAAATAGGCCTTAGGCAGCACTTGGATCCAGGCGAGTAACACAACGCAAGTGACGACGACGGTAGCCACGCCGGCAAGTTCTCCCCACATCATCCAGAGCGTGTGGCGGTAGCCCTGCGACAGACCCACGGTAAATGCCAAGGTCATACACATGCCGGGTGTTAGCGAAATAGCGGCAATCGTCGGGATAAAAATCCAGAGCAGATCAGTACTCATGCTTTAGTACTCGTTGTTGAGTTGTCGCCGAGACTTAGTGTCGAGTCGCGTCAGCGAGCTGACGATAGCCTGCGCCCATCGGTTCGATGACCGACAGGTCTCGCTCTCGCAACCGCGAGGCAATGGGGTACATACAGGTACATCCTAAAACCACCGAGCTATCGGGGTGGCGTGCGTTGACGCGTTGAATGACATCGGTGATCTTGTCCAGTGTCGTGATCCCGCAGGCTTGTACCGTCTCCATCGCCTCAAGCGGGCCGGATGAGGTCGCTAGTAGCGTATCGTCAGACAAGTGCACGATGTCATCGCAGTATTGCGTCAGGTTGCTGTCAGCGAGCATTGCGTCATAAATGAAGCGCATTGCAGGTGGCCACAGCGTTACGATGCTAAAAGAACTCGCGGATGTTAATGCGTATTTGAGGGCACCTGATCCCGCCCCCATCGCGGGGATCGATAGCACTTGATTGAGTGCATTGAGACCATAGTCTCCAACGGTATTAATGTAGATCGCATCGGCGCCCGCATCAGCCGCCTCAATACCGGCTGCCAAATAAGCCTGCTCACATTTCAGCCGGTCATTTGGTGTGAGAGGAAAAGAGGCTCCCGGTACTGGCAATAAAGTCGTATCGATGCCACTCACCTGCAGCGGGACTGGCACAGTGGTGTCATCGAGTATTGGGGTTGCATCGCCAGAACCCAGTACCGCAATACGGGTTGCACTCATACCGCATTTCTCCTCGTGGACACATCTCTGATTGAAAAAGGGTGATGGCCGCTGCTTATCACCACTGAGGGTCGCCCTAGTTGATGAGCAGCCGTCGCCGCCCCCTAGCGGGCAACGGTATCACATGGTGATCTAGCACTTGAGACAAAAAGCCCTGAGGACCATGGGGAGTTGTAAGGGGCCGCAGGTGCTTGTTGTGGCAGCAACTGAGAATGCGTTTCATCTACCTGAGCAGGCGCAGAGATTTGGGGCGGACGTCTCGCTCGGATCAGCGTTTTAGTGCCTGAAAAGGAGGATCAGCAGTGCCAGCAATTGAACCATATTGATACCGACCGACCATCGATGCAGGCGAGCAAACTGCTGTCCGGCGTCGGCATCGCCACCGAGCTCAGCGTCGCGGAGTTCGTTAATGCGCGGCACCAAAACTTGCCGCACCCAACCAGTAGAGCCGGCGATAATGAAACAGATCGCGGCAGCCAGTGGCGAAGTTGTGGCAAAGCAGAGCCCTGCGACCCCCGCCCCGAGGATGAGTGCTAAGTAGTAACGAGGAAACAGGCGCCGTAAAAACTGGCCCGCCTCGGCTTCTGGAAGGCTCTGGAACACAGTGGGCGCGATGCCTGCTGCAAAAAAAACCATGCTGCCTAAGGTGGCTGCCACAACGTATAACGCAATTGTTTCCACTCACCGCTCCTTACTTTGATCGTTGCTTGTACTGGGTCGGGCAATAGCCTCTTAACACCGTTGGGTCGCGTCGCTGGGCGTGTTTAGTGCTTCGACCTGAGACGCGCTGCCGCCAATTACGAAAGGCGCGGGGCTTTAGCTCGGAGCGCATTAATGTAATCACAGCCGCTTCTGTCAGACCATAAAGCGTTTCAATGGCCTCGAAGGGAGTGCGGTCCTCCCACGCCATCTCAATAATACGAGAAACGTCAGATGTGGCTATCTGTGGCGATGGCGTGTTCATAATGCCCGTTCAGATCGTTTTGACAGAGCCGGCACTCTAGCGAATCTGACTGCGGAAAGAAGGTGATAAACGGATCGACCTCCTGCCACCAGAATAACCCTCGCTGTACCATTGACGAATACCATTGCCGCGCCTACGGTGAAATCACGGGCGGTGAGGCAAAACGATGCGGGTGTTAGTGGCAGGTGCTACGGGTTACATGGGAGCAGCGGTTCTGCGAGAACTGGTGGCGCGTCGTGTCGATGTTGTGGCGCTGGTTCGGCCAGGGCGTTTATTACCCGAAGCACTGCGAAAGGCGGTGACAGTTGTGGAAGCCGATGTTGTCGAGGACGCTGATTGGAGCGAGCACATACCCGCGTTCGATGCCGTGATTTCGTGTCTCGCTAGCCGCAGTGGTGCGCCTGATGATGCGCAAAAAGTCGATTATGAGGCGAACAGACGGTTGCTTGCCTGCGCTGAGCGCCATCACATACGGCACTTTGTTTTACTGTCAGCAATCTGCGTCCAGAAACCACGGCTGGCATTTCAGAGAGAAAAATTGCGGTTCGAGCGCCTGCTCAATGATTCAGTGGTGCCGAGTACTATCGTCCGTGCGACCGCTTTCTTCAGATCCTTGGTCGGTCAGATTGACCGGGTCAAGGCGGGTAAGCCTTTTCTGCTGTTTGGGGACGGCGAGCTGACTGCTTGTAAACCGATTTCGGACAGTGACTTAGCTCGCTTTATCGTTAACCAGCTCGACGAACACCGCGAGGGCACGGTGGTGCGCCCCATTGGGGGTCCGGGGCCTGCAATAGCGCCGGCGGCGCAAGCGGTCTTGCTTTGCAATGCTGCTAACGTACCCCTGAAAACCCGATCGCTCCCCCCGCAAATGTTTGACTGGTTTCGTTGGCTGCTGATGCCGCTGGCGTTAGTGTCTCCCAGTTTTGCAAAGCGGGTAGAGTTTCTGCGCATTGCTAAGTTTTATGCGACGGAGTCAATGCTGTGTTGGGATCACGACGACCAGCGCTACGATGCTGACGGCACGCCAGAGTTTGGCACCGATACGCTCGCTGCTTTTTATCAAAGGGTATTATCCGGAAGTGAGTCCGCCCCCGAGCGAGGCGAACACCGTTTATTTTAGGTGTCGATTGTGTCAGTCGCTCAGATCTTCCCCTAAATTAATCGTGGAAGTGCGCTGCGATGCCCAACTCAGAATCGCCAATGACAGTGCCAATAGCAGTACTGCACCTGCCTCAAAAAGCAGTTTGCTGGGCTCTGCTTCTTTGCCCTGCAAAATAATGAGACGGGTAATGCCAGTGATAGCGATCAATACAGGCAGTGTGACGGGAACGCTATGGGTAGCATAATAGGCGTAGGCCATACCGATCACCTCGAGATAGATGAAAAGCAGTAAGAGGTCTGCGAGTCTGACCCGACCTGCTTCTGCAAAATGGATCAGCTCTAGTGCCACCGCTAACATGGTCAATAAGCTGATGATGACCAGCAAGACGCGCTCCGCAATACTGAAAAACCCCAGTACGCTGCGATCGACTTTGCGTGTTGCCTCCGGGTAATCGTTACCGACTGGCTGTTTGGACATCACCACTCTCCTTGCTCTGTCATCATTAAGTTTACCCGCGAGTATACGACGTGGTTCCTCGTTCGCGATGATTTAACGCAACGGGTGATGCCACGGTCGTGCCATCACGAAAAGTCTGGGATGACTTTTTCGGCAGAAATCCATGGCAACGCGGTGACTTCCGCTTGACGCCAGCCATCCCCTGCATCTAGCCAAATAGCGGTTCCTGGCGTGGCAAAGTCACGAGGCACGTTGACCAAGGCAATGTTGTGCTCCAAGCGCGGCGAATAGACGTAGCGCGTGACGTGTCCCACCACCGTATCGTCGACTTTGATGGGCATAAAATGAGCATTCGGTCGAACGGGATCGCCCCCGAAATTGGCGCCGACAAGCCGTCTCTCTGGACCGGTTTTGGCGATGGCCTGTAAGGCCCTCTTACCAACGTAGTCCTGCTCCTTGTCGATATCGAGCAATCTATCCATGCCAATCGTAAAAGGGTTGTCGTTCAAAGTGATATCGCTGCAATAAGACAGCAGGCCACCTTCAACACTGCGAGCCAGGGAGGGGCAGGCCGGTTGAATGTCATACTCGGCGCCCGCCTCCATGCACCGATCCCACAGCTCCGTGCCACGGTGACGATCAAGTAGGATGATCTCGTAACCTAGTTCGCCGCTCCACCCAGTGCGGCTCAGTACCACCGGAATATCGCCGACAGACGTGTGGGTAAAGTGGTAGTAACCCATTTCGATCGCGAGATCACCAAACAACTTGTGGGCGACCCGAGGCGCCAATGGCCCTTGTAGCTGCAGGGGAGACGCATCGGGTTCTCTGACGGTCACATTAAGCCCACTTTGCGCAGCAACGCCTTTTGCCCACAGCAATACATCACCGTCTCCCGGTGATAGCCAAAAATGATTCTCCGCGTGACGGTACAGCACCGCATCGTTGATGATCCCACCGTTTTCGTCTACGAAAACCACATAGCGCGCGCGATGAATGGGACATTTCTCAACATCTCGCGGCGTCAAAATTTGTGTGAGAGCGAGTGCGTCTGGGCCTATGACTTCTATCTGTCTTTCTGCAGAAACGTCCCATAAGGAGACGCCTTTAACGATGGCCCAATACTCCGCATCCGTGTCGCCATAGCTGGTTGGCATGAACATGTGGTTATAAATCGTAAAGGCCTTGGCCCCTGCGTTGATCGTGGCATCATAAAACGGTGATTTGCGAACTCTGGGCCCAATGGTGATTGCAGGGTGGGTCATGGTCTTTACTCCAGTTGTTGCGGCTTTTGTGCTGCTATTCATACCGCCAGTCGTAATGACAAATGGTATGGATAGAAAAGTATTTTTAGGCTGATTGTGCGGTCGAAGAGCTCAGAAGCAAAGCGAAATTCGGCGGGGTATCCACGTTGCTTGTCGGTTCTCGCATCTGGCTTCTGCGCGCCGGCGAGATGGCGTTAAGGCAGGGTGACTCCCTCCGACTGATCACAGCCGCTCTATCAACAAGTCACCGCCCGGGACGCTAGGCGGTTGCTTCAGTGAGAACCAGTTCGGATGAGGGGTCGTAGTCTGGTTCAGTGATCGGTTCGACCGTTGACTCGGGCTCATCGCCGGAACGTGGGTCTTGCTCAAAGGCAGCAGGAGCCATCGCAGAGGTGGAGGGAATAAAGGCGCTCTGATCGTCGATGCCAACCGAGGTTTTCCCCGGTGGCTGAAACGCAATAAAAATACCGGTGGCAACACTGGCGCATCCCAGCAGGCCGAAAAGAGCCTCGTTACCCATGAGCCGCATAGCCCAGCCAATGATGAGTGAGCCCCCTGCCGAGCCCAGTGCACAGAGCAGCAATACCGAGGAGCCAAGTGTGACGAACTCATCTCGTTTCGAATTGTCCGCCGCCTTCGCGAGGGAAATCGCGTACAGAGAGTTCGCGGCGGCTCCAAAAGCAAAAGCACCCATCAGTAACTCCTGCTGCGTTTCGGCATACAGGAGTCCAAAGGCCGACAAGCCACTGGCGGCACACAGCGCCGACAGCACGAAACGTCGGTCAATTCTGTCGGACGCCATTCCAATGGGGTACTGCGCGAGTGCGCCGCCGATGATATTGGCGGCAATAAAGGCGGGCACAAAAGACGGGTCGTTGGTTTGCGCGAGCACATAAATAGCACCCAGTGCCCAAAAGCTACCGGTAATCACCCCAGATCCTAATCCGCCGGCGAAGGCCGTGTGAGAGCGCCGATAAAGCTTAGAAAAGCTAAAGCGCGTGGCGGGGACCGGGACCGGTGCTAACGATCGTGTCAGGCTGACGGGTACGATGGCACAACCGACCAGCAAAGAGACCAAAATGAAGGGGTAAAGCGGGTTCGTTTCTGCTAATCCAAGCAGATACTGACCTACCGCCATTGAGGTCAGAACGATAGCCGTGTAGACCGCCAAGATCCGACCGTGCCGACTGGCATCGGTTTGCTCGGTCAGCCAACTTTCGATGACGGTATAAGCGCCACACATTACCGCCCCAAGGACGAAGCGGATGGCGATCCAGAAAAAACCATGATCGACCAGACTCAGGAAAAGAAAGCTACTTAAGAAAATCGCCATGAGTGCGGTAAAGCTGCGAATGTGCCCGACCCTTGCAATAACGGGTGGTATGAGCAGCGCACCGGTCATAAAACCGGCAAAGTAAGCTGAGCCACTCAATCCAATCAGGGTCTGTGACATCCCTAGCTCGCTTGCCCGCAGCGGCAAAAAAGTCATATGCAGGCCGTGTCCCGCCAGCAAGAAGGCCGTCGTGAAAAGGAGTGAAGATACCGGTCGGAGCGTGCTCATGGGGCTGATTTCAGAGTGCGAGAAAGGCGCGCATTTTGCCTAAAAATTGATGGCCTGCAAGCCACAAATTTGTGAATTTTTGGCGGCGATACCGGAGGCAGTAAAAGTACCAAAACTGACGTCAATTTTACGTGCTGGGCGGGCGGATAAGAACTGGCCCTGAGTGCGATCAATGAGGCCTCGGCGTCGCTTTGATATCGGTAGGCCGCCGGGAGATGAGCCGGTTTTTTTATTCTGAGGTGAGTGTTTTCCAGCCTGCGCTGTTGAGACCGCGATCACTGACGAGGCGATGCATGGCAGCGATGTGTGCCGGACCCACCTCGCAACAGCCACCGATAATCGTGGCACCCAACTCGAGCCACTGTGCGACGAACAGTGCGTATTGATCGGGGTTGAGGTCATTTCTCGCTTCTAGCACATCCACTACGCCCCCGGGTTCCAACGCATCAATGGCGGTAAACCCATTGGCATAGGCGCCGAACGGCCATCCCGACTCCGCCAAGACGGGGAGCGCTTGTGATACCGCTTCGGGCTTTGAGCAATTGATGACCACCGCTAAGGGATCCCAAGGAGCGATCGCCTCGAGCGTATCCGAGAGGGATTCCCCCGAGCGGAGGAGCAGGCCATTATCGTCGGAGACCGTCAATCCAAGCACAATACGGGTGTTTGCTTGGGCCGCTGCGGTCAGCACGCCCTTGGCTTCTGCGATCGAGGGAATGGTCTCGGCAATAAAACCGTCGACAGCCGCGACTTGCAGTTCAATCAGCTCGCAGTACTCATCCACCATCTGCTCAAACGGCAGCTGTGTGTCAGCGCGGTAGCTGGCTACCAGTGGTGGTAGAGAGCTAATAAGCGCTGTATCGGGAGCGTTCGCCGCTTCAATGCCCTTCTGCGCTAATTCCCGAGCTCGATCAAGGTGCGTTGCTAATGGCGCTAACCCCTCGCCGCGTGCTAAACGCGCTCGGGTTACCGCATAGGTATTGAGACAAGCAATTTGCGCGCCAGCAAGACAGAAATCGCGATGGACCTCAGATACTAAATCGGGTGCTTCTAGCATGACCTGTAACGACCAATGATGATGGGCGGGATCGGCGCTGCGGCGGATCAGTTCTTGCCCTAAGCCGCCGTCAAGGAGTAGTACATTTTGTGCCATGCTCAGAGTGCTCTTTTAGGTGCGTCGGAAGTGACATCGGGGTGATGGTGCACGTTAGATCTTTATACTGACCTGCCTGATCGATAGCAACAACCGGTAAATTGCGCGTCTAACCTGGCGACGCCATATCACCTGTTGCATGGCGGTAAGTTGCTGCGGTAAGGGCAGCCCAGATCGACCAAGGCAGTTTTAGGTGATGTCAGTAGGGATGTACTGCCTAGGGAGATTGCTGGGAGGCGGACGGGTGCGTACCCTGCCTACATGCCGACACTGTTGCCGCATTGATGACTTCCTTTGATCTGTTGATGACCGTTGTCAGCTGTGTCAGCTTCATGTCGCTTGTCGCCGTGGTTTCTTGGTTAAAAACGCGCGGTACGGTCGATACCGGCACAGGCTACTTTTTGGCGGGACGTGGGTTGGGGGCAACCTTTATTGCCGGGTCATTGCTACTGACCAATTTGTCGGCTGAGCAGCTGATCGGGCTCAACGGGTCTGCCTATGGCTACAATCTGAGTAGCATGGGTTGGGAGGTGACGGCAGCCATCGCTACTGTGCTGATGGCCTTTATTTTTCTACCGCGTTATCTAGCAGGCGCTTTTACAACGCTGCCTGAATTCCTTAGCACCCGATTTGATGGGGGCGTTAGACGGATGACGGTCATACTGTTCATGCTGGGTTATGGTCTGGTGACCATCCCAAGTGTGCTGTACGCCGGATCGATCGCCGTGATCAAGTTATTTGATATTCCTGCCTTACTGAATCTGAGTTATTCGATGTCACTCGTCATGACCATCGTGGTTATTGGCTTGTTAGGCGCCTCATACGCCATCCTCGGTGGCCTAAGGGCCGTGGCCGTATCAGACACCTTGAATGGGGTGGGGTTACTACTCGTAGGGGTGGCAGTCCCCTACCTTGGCTTACAAGTCTTGGGGGAGGGCAGTGTGGGGCAGGGGTTGAACACGGTGCTGACGACCGAGACTCATAAACTCAATGCGATTGGTGGACCATCCGATCCCACACCCTTTGCCACGCTGTTCACGGGGATGATTCTGGCCAATTTGTTTTACTGGTGCACTAACCAGTACGTGATTCAGCGCACACTCGCTGCGCGCAGTCTCGCTGAGGGACAGAAAGGGGTACTGCTCTCTGGCTTTTTTAAAGTGTTGGTGCCCCTGCTTATGATGATACCCGGCGTGATTGCCTACCATTTATACGGGCCGGAGTTGCACCCCATTGACCTCGCCTACCCACAATTAGTGCGGGATGTGCTGCCCATCTATGCGACAGGATTTTTCTTGGCCGTGTTGTTGGGAGCCGTGCTCAGCTCCTTTAACTCGCTGATTAATAGCGCCGCCACGTTATTTTGTATCGACGTGTATCAACCTTGGGTGGGGAAGCCTGTCACCGACGAGGCATTGTTGAGGACGGCGAAGCGAGTGGGATTGACGATCACCGTTTTCTCCTTGATCGTCGCCCCGCTATTGCAGTTTGCCCCCGATGGCCTTTGGCAACTCATCCGCATCTTCACCGGCTTCTACAACATACCGATGATTGCGATTGTCATTGTGGGGCTCTTCACCCAACGCGTTCCCGCGAGCGCTGCCAAGTTGGTAATCGTGTTTCATATCGTGGCTTATGGCCTGTTCCAATTTTTGTTCAAAGAGTTACTGCCGATACATTTCCTGCATCTGTACGCCATCCTCTTTGTTATTGAAGTGGTCATGATGCTGGGTATGGGGCTATGGCGACCGCGACTGAGCCCGACTCCGTTGCCGCTGAAAGCCATGGTAGACCTCACGCCCTGGGCGTATGGGAAACCCTGCGCCGTGACCCTGCTGTCTTGTGTTATTGCCCTTTACATCATCTTTTCGCCAATGGGGTTAGTTGCAGGGGGCTCAGTTTATTTCGGCGACATCTTACTGAGTTTGGCAGCGCTTAACGCTTTGCTGTGGCTGTGGTGGTATCGTCGCCTGCATCGTGAGCCGGAGGCGAATTAATGGGCGATTCTGAAACGCCTTTATGGGGCCGTGTGGCGGATAACGTTGCCTCACTCATTCCAGAAAGCCCCCACCGTACTCAAGAAGGGAAACCCAGGCTCCTTATCGTTGGTGCGGGAATGATGGGCCGAGAACATCTGCGGGTCACCCAGCAGCTCGGGTGGGCCGAGGTACAGGGCATCGTTGACCCCTTCAATAGCAGTATTGAATGGGCGCAGTCTGACTGGGCCCGGCTGTCGAGCCAGCCGCTGCAGGTTTACGCTGACCTGCGCGACGCCTGTTTGGACAGTGCCGTCGATGCGATCGTGATTTGCTCACCAAACCATACGCATTATGACGTTCTAAAAATTGTATGCGAGTCAGGCAAGCCCATTCTGTTGGAAAAACCCATGGCGACGACACTCGTCGATGCGATGGAGGTCCTTCGCTTGGCCAGCGAGTACCCGAGTGTGATTCAGTTAGGTATGCAATATCGTTTCAAGGCGCAATATGTAGAGGCGTTGTTCGAAATTCGGGCGAAGGCGTCCCTCGGTCCGGTGAAGACCGTCGCGATGTCTGAGTACCGACCGCCCTTTCTCGACAAGGTGAATCAGTGGAACAAGTTCAATCGTCATTCAGGGGGGACGCTGGTTGAGAAATGCTGCCATTATTTTGACCTCATGAATGTCATCGCGGCATCGCGTCCTAAAAAGATTTACGCCAGCGGTGGCCGAGGTGTGAATTTCCTCGATTTCGAGTGGCAAGGCGTGCCGTCTGATATTGATGATCATGCGATGGTCATCATTGATTACGCCAACGGTATCCGCGCCAGCTTTACCCTCAATATGTTTTGCCAGGAGCTGTACGAAGAGTTGGTGGTTGTAGGCGAATGCGGTCGATTAGTGGCGAGCGAACAAGCCAGTTTTCACCCTGATACACCCTCTGAGGCAAGACTGCAGGTAGAGGTACCGGGACACTCGGCGTATCGACCTCAACCCGTCGGTTATCCGCCTTGGATCGAGGAGACGGGCCACTATGGCGCCACGTTTTTTGAGCACATTGCATTTCACCGACAGTTGGCAGGAGAAAGAGTGGACGCTGCGACACCGCAGCAGGCACTCTGGTCCCTCATTGTGGCCAGTGCGGCCCAATACTCCATGGCGATTGGCCAAGCGGTGGATGTTGCGACCTTCTGTACGCAAGAAGGGGTGGGCGATTTTTTTGAGGACAATGAGGTTGGTTAATCGTGTCTTAATCGATGGCCGATGATTCAGCGTGTTTGACAGCGATGTGGTTTAACAGCGATGTGGTTTAAAGGGAGAGGCATGTGGTAGCGAAGATACAAGTGGGCAAAGGAGCAATGCCTGCAGTCGGATTAGGCTTGTGGAAAATTGCGCGCGAGGAGACGCCTGAAATGGTCCGGGGCGCGATCGCAGAGGGCTATTGTCACCTCGACAGTGCCTCCGATTATGGCAATGAAGCAGAGGTCGGCGAGGGGATCCGCCTGGCGTTGCAGCAAGGATTGGTCGATCGCGATTCCCTGTGGGTGACTTCCAAGCTTTGGAATACCTACCACCGACCAGAGCACGTTCGATCCGCCTGTGAACGCACCCTGAAAGATTTGGGGCTGAGCGAGCTAGATTTGTATCTGATTCATTTTCCGATTGCCCTTGAGTATGTCGACTTCGAGACGCGTTACCCGCCGGAGTGGCTAGTCGACCCCGAGGCGGAGACACCCAAAATGCAGCCTGACGCGGTGCCACTCGCAGATACTTGGGGCGCGATGGAAGCGCTGGTCGAAGCGGGCCTCGTCAAAGAAATTGGTGTTTGTAATTATAATGCTGGCCTGCTTCACGATTTAATGGCTTACGCGAACATCAGACCAGCGATGTTACAGATCGAATCACACCCTTATCTTACTCAGGAGCGGTTACTGCGTGCCGCGTCGCAGTATGAGATGGCCGTGACCGCATTCTCGCCGTTAGGTGCACTGTCGTATTTGGAGCTAAATATGGCAGAAACCGGTGAATCGGTGCTGAACCAAGCAGTGGTGCAAGCCGCTGCAGGCAGGCTGGATCGGACGCCTGCGCAAGTTGTTCTCCGCTGGGGGATTCAGCGCGGGACAGCGGTGATTCCGAAAACCAGTCAGCCAGCGCGGTTGAAGGAAAACAAAGCCTTGTTCGACTTTGAATTAACCGACGAGGAAATGTCAGCCATCTCTGCGCTGAACTGTCACCGACGGTTTAACGACCCCGGACATTTTTGCGAGGAGGCATTCGACTGTTTTTATCCAATCTATGACTGATTCACGATGAAGCAGCACGACACAGCGAGTATGTCCTTATTTAACCAACAATCCATTGCATTGCAGCAGCGTCATGCTGATAAAGCGTTTCCCCTGGTACTGATGCCCTCCCACCAGATAGCCAATTTCGACGAGGTCGCTCAGCAACGTGAGGCGCTGATGGATCAGCTCGCAATCCACGGCGCCATTGTCTTTCGCGGCTGCGGCATTACCGACGATCAAAGCTTCGATCGTTTTGTCATGGCTTTCGGTCTTGAGAATTTTCCTTATGACGAGTCTCTGTCTAATGCGGTAAGACGTAACCGAACACCGCGAATTTTTACAGCCAACGAAGCGCCATGCGCCGTAGAGATTTTTCTGCATCATGAAATGGCGCAGACACCACTTTTCCCCCGCTATTTATTTTTTTGCTGTGAGCAGGCGGCTGCGGTGGGCGGCGCTACTCCGTTATGTCGGTCTGACGTGCTGCTGCAAAGATTGCAGGCGAGACTGCCGCGGTTCATTGAACGGTGCCGGGAAAAAGGGGCTTGCTACTCTCTTGTGATGCCGGGCGTTGCAGATCAAGCCTCGGGCCAGGGTAGAAGTTGGCGAGACACGCTGGGTGTTACATCGAGGGAGTCTGCCGAGGCGAGATTGACGGCTCTTGATTATCAATGGCAGTGGCTGCCTGAGGAGTGCCTCGCGGTCACCACGCCATCACTGCCTCTGGTTCGTCGCACCTCGGCGGGTCAGGAGGTGTTTTTTAACCAATTGATCGCTGCTTTTTGCGGTTGGCAGGATCAACGTAATGAACAGAGCCGATCCGTGACATATGGCGATGGATCAACGATCGATGAGGAGGATCTGAAGGAGGCGACCGACATTGCCTATGACCTGTCCTTTGATCTGAACTGGCAGACGGGTGACGTGGCGCTGATCGATAATGATCGGGTAATGCATGGTCGGAGGCCTTTTCAAGGGCGTCGCAGTGTCTTGGCATCACTCTGCGCTAACACAGCGACTGCATGAGTATGTGAGCGGCAGATAGAAGAGATTCAGGCTTTTAGTGAACCCAATTTGACACGTTGGCAAAAGCGGCAGCACAACGCTTCTCTTTTTCGTGACGGCTGTGCGCTGTCGAAAACGATCGACAGTCCCGCGTACAATAATAAAGTCAGGTCATTCTCGGTTGAAGGTGCTAATGTCAGCGAATGCTGATTTGAAACCGTTGTGATTGCGCGTGTTTTGTTATGCTCGACATCACTGTTCAATGGCCATCGTTAAAGAGAGTTAGGTTTTTGTCTCAACAAGTCGATCGAGTCAATTTCTCCATTACGGTTATCGTGCTGTTGAGCATGTCGGTACCGTTGCTTGTTTTTCCTGAACAAAGTGCCGCTGTTCTCAAAACCGCCTATGCATGGATCGCTGAGACGTTCGGCTGGTTCTATATTCTGACCGGTGCCGCGGCCCTCGCGATCGTTTTATATATTGGTATGAGCCGGTTTGGCAAAATCAGGCTGGGCGACGGTGACCCAGAATTCAGCACGGTCAGTTGGATTTCGATGCTCTTTGCGGCAGGCATTGGCGCTGGCCTAATGTACTGGAGTGGTATCGAGTGGGCTTATTACGTGCAGGCGCCACCCTTTAAAGCTGAGCCGTTTTCCCATGAGGCTTATTTGTGGTCAGCATCCTATGGACTGCATCATTGGGGCTTTGTCGCGTGGGCACTATATTGTCTGCCCACGCTGGCCATTGCCTACCCGTTTTATGTGCGGCGAATCCCGCAGTTGAAATACAGCCTGTCGGCACATTACTGGTTGAAAGGGCGAGAACGCTCTGCGCTGGCCCGATTGATGGACAGCTTTTTCATGGTTGCTTTGATCGGCGGTGCAGGGAGCTCACTGGGCTTTTCTACGCCTTTGATTGCTGCGTTCATCGAACGACTCACAGGAATACCCGCTAATTTCGCGCTGGAGTTAGTGGTGGTTGCCGTCTGTGTTGTGGTGTTTGCAGGCAGCGTGTGGCTGGGTCTTCAAGAAGGTATCCGGCGGCTTAGCAACTTTAATATCGTGTTGGCATTGTTGTTTCTGGCGGCCGTATTACTGGCCAGCGACACTTTGTTTCTATTAAAGATGGCGGTGAACTCCTTAGGGTTTTTATTTCAGAACACCCTCGCCATGACCTTCTGGACCGATCCGATTGATAACACCGGATTTGTGGGTGACTGGACAGTCTTTTACTGGGCTTGGTGGATTGCTTATGGGCCCTTTGTAGGTCTGTTCGTCACGCGCATTTCGCGTGGCCGTACGATCAGAGAGGTTGTCGTTGGCATGCTGCTGCTGGGTTCAATGGGAGTGTGGTTATTCTTCCTTGTTCTGGGTAATCATAGTCTGGGTTTGCAACTGAGCGGGGAGTTGGATGTTGTGGGCATCATGCAATCGTCCGGGGGAAATGCCGCGGTGGTTGCCGGCCTGAATACGTTGCCCATGGCGGCGCTCATTATTGGTGTGTTTGCCGTTGTCGCTGTCATTTTTGTTGCGACAACCTATGACAGCGCGTCTTACACTTTGGCAGCCACTGCGACACAATCATTGGACGCTTCAGAAGATCCCCCTCGATGGCACCGCGTTTTCTGGGCAGTTGCCATTGCGATATTACCGATCGGACTCATGTATGCGGGCGGTATTAAGGAAGCCCAAACTGCAACCTTAGTGGTGTCTTTGCCTCTGACCTTTACCTTTTGGCTGTCGGGATGGGCGTTATTAAAATCATTACATGAAGATCATCCTGCTCGATAATCATCGGTGACGCGCAGCGGTCCATTGCCTGCGTGATCGAACGAGAGCACGGCTATCCAGCTGTACTTGGCGAGTGAGGCGTGATCGGTATCAAGAGGGGGGTGAGATGATGGCAGATCAAGCGGTTGCGCTCATTACGGCTGGCGCCTCAGGTATCGGACTGACTTGCGCGCGTGCGCTCTCAGCGGAAGGCTATGCGGTCTTGACCATGGATATAAACGCCACGGCCGTGTCAGCGTTTAAGGCCGAATTCGGTGATCAAACAGCGGTGGTGTGTGATGTATCGGATGCCGAGCAGGTACTCGCCGCCTGGGGACAGCTGATCGAATCCCGGGGGCGCATCGACGTATTGATCAATAACGCCGGCATTGCTGGTCCTCAGCAACCGGTTGAAGAGATTGATGTCGAGAGCTGGCAGCAGACTATTAATACCGACCTGAACAGTGCTTTTTATGTCACTCGTTTGGTGGTTCCGTTGATGAAAGCGCAGCGCAGTGGCGTCATTTTGAATATGTCCTCAAGTGCTGGCAGGCACGGCTGCCCACTGCGATCGCCCTATGTGGCGGCCAAATGGGCGGCGATTGGCCTCGCTCAAACCTGGGCCATGGAATTAGGCCCGTGGAATATTCGAGTGAATGCACTCTGCCCTGGCAGTGTTGGCGGCGAGAGGATTGATCGCGTTATCGAGCGCGATGCAACAGAGCGTGGCGTTGAACCTGAGGCGATACGGAACCTCTATTTGCGCCAGAGCTCCTTACGGGCGTTTGCAAGTGCTGAGGATATTGCGGCCATGGTTTGCTTCTTGGTGGGGCCCGGTGGACAAATGATCTCAGGTCAAACGCTTGGCATTGATGGGCACACTGAGAGCTTGGCTAATTGGTTAGATGCCTAGTTGTGAACGGTGCGTCTTGCATCGCTGGGTGACAGACAGCAGTGGTTTTTGTCATGGCGCAGTGCCGCTCGCTCCAGCCATCAACGCCGCCAACTGCCGGGATCTCTCGGTTGAAACCGTCACCCAATTCGGTAGGAGTGTGATGCTATGAAAGCGATCTCGTTCGCAGAGTTTGGTCCAGCAGCTCAGGTGCTAAAAGCGAGTGAATGGGCTACGCCTGACCCGGGGCCTGGCGAGGTCTTGGTCAAACTGCATACGACCGGGGTGAACCCGTCTGATGTCAAAAAGCGTGCCGGCGGTTTTCCCAACCTGCTCGATGATGGGCCGGTTATTCCCCACAGTGACGGCGCCGGCGTGATCGAGGGTGTCGGGAGTGGGGTCTCCGCGTCGCGGATAGGAGAGCGTGTTTTTGTCTATCAAGCGCAGTATGCGCGTTCACACGGGACGGCAGCGGAATACGTGGCGATCGACGCCTTACGTGCGCCAACTCTACCCGACAATACGGCCTTCGACGTGGGTGCGTGTGTGGGCATTCCTATTTTGACGGCGCACCGTTGTGTTTTTGCCGATGGTGACGTGGCTGATCAGTGGTTGCTCGTCACGGGCGGTGCCGGCCGTGTCGGGTACTATGCCATTCAGTGGGCGCAGCGTGCCGGAGCGCGCGTTATCGCGACAGCCAGTAATGAGGCTGACGCGCTGGCTTGCCGTGAGGCTGGGGCAGAGCAAATCGTTAATCATCGCGAGCCTGGCTGGGGACGGCAGGTAGTTGAGCAGTTGGGCGGTTCTCAAATAGATCGTGCGATCGACGTCGAGTTCGGCGCTAATTTGCCGGAACTATTGGACTGCCTCCGCACTGGCGCGACGATCGCCACCTATTCGAGTACGGTGGTGCCAGAGCCGAGTTTACCGTTTCGCACCATGATGTTTATGGATCTGACGGTTCGGATGGTCATTGTCTATGCC
>Ga0209659_1000768_pt1 | contig 19724 bp, 12 predicted proteins | sample SaaInlLV_10m_DNA_FD_184658 | JGI IMG/M metagenome (GOLD analysis project Ga0209659, IMG submission 184658) | Marine microbial communities from expanding oxygen minimum zones in the Saanich Inlet - SI072_LV_10m_DNA (SPAdes) (version 2) | ecosystem: Environmental > Aquatic > Marine > Intertidal... | reverse complement strand
ATATCTCCATCGTCTGTGCATACTAGCACTCTACGTGAGAACAAGTTACGTGCATCAAATCCACCTAATGGCTGTACGTGAATAAATCCTTCGTCGCTAACATAGTTAACAATAAACCCAATCTCATCCATATGGCATAGGAGTTGTACTTTGGTACCAGTTCCTGGCTTATGCACAATTAGATTGCCCATAGGATCTGTATCAAACTCAAACTTATCTATGTCAATGTGCATGATCTCGTGTGTAATAACACGTCTTACACGTTCTTCATTACCTGCGATACCTGGAGTTTCACACAGTGCTTTAAGTAAGTCAATATTCATTAAAAGTCACCACCGTCTTTATTTTCTGCAACATAAGGTCTTAAATTACGTTGTTCTTGCGAATACCTATCGAACTCAGGATTTACAAATGCTTCTAACTCAGGGCCAATATAAAATGAAGGCTTTAATACTTTGCCGTCTGATTCACGTTTTATAACTTTACCTGTCTCGGGGTCAATTTTAGATAGATTGGATCTTAGCACTTCGTTCCATGCTGCTTCACCGTCTGCTCCCATGCTAACAATAGCACCTAGGGTAACTACTAAAATATCAATTAATGCATCTAATTGCTCAACACTATTATCAGTAGCAATAGCGTCTTGTAATTCACCATGTTCTTCGTCGATTAATCTACAATATAGTCTGTACTGTACATCATTAAACCCTTCGATTGTTTGCGAACATGCTTGCATCCAGCGTTTCTGGTCATTAAATACGTTTGTCATCTTCCTTCTACTTTCCTTCTTTCTAATTCTGCGTTTATTGCAGCCATAGTTTCTATAGCTTTTGCTTGCATCTTACGATCATCGATAAAAAACAAATTCTTATCCATACTCTTATATCGAATCTCTAAATCAGCAGTTTTTATTTCTCTTAATCTTCGGTCGTCAATAGCCATGATTAGTATTACGAGTTAATAAAAGTTGATGGATCAATAGTAGCATGTTCACCGTCGCCGTATTCTGCTCCAATGCGAACACCTTCTGGTTTTTCATTTGACGTAGCAAGGATGCTTTCAGCTTCTACCATGCGTAGTTCCATTTCGCCTTCACCTTCGTCAATTTTAACAGCTCTAGTCCAGCGCCCGTGTTCTACTAATACCCAATCACCTGGTCCGTAGTTTTCTTCATTGCGAGGACCTTTTTTATGCACTTGTCCCCAACGTGGATAGATACCACGTGTAGTGCCATCATCATTAGATATAATTAATCCGCCTGATGTCTTTTGTTCACCGAAGTGCATGTTCTTTACTATCACACGATCATTAATCGGTGATAGTGTTCCTTCTATCTGAGGTGTAATTTTATATCCACCGCCAAAGTTATCTGACATAGTATCTCCTATTTTTTTGGAACAAAGTTACCGTCTGCGTCTTCTACCCATTCGTCATCAAATTCTTCGAACATCTTTTCTTCTTCAGCAGAAAGTTCAGGTTTCTTTGTTGTTTTTTTCGTTGCTTTTTTTGGTTTGTCTAGTACAACATCTGCAACTGGTGCTGATGCTTTTCTTGCAGGCCCAGTTGAGTCTGCTACGTTTGAGTTGTAATATTCTTGTACAACTTCGTCTCTTGATTTAACAATCTTACCACCTGCGCCTAGTTCGTCTCCGCGAGCATTTACTCTAGCGTTACCTACTGCTGGTGTTAGTTCGTTTCTTTTAGAAAGCATGTCCATATCTACGACTTTGCCTCTTAATGATCTATGTTGTGTCTTAGCCATTGTATTCTCCTGTTATATGCATATTTATCTTAAAAATTCACGCCAATCTAATTCATATTTAATACTATCAATTTTATGTACACCTATCAAATACAGCACATATGATGCTACACTTGATCCACGTCCTACACCCCATACAATATCATTCTCACGCATAAAGTCCACAAGATAAATCATATAGCGTAGTAAGTCTTTCATGCCACGTTCTCTAAAAGCATCTAATTCTTGCCATATACGATCTTGTACATGCTGTGGACAGGGTGTTTCTGCTTTGCCTAATACGTATTCATATACGTTAATGTCTTTGTATTCATCCGGCATGAACCATTCTGATTGTAATGCACCGTCAAAAGTCTTTTGATCTACATCTAGTGCAATATACTTAGTAAGCTCAGGCAAGTGTTGATCTTGCATAGCTGCGTTAAATTTATCTATGTCATCCGACGGATCACACAATACAACATGACACTTGTCAGCATGACCTGAATAGATCATATCTATAAGATCGCGGTTAGAGAATCGTGGCACGCCTAAGTCGTCAGTCTTTATCAACATATTACTATATTAACTTACATTTATTAAATTGTCAAGTGGAGAATCGCCGTCATCGTCATTTTTCTTTGTGCGTTGTACCATAGCACTAGCACGACGAGCTTTTGCTTCTTCTTTATACATTTCTAGTATAACGCTAATTTGCTGTTGTACACTAGGATTATGCGTCATCCAAAACTTACGACTGAGATCAATAATCTTTTCTTCAATCTCAGAATCTGATAATTTTTCAAAGCTATCTACGAGCGGGTTAAACATTATGTCTCCAAAATACGATAAATACAAGAGTATTTATGAGGAAGCACTATGCCGCAAAACAGTTTTAGAAATATTGGTCTACGCAGAGACAGGAATTTTAGCGATTTAGAAAATAAAGAAACCGGATTGACTAATTTGCTAAACGACTTTCCGTCTGGCACTGACACATATATCGGCGACGATTTGAACGAAGCAATTAAATCTATTAGATCTTACCCTGTAACACAACTAGAAATAAATCAATTGGCTGGTATTACATTTCGAAACACTTATTTTGATGAAAATTTAAGTAGCTCGGTTACTTTGACAGCAGTACCACTAGTTACAATAAAAAATCAATTTGATAGAGTAAAACTAGAACTAGGTGAAGATAGCTACTTCGGCGGCGATGTAGACTCAATAACAGCAAAATTTTATAATTCTAGTCAAATCTCAGATAATTCTAAAAGTTTAGATAGTAACACACTGTTTACAGGTGATCCTGTAATACAGAAACCTTTTTGGTTAGATGGAGAATTTAATTTTAGAAATAAATTCAACAGTGCTTTAACTAATCAACAAGGCGGCATCCAATGGGACGGATATATAGTACCTGAAGCTGATGAAGATATGGTAGTGCGTGTAGAAACAACATGTTATACACTTATAGAAACAGCAGGTAGTAAATTAGCGCATCTTATTAACGGTGCATCAGTTTCTGCTACGCCCATAACTCCAAATAAATATTCAGTAAGTCCATCTGACTCCGCCTACATCGCTGAAAATGCAATAATAAATATACCTGGTGTTGGGCCATATCGAATAATAGGTGTAACAGGTAACATATTTGAAACTGATAATCCTTCTGATCAAACTCCACCAAGTGGAGGTACTTCGATAGTATACACAAGGTATCAATCTTGGCGTGACGAGTTTGAGACATTATACGCACCAATCCCTGATAATACTTCATATCCTGATTTCCCAACTGGTGCAACTAATGTAAATTATAACGAACCAGGAGTTACTACCTATGTTTTTAATATCACTATTACTGATTGTTTAGAGTTTGAACCAGTGCTATTTAATGCAAGTATATGGCTACCAACAGACCATGCTGCTGCTACAAAGACATTTAAATTATCATCTACTATGGTGTTAGCTACGGTATTCAATAGTAATTTTTACAATTTTATTGACACTGTTCCGAGCACAGATCCTGCAGATTTTCCAGAATTTAGAAAATTTTATGAGACAAGATTATTGCAAGATGGCGGCAAGATAGGTTCATCCTTAGAACGTCAGTCTATCAGAACTAACAATACAATTGATGCAACTAATTATATTCCACCAGATTATAATAATATTATAAATCTAGGTGATGTGACACCAGTATATATAAACTTTTCAGCTGGTTCAAAAATTATTGCACTTGCAGGTATCCCTGCAGAAATCGGTAATGTATCAGTGCCTTACCTTTCTGTAGGGAACATTTTACTATCTAACAATAATTTACCGACTAGAATAGTAAAACTTTTACCAGGTAGAGGATTTATTGTAGAAGATGAAATTGTGCAAAGTGAAGGGTTCGCGTTACTAAAGGCTGTTGATCATAGAGGACTTGTAAAAATAACCAATTCTTGGAGTTATATTTCTACCACTGTAACCATAGATTCTACCAGTGATCTAATTCCAGGTATGATGTTTATATACAATGGTGGCAAAACAGAAATTACTAAAATTAATAATGGAACTACATTTGAAGTTGGTCAAGCAATTACAAATGCTAGTGCTATTGATGATCCTAGTTACATATATCATGACGCTGGTGTCTTAAATTATACAACCTATGAAGTTGTAACTGTAACCGATACATCTACATTAATATTAGATACTGTATTAGGTATTCAACCCGGGTATTATATTAAATCTATAGGCAAGGCCGGTACAGAACATTTACAAGAAGTTGCCACAGTTAACGATGCTACAAATACTATCACTACAGTATCACCGACTACAGGAGATATACTTGCAGGTGACAAAATTATTGCTGAAAGAGCAAATATAAATACAGCACCTCCGTTTATTGCTACACTTACTGGGCTTTCAACTAACGGAGCAAATATTAGTCTCACAAATGCAAATGGTTTAGTAAGGGCACTTGATATAGAAGTTAAAAGCTACATAAGTGAAACAACAGAATTCATTGCTGCACAAGATAGAAATTATTATAGATTGATAGATATTACAGTAAATGATAGTGCAACTCAGACGTCAGTACCTTATAAAATAATTGCTACTAGTTTTAGTAATCCTGAACCTGAACCTGATCCTTAGGTAGGTTTATTTAAACATATAAAATAAGTTTGTCCGTCTATAGTAATCGGAAGCTTATGGGTGAATACATCAGCAATTGCGCCAAACTCAGTTGTTACTGATAAGCCGTCTATTTCTATTTTTCCGTTAAACACCAAATTACCTATAGTTACCGTAGCGGCTTCCGTTTCTAAATCAGGACCATTTTGTGTCCATGGATTATTGTCATTTGAAAAGGCTCTTACAGCTACGATGTTATCAACAGGACTTGTAGCATCAGTGATGTACAACCCTGGAACTTCACCAGTTGAGTCTATGTCGCCGCTGGCAGTAAAAGATCCTTCAGATTGTAATTTTGTATCTAATTCTAAACTTCCGTCACTTCTATATTTTACTGATCTTGTTCTTTGAGTCAAATCCAAGTCACTCAATAAAAACGACAGTGTTGTAGCTGGATCGCTTACAGATTCAAACGTGAAGATTTCACCATCGATGATGTCGTTTATATCAATATAATCAATATCACTAATGCCCGCATATGTAAAATTATTTAAATAAACAGCATCGCTACGTTTAAGGATCAGCACTCCGCCTAGATTTTTTAAAGTAGTTAAATCCATTGCAGTAGTACCGTCAGTACTTAAACTAAATTTATCTATTGAGTTAGATTTAATAATTGTTAGCAAACTAGTGTTTTGTTTTACGTCTAAATGGTAAATGTCTACCTTGTCGCCGTTTGAAAACACATTGGACCTTACTGCAAATTCAGCCGGTGTATTGACTATAGTAATTACGTTATTTTCTAGTACACTTGAGTCAGCTGTAATTTCAGTAGTTTTTACTTCAAGCAAACTTTCGTTTCTTAAATTATTTACTAAAAGTGCAACATCATTAGAAATACCCGATAAACTAGGAAATAGGTTTTGTATTGCTAATCTGTCTTGTTCATTTTCTATTAAATTATTACTTTTTGCGAAACCTGTTAAACTCATGATGTAACTATACTCCAGCCTTGATTTTGTAGATATAATATTTGTTCTGATGCTAATGTACCAGGAACCCCGTTACCCTCTAAATTAACAATTACACCAGGTCTAGGATTACTTTCATAATTTAAATAAAGATCATTAATAATACTATTAACAGCACTAGAGCCAAAATTGTTAACTGAAAAGTCTAATCTAGATAACGACGACATAGTTTGTAGTGAGCCTGGCGTATATCCATTAAATTGATTATTATTAGCATATAGGAATGTAATATCAGTTAATGCACTTAAATCAGGAAATAATCCAGTTATTTCATTAAACTGAATGAACAATTGATTTAATGCAGGTGTATCGATTGAATTAAAACTTGTAAAACTATTATTGTTCAAATAAAGATATTTAATTGACGGATTCGAATATCCCGGAATTGCTCCGGATAGATTATTGTTCGATACATTAACAAATGATAAAGATCCTTGATTATTAATACTAGGCCAAACATTTCCTGTAACAAGAGTGTTTGTTATTATTATTTCACTAAGAGATACTAGATCGGAAATTATAGGCAAGCTACCATTAAAGAATTCACCAAACCCGTCTATATCTATTCTTGTAAGAGAAATACATCCGGCAAAGGTTTCAGGGTGTATTTCTTGCGATTCTAAATTTTTACTAGAAAAAGAAAATTTTTCTAAAGTATCGAGACAATCATCAAACATCCCGCTATAAAGTGCATACCCAGTATTATATGTTCCTGTCAGGCCTGTATTCCTGAAGTCAATTTCTACTAAACTATTATTACCAGCAAACTGCGCAGGTAAAGGCCCGATAACATCAGTGTTTTTTAATGATAACATTTGTAAGCTAGTACAGTTTTCGAAATAATAATTAGTTGAAAATATAGTGGATTCGTTTCTTAGGTTACTATCACATCTAAATTCTTCTAATAATGTTCTGTTAGATAAATCTGGTATTAAATGACTAGTGCTAGATATGTCAAATCTTGTTAATGCTACACTAGCAAATGTAGGCGGAACTATTTGATCATCTCCTAATAGTTGATTATCAGGTACGATATATTCTGATAGATTAACTGCATTGAAAATTGTATCAGGAACTGCTCCAGCAAAATTATTATCTGCTGCATCAATTACTTTGATATTTGGAGGTAAACTAGGTAAACTGCCTGATAGTTTTAATGAATTACTAGTCGATCGCAATTGTAGTTTTTGCAATACAGTTAATGATAAAAATATGTCCGGCTCAATTGGGCCATTAAAACACGTTCCTATATCTAAGTCAGTTAATGTAGCAGGTAACCTGGCAATCACAGAAGAATTAAGTGTACGAAGATCGATATCTGTAGCTAGTCTAAAATCATTACTATTGATATTTAATTCAGATAGCTGAGGTGCAAAGAAATTAAAGTCAGGAAAGGTTACTAAACTATTTCGAGATAAGTCAAGCTTAACTAAATTGTCTATTGTTGCTGCAGGCAATTCTCTAATACCGGCATTTTTTAAGATAATGGTTTTATAATTTAAAGGATTATGATAAATTTCTATATTTTTTCTTCTAGTTAGGGTATCACTTATATCTAATATAGATTCTGTAGATTCTCCGCCAACATTTTCAAATTTTAAAGTAAGTAACGGATCGTCTACATAAAAAATTCTATAACTAGTAAATCCAGCTGCAAACAATTCAACAGTAATATCTAAACTTCTAAACTCGCCTTCAAATATTAATGGTAAATTTTTCATAACAAATATATAAACTGGTTCTTCTAAACCAGTTGATGGATTAACATTCCCATCAGTAATTAACCTTAATTTATGTGTTGGCAATTCACTATCCGGAAAGATTACATCTTGTACTTCTTTAAAAATTTCTAGATTAGGAGATTTTAAAACTCCAGCTAATAGATCTACGTCGAGCCCATATTGTATTGGACTAGTCGCAACAGGTGCCGGAACTGGGCTACTCCATGACGATGTTCTTGATGTGGATATGTCTGCAATTTTTATAGTTTGATCTGTACCGTCGTAATATTGGTACTTTAAAGCAGATCCTCCGAGCACACCTTCTACTTCTAAATTTCCTTGTAACATATTTCTAGGCTCTGCTGAAAGGGCTAATATGTTTTCATAAGATTTAATTTCTTTAGTATATGCAACTAAGCTTCTTTGAAGATATTGGTCTAGTGCAGATAACGACTGAAAGTCAGTAGAGACTGCACCAAGGTCAGCTGTCCCAAATATCTTAACTATGTCTTTTTCATTCAGTCCAAGATTTGTAACTGCCTCAGTAGTGCTTTTTATATCAGTTAAAACCTTACTAATATTTAATCCGAAAAAATTGGTATTTTTAAATGACATTTATATTTCCCTTGTGACCAAACTAATTACTATATTATTAGGTGAAGTAGTATCTAAACTTCTTGCTGTAATAAATGTAGCTTTGGCATTAACATCGCCCGGAGCAATAACTTGTCTATCAGCGCCATAGATGTTATCTAACTTAATTAAATCTAGATTACTAGGATCTGCATATAAGGTAGTAATTACTTTTCCTGGCCTCAATGGTTGTCTAGTTTGGACATCTATAGAATTACCACTAAGTCGTTCGCTAGAAACAAAATTAGCCGGTGGCAATCCAACAGAACTTCCTCCCGGAAATCTGAGAGTTAAATTGTTATTAGTTAACCAATCAGGAATAAATGATCTTTTTCCGTCATTTCTAATTTCTTCAATCGAAACATTATTTACTTCTGCATTATCTCTTAATCCTATAACAACATACAATGGTTTAGAATCAAAGTCTCCAAAAAATCTTTCAGATATAATAGCAAAGTCTTCCATTTTTATTGGACTTAGATAGATATCAAAATTTACAGTATCTACGTCAGGTAATGCGCTAATTTCAATTGCATACTGTACTAGTTCAACCCCGAGATTATCAACATATTTATTTATGATAACGTTACTTGTAAATTTTATACCAGACGGTTCAGGAATACCTAAATCACTTAACAACCCAATTTCGGCACCGATTAGTATAGTAGCATTAATTAAAATTGTAGGCTCTGTGTCAAAAATTAAATAATTAGATACTGGAGAATCAGCATAATCAGGTCCACTTAGCGAGGTGCTGTATTGCACACTAATTTGTAACTTATCTTCCTGTGTAATAACAATCTGTGAACAAACTCCGGGATCTTTACCATCTACTCTTGGTATTCTAAAATCCATACCCATTAGAAAATTATTTTCGTATAATTTTGGGTTAGACTCTGCTGTTGCAATAGCTTTTTCGTTTCTCACCACACCGTTCAGGGTACAATCTACAAACATTAAATCATCAAGTGTTAATGGTTTATCTAAACCTGTATTTCTGTCAACTAAAACTATATTATTACCGTCTAAAGGTGACTGTTGCTTAGGTTTGTCTGGTGATACTCCGATAAAGAAGTTACTAAGTTGTCTTGTTTCTTCCTCAGAGCGCGGATTTAAAAAATTAACCTTTATAATATTTCCAGTAATCGGACTGTCAGACGCAGCAAATGCATTATATTCACTAAATCTAACATTTCTTCCGTTTTCAAAATAATTAGCATAAGATACTACTTCGCCACTAGATGATAAAATATTTTCGTCTATCTTTACATTAAAAGATTCAGAACCAGGAGATATAGATGAGATAGCTTTTAAAAAGGCAGTATTATTAACCGCTCCTGGATTTGTTTTCTTTTGTAAATAAAGTCCATGAATACCTTGGCCTATTATATGAGCACCGTCTTGTATTCCGTCAAATGTTTCTTCATCACTTAATAACAGTTCAGTACGATCTAATGAAAAGCTTAATGTTGACAAGGTTGGACCTGTCTGATTACTAGTCAAACTAGGAGCATAACTGTGCCCAAATCCTGGACACCCAGGTACTTCTATAATCTCTAATTTAGCAAGAGCATCAGATATAACTTTTAGGTCTTCGATATAAGTATCTCTTTTATTCGTTACTCCGACACCGTCGCTGTTTAAGATTTCACCTTTAGGCTGTAATCCAAATATAACTCCGCCATCGGGACCTGCAAGTATGCTATCATCTACATCAATATCGCCGTCATCGTCTAGATCTTGCGGCAGCGCTATTTTAGCAACTCGTTCTTCTGATTGGTAAGAATAAACTGTTCCAGCGTTGTCATCGCCGCCGTCAATATAACAACTTGCTCCGTACTTATATAAAAATTGTGGTTCTCTTAAATTTCCGCTATCTTTTAAATTTAATACATATTTAAATTTAAAATATGGATCATTTAAGCAAGGCTCTCCTAACCCGTTTTCAATTACTAATGTATGTAAAACTACCCAACGACATTCACCATTGCCAGTTGGAACATACGCTAAGAATCTTGCACCAATAGCACCATACCAGCCAAACTCAACTTTATACATTGTAACTTTAGTAACGTCTATGTTATACCCACTAGGGCCGTTGCCATCCATTGTATCACCGTTAAAGAAATCTTGGCTAATAGCAAGTTCGAATATATCACCATCTATAAATGGCGTAGGATTTGGAATATTAACTTGGTCTTGTACCGAAAATCCCATCTCATTTAATATTTTAGTTGGCAGCGGTATAGTACTTCGTCTTACAATCGAAAGTTTTGATCCGCGTACTTGGAACATATACATATCAGTATTGTTAGCTACACCCCACTCGATACTATTTTGTGTACTAGCTGGATCAAAACTACATTTGAATCCAAAAGTAAATCCACTAATTCTTCCTGGTTGATATCTATAAGCCTTACGAGTTTGTAATACTGCCTCTGTATTATTTTTACTGTCTCTTCCGGGTAATGTATTATCTGCAGAATAACCTGGTAAAAACTCGATTTTTGTATTATTAAATCTAGGATCCATTAATAGGTTATCTCGTAAATCCATCCAAGCATAAGTCCATTTTCCTAGTTGATTAAAAATAGCAGCAACAGAATATTGTTCGCCGTAGTTAACATTAACAGAATCAGTTGGTGCATTTAAATACGAGGTAGGTAAAAAATTTGCATCAGCAAAATCTTGGTAGCCTTCTTCGACGAATTTATCATAAAGTAAATTCCCTAATCTTACAAAATTTAAATACTTTCCATAAATCTCAGGAGAATGTGAACCGAACTCTTCAAATTCTGGACCCTCGGGAAAGGTAAACGGAACAGGAAATAAACTTACAACAAGTGCTTGCTCATTAGTTTCTTCCACTAATTGTACATTATAATGTGTACCGTATAGTTCACTATCTCTTATATACCATTCACTAGGGTTGTCGCGTCTTACTCCAGAAAAATATTCAAATTCTTCTTCGTTTAGTCCATACGAACTAACATCAGAAAATAAACTTAACTGTGTTTCGGCTCTATCAATACCTAAAAGTGTAGAAGATACTTCAGAAGTGTCCGGAAACTGTTCTTCAATTTTTAACGGCGCATCGTCTTCATTATTAATATGTACTGGTGTTGCATTTTTTGTTTTAGCTCGTTCCTGTAAAGGAGTTTCAACTTCAGTATAGAGAACATTACCTGTACGATCGCGCAGAGTTTCACCAGTAGGAAAGTTTTTAAGTTCCTCTAATCTAGTAGTTGTAGGTACTGGTATACGGTCGAACCCTAGTTTGATCTGAGGCATCTATTATTGCTCCTCCCAAGTAACACTAGCCGAAACATTTAGTAAAGGTGCTCCGGTATGTGCTGCTTGACTTTCAACACTTAGATATAATGTTTCTATACTATCAGTTAATGGAAAACTAATGTATTCTTTATTGTAATCAAAGTATGCCGATAAGTCGTAATCTTGTGATCCAGCGTTTACATAATATGTAGCAACACCTGTACCAGTTCCGGGAATAGGTGATTGTACTACATTGCTTACAAATACTGAACTAAGTCTTTCTTTTGAAAAATCATTTATGTTATGACCAACTAAAGTACCGTCACTATTGTAAATTTCATCTTTTACAAACTCAGACCCATTAGTAACAACAAGTTTACCAGTAAATACATCGTATGGGAAAAAGTAATATAAATCATTTTTTCGTTCAAGTTTACCTAGTACTTTTACAAAACTACTAGAGTCATTTAAATAACCTTTAAAATATCCATAAGTAAATTCGCCATCGTTGGTTATATAATCACTATCAACAGATGTTAACAAGTTAGTTTCACTAAGATTTGTACCAGCTGTCAATGTAAATGTGCCTGCTGTACTTGTAGTAGTTTGAAATAGTGGAGTTTTTAATAATGTTAGTTTACCTGCACTCGACCCTGTTGTACCAATAGATAATTTCGTTGGGTATACTTGTACTCTGTTTCTTACTTCGTCGCCGTCGCCGCTTAAAATATTTGCCTTTGTCTTGAGGCCATATAACATTTTAGGTCTATTAGCTACTACATCTATTGATGCTGGCTGACCGTTAGTAACTTTATTAATATATACATAGTTGTTTACACTGTCAACCCAAATTACTTTAATATCTTGATCCGAAGGGTCACCTGTAATAACATTAGCACCTATATAAAATGTTCCTAAAGCCGGTCCACCGTTTGTACTAGTAACTACAAAATACGGATTAATCGTATTTTGTGTAGTTGGATCACCATCTACTGTAGCAGTTGCATCTACTGCAAAGGTATATTTACTACCATCTATATCACCTTTAGCAGGATCTACTGAGCTGTGATTATACAAACGTACTGTACCTCTGTCACCACCGTCAATATAATAAGAAGCACCATACTTAACTAAATTCTCAGAGTATGAACTATTATATCCGCTGTTTGCTCTATCGGCATTTGTAAGGCCAAACCTATTCTCGCTGCCGCCGCCATAAACAAGATATGTAATTGGTAGTGTAGCATTACCTAGCGATGATATTTTAAGTTGGTTTGAACAACGTAGGTGGTGTACTCTAACCCAACGTGCTTCGCCGTTGCCTACTGGGACATATGCTAAGAACAATGCACCAACAGCACCGTACCAACTAAATTCAATTTTAAGCATAGTAACTTTAGAGAAATCGTAATCCCAAACACTTGTTTCCACAACTTGTTCATCGTTTACAACATATGATTCGCCGGCTCTATTACCAGACACATTATCAGAATATACTGCATTACGTGTTTTCGGAGTTTCTCCATCGTCTTCGAACGGTCCGTCTAGGCTATCACCGCTAAATCTACTACGTGGTACTCTATATTCGTATACACTCCAAAATCGCGGATCTACATGATCACGTACCCATCCTACATATTCTAAATTAAGCGTGTCGATCTGTTGCTGAAGTATGCTTGCGTTTGCAGTAGTATCAACTGCTGTATCAATCTGGCCTTTTGCAGGATCTGATCCACCTGCTGTTTCCGGCAATACTCCACTAGATGTATATTTGTACGGAAACATACCATCAAATTTTTCACCATTTTGAAGATTTGAAACACCAAACGGACTATCATAGTCTGTAGGAAAAATAAACGGAACTGGTGTTTCAATCGAATGCGTAGTTCCTCCAATTAAAGGTGCTGCTGAATCATCAACAGGGTCAATTAGCGTTATAATATGACTTTTATGCCCATCGACTTTTTTAATTTTATATGTCTTACCATCTGTTAAGCTGCCATCGCCATAGTAGTTTACATATTGCCCGATTATTAGATCACCAGTTTCGCATACTAACTTTCCAGTATCTGCTTTAACAATCTGTCTTTCTTTTTCTTTGAGCAGTGAAGGATCATATAATGCAGCATGGGTCATTATTAGACCATCACGTAAAATGCATACATCACCAAACACAGGATTTGTTCCAAATGTTATTGCTCCTACATAAGGAGTTGTAAAATTGTTAATTGTAATGTCACATAATGCCGATAATGCAGTTTTATTTGTTTCGATATCAAATAAATCTACTACACTATCAATAATTGTAGCAGTTACAGCACCAGCTACTTCTACAGCTACTTGAGTACCGTCTGCTAAACCCGCGGCGGCATCACCAACTAGTAGTTTTTTAAGATATGTGTGCCTTGCTACTTCTGAAATTACTCCACTGTCTGTCTGTGAGTAAACTTGTAAACCACTAGCTGTAGTTTCTGAAGCGCCATCTTTAAAATAATATCTTTTTGCATTATATACAGTAGCAGCATTACCTTGGCCCATGATATCATCAAAATATGCATCAACAGCAAATTTTACATCTCTTAGACATTTATATTTTAGCACTTTTTCGTAAGCTGCTGCATCAGTATAATTTAAATCTGCATAGTCTGATGTGTCATATGTTTGACTAACACTTACCAAATAGCCTAAGTATTTTCTATACACAGTTTTTATAACAGTTAATTTAGACTGTTGTGTAGGCCAATTAATATTTGCAATTGTAGGTTGTGTACCACCGGCACCGCCACTTGTAATTGCACCTAATGTGTCAGTTTTTGCACTAGCAACTGTTTCGCCAAGTGCATCTAAATAAGTTTTAATTTCAGCAGTAAGCGCAGTATGTAATGCTGCCTCGCCTACATTGTTTGCACCATCTGAAGTTCTATAAGTTGTAGCGTTAACACTTGTATAAGCATCGCCTCCGTAACGCAAATCGTTAACATATGAGTCAATTGCTAAATCCATATCTCTTTCGCATTTGTCTTTATTAGTTGTATCTAGTGTATCATAATATGTTTTACCAGGGCTCGGATTTGTAATTGCATTTTCAATAATTGTAAATCTGCCTTTTGTTAAAGACTTAGATGCTGCTGTAAATGATATATTAATAGATGGTGTAGAAGCCGCAGGCTTACCAGCTAGTGCATGATCATCAAGTTGACCGTTGCCAAACTCTAAAGGATTAGATCTAATAATACTTTGTGTTCTACGCACAACTGCAAACTGATCACCTTGTGCAGTATCTCTAGTTTCCCAATAATATCCATCAAACTTATCAAAAATACCATACTTTTTAATTGTAGGATTTCTTACCGCAGCGCGACTTGAACTTAACGCACCAACTGCTGTTGAACTTTTAATACCAAAAGTTGCTGCACTAACACGACCTGGCTGATAACGGAAAAAACGTTTACTAGTTAACACCGCAGTTTCGTCAGCTCCTGCTTCTACAAGTGCTCCAGATTCTTCTGGCAAGTGACTAATACCTGTAGTTTGTTTACCTGGAACACCAGTATAGGATGTTAATTCTGCCGCTGCTATACTTTGTCTTTGTTCAGGACTACTACTCCATTCACTTGGATTAACATCGTATGTATTAACATCGGCAAATATTCCTAGTGCAACTTCTGCTCTAGGTATGCCAAGTAGTGATAGACTAACTTCTGATAAAATCTTATTTTGTTCTACAACAGGTACTGCTTCTTGGTCTGTAGAAACAACTACTGGAATTGATTTACTAGCAGGCTGTGGCCCCGGATCAACTGGTGTTGTGCGTCCTACATTGACCACATAGTTGTTATTGTTTATATTGTTAACACTTGACATTAGTTAATCTTCCCTTTTACTAGAACAAATCTATTCTTTAAATCTACAGTACCATTTGAAACAGACGATCCTGGTTGAGTTACATTGCCGTTTAAATCACCTACACCATATTCTACTGTTATTATTTTTAATACTGTATTTATCGCTACTACTGTAGCCTCTTTAGTAGCAATATCAGCATCATCAGTTGAAGTGTTGCTTAAACTACTACTGTTTAATTTTATTACGTCATTTAATCTAAATTTTGAAGAATCCACAACTGTAACATTTAATTGTCTACTAGGTACACTAAGTGTATCAACCTTAGTAATTCCACTTTTAGGAACATATTCAGTAGCGATAAGTCTATATACCATTCCAACATAATCGGCATTATAGTCTGCATTTGGAACAGCGTCTGTTGGAACTCTTTTTACAGTTTCGTCTGTCTGTAAAATAGTGTTAACACTATTTGCAACAATTCTAAAACCAAATTCACCAACACTATTACCTGATCCTAGTGCATCGACTTGAATTAAATTATCGTATTGAACTCCTAAACTTTCTATTGTAGCAGTTTTATTTAATTGATTAATAACCCCAACAACTTCTATATTATTTGCAGTAAGATCAAATGTTACGCCGTTTTCTTGGTATAGTCCTTTATAACTATTAAAGTCAATATCTTTCTCAATCAAAATATTTACACTGTCATATTCAGTGTTTAGCATATCTGCTACTGGAAGGAATTCAGAACCCGAAGGTCCTAGCAAGATATTAGGATTGTAAATAGTATTAACACTACCATAAGTTAAAAGTCCACTTCCGCAGTTATCAATAATGTTAGTAATAATTAAAGATTTATCTGTTGCAGTAAAGTCTGCCGCAGCTGGAAAGTTTTTCATTGTAGTTGATAATACTTTTGAGTTTCTAATCTCTCTTGCTGCAACTGGTGCATATGTATCGTATCGATAACTAGCGCAACCGTTTTCAATAATGCTATCTTTGATAGTAACTTTTTCAGTAACAATTTGGTCATTAAATGTATTGTATAAAAATAAGCCGCCGCCGACTATATTTGATAATTCTAAATCTTCAAATATAATTCTTGATCCATAGAGGTAAATTGCATAATTTCTATGGACTGCTGTATTAGTATTATCTTGTAACAGATACTGATTCAAGAAGTTACCGTCAATCTTTATTTTCTCAATACTTACATTATTAAATAAACTATCTTCACCTGTAATTATTTTAGGTTTAATAACATGATTATCATTAGCTGTAAAGTCTGTACTCCAGTACTGCTTAATTAATTTTGATTCTCTACCTTTACCTGTAATACTAAATCCGGGCGGAACAGAAAGTTTTGATACATAATGTCTTCTGTTTTCAATATCTAAGAAATTAAGACCAGTTGTAGATCTAGTATTAATTAAATCCTGTAGTTCTTCAGTATCGTCGATGATAGTTGTAATAGATTCATTATGGTAAAAGTTTTTATCTAATATTACAGTAGATCCTGAAACAGCAGTAATTTTTGCGTAATCCCAGCCATATGATGCAGTTGTTGGTGCAGTAATTGGTACATGTAAGATTCCACTTAATTCATTATAAGAATTTTTATCAGTTTTATTACTCCATGGATTTAAGTCATAATCATAAAAGTCTATCCACATAATATCTTGTGTTGCAGTAGTAAGATCCTTAGGTCCAAGCACAGTAAGCAATCCAAAGGTAGTTTCAACTCCCTCAATTTTTCTATAAATTAGAATAGCTTTATTTACGTCTGTTCTACGAAGAGTTAATTTTATGTTGTTGTTTAAGTTAAATCCAATTACGCTTTGACTTTCGCTAGGATTTAATTTAAAGTCAGTTTTCATAATATTTACACTACTCTCTGTTGTTGCTGGTGAAATCTTTCCTGTGATAAAATCCATTTCGGCTATCTTGTAAAGAACACTTGTATATAATTCCGGAGCAGTAATTTCAGATGGAGTTTCGCTGGTTGTTATTATATTCTGTAGTCCAATTCTTTCAACATTTTGAATAGCAGAACCTGCACCTGATTCAACTGTTGAATCAGCACTAACGCCTAAAATTCTTAGAGTCTTTCCAATTTTATAATTTGATATATTTACTGATTCGTCTATAATTAGTGTATTAGTTAATGCCTCATTTGGCTGTGTCCATGTATCAATCGTGCTTTGACTTAGATCTGGATTAAAAATAATATCCCCACCAACTTCTAAATCACCGCTAATTTTTACGCCGCCGTCGACTGTTACAGCATCTGGACTACCATCTTCAATACATAGTTTAGTACCTTCAAGTAATCTTAGACAAGCATTTTTTAATTGCATTCTGTGTATATTAGCAATGTAAAAATCTAATTCATCGTTGTCAGCTTCGTAATCTGTTTCGGCAATAATATATGTATCTTCGTCTGCGTCTTGTAGTTTGTTTGCAGTCTTAATTCTTACATACGAAGGATTTGAAGTTATTGCCAGTTCCATACCAATTTTACTTGTATCTAATCCGTTTGGTTGTTCTTCAGCATACAGATACAACGGTAATGGAGTAGTTTCAGTAATCTCAATCTCAACATATGCATTAGGGTCACCTGCAACGCCGTCAATTACTACACCCTCAGTATATGGTACTATTGTATTTGTGTCACCGTCGGATACAATTGTATCAGGTGCTGTACTAAAGCGTAACGGCGCAGAAGCGTTGCTAACATGCTCTAGAATAAATCTATAACGAGATCCGGGTGTAAAGTACAACTCTGGTGTTTCGTTAACTGGTTGGTCATCTAGGAAAAATATTTCTTGATTACCAGCACCGCCGTCTTTAATTGTAACATTAAAGATTACTAATTCGTCGCCCTCAGCATTAGCATATGGATGTGTTTCTGGCGTATAGCTTCTATATAAGTATCTGCCCCATATTGTAGCACCACCGTCGTATGTATAAAATTCTAGTACAACTGGCTCAGGACGTAGTAATACTTTTTTAGGCCAATTATAGTCTAATTTTAATTCTGTTCCTTCAGGGGGTGTAAACAGCATGTTTACTTTTGCAGAGCTTTCTAGCTCTAAGCGTAACATTGAATAGCGAGGTGAAACTGGCCAGTTTGAAAAATTAATAGTACACTCTGGAAGATTAGAATTTACTGTAAATTTTTGGTAATGCCCGTTTGTAAAATCAATATCGTGTGTACTGTTATCTATAGTGCTAGTATACGACACTTGCGTCATAATACGCATATTAGAATCTACAATTAATGAGCCGTTAAAATTATTAGTTGCGTCTAGTCTGAATGTTTCGTTTTGTAATGCAGTAATTTCGCTTTGAGCTGTGTTTAGATTAGTAACAATCCCACTAAAGTTATCTCTAAAACCCTGTGAGTCATTGTTTTGACCTGCTCTCGGATAAAGTGCGTCAATTCCAGTTGTGTCTATTTGGCTTGCCATTTGCGATCCTCTTTTTTATATTTATCCGTTATACGTTGAACTGATAATTGGCGAACAGTACATATTTTTCCTGTCCATCCTTAGCGTCAATTATTGTGTATCTGTCGATTTCTAAATTTATATCTTTAAAATTAAATGAATTATTGTTGATTCTGTTTAAGATATCATCTGCTGTGCCTGGCTTACAGTAGCATAGCGGTATGCAACTGACATATCCTAAGGCTTGATATCCGTCTTGTGGTGTACGCATCCATAGCGGTAATTGCTCAGTATCAGTACCACCAATTGCAGCAATATTATCTCTCATATGCTCAATACTAGAAATATATTTTTTGCTATCAGTTGTTTGACTAATTTGGATTGCGTCACTGTCTGTTTTAATAGTGTTTCCTACAGGACGTATACGAATAGGATCTACATCAGTTCGGGTAAGTACAACTGATAATTCTTGTCCTGAACGTACTTCAACTTCAATATCACTGTTGTCAGTGCTTACTTTTACATTACTGTCTCTAGTCTGTATTACAAGATTGCTGTTAAAATTCTCAAATACCATTTTTACAATTTCACGTGAGTAAACTGGTAATGCTTCAGCACCTTGTCCTAGACGTGTGTTATCATCCATTAGTGCATATTGCACACTATCGACTGTAATTTTTTTACTATTGTTTTTGGTAAATGATGCCTTTGTTTTTCCTTTTGTAGTTTCATAAGGATCTATCACAGGAACATATACAATCTCGTAGATACTATCTCTTGTGCCAGGTTCAGCAGCAAATGCCTTCGCAGGTGCGCCTAACTTATACTTCTTACGTTTATGATTTTTAGCAGCCGCAGCAACATGCTTTGCAGCATCGGATTTCTCAATGCCTGCATAAAT
>Ga0209659_1000765_pt1 | contig 19737 bp, 20 predicted proteins | sample SaaInlLV_10m_DNA_FD_184658 | JGI IMG/M metagenome (GOLD analysis project Ga0209659, IMG submission 184658) | Marine microbial communities from expanding oxygen minimum zones in the Saanich Inlet - SI072_LV_10m_DNA (SPAdes) (version 2) | ecosystem: Environmental > Aquatic > Marine > Intertidal... | reverse complement strand
TTCTACAATATGCATTACATAACATCATGGGTATTACCTACATCACAGGCACAGCAGTATAGCTATAGCAGATGTAGTTAATTTATAGCGTATTAAATGCCACATTACCCTTAGCCCAAAGCATCATAGTACTTGACACCCTCTATCAATCTTCCTAAAAATTATATTCTCGCTCGGAAACTTTACTTTCCGGTCCCTTAAGAGTTGTTCGAGATCGCCCCCGTCAGCGCGTTGCGCCCACGGGGGTCAGTATCGTTTATAAACCTTTAAAGGGATTTTGCCGTAGGGCCATGCATTAGTTTTGGCGGTTTTGAAAGGATAACGAGTTATGTTTGAAAATCTCTCAGAACGCCTTTCAGGCGTCTTTGATCGGCTTACCAAACAAGGTTCTCTTTCGGAAGATGACGTCAAGACAGCTCTGCGTGAAGTCCGGGTCGCTTTGCTTGAAGCAGATGTTTCACTTCCAGTGGCTCGCGATTTTATCAAGACCATTCAGGAAAAGGCAACCGGTCAAGCCGTTACAAAGTCTATTACCCCTGGCCAGCAGGTGGTTAAGATAGTGCATGATGCGCTGATCAACACCCTCCGAGGAAAGGGTGAGGCTGGAACGTTAAAAATTGATAGCCCTCCAGCGCCTATTCTAATGGTTGGCCTTCAAGGTGGCGGCAAAACAACAACCACAGCAAAACTGGCTAAGCGTTTGACTGAAAAGGATGGTAAACGCGTACTTATGGCCTCACTCGATGTAAACCGTCCTGCCGCAATGGAACAACTTGCAATTTTAGGCACACAAATCAATGTGGATACTCTACCAATAGTTAAAGGGCAGGATCCAGTTCAAATTGCGAAGCGCGCGAAAACGCAAGCAAGCCTAGGTGGCTACGACGTATATGTGCTCGATACAGCAGGCCGACTATCAATTGACGATGAATTAATGAACCAAGTTGAAGCCGTGCGCGATGTAGCTAACCCGCGGGAAACCATTTTAGTGGTCGATGGACTGACAGGGCAGGATGCTGTTAATACAGCACAAAATTTTGATGAACGGATAGGAATAACTGGCGTAATACTTACAAGAATGGACGGCGATGGACGAGGCGGTGCTGCCCTATCAATGAGAGCGGTCACCGGAAAACCAATAAAGTTCGTAGGCTTAGGCGAGAAAATGGACGCTCTGGAAACCTTTGAGCCAGATCGGATCGCCGGCCGTATTCTTGGAATGGGCGATATTGTTAGTCTTGTCGAGAAAGCGCAAGAAACCCTTGAAGCTGAGCAAGCTGAAAAAATGATGCGCCGAATGACAAAAGGTCAGTTCAATATGAACGATCTTCGTATGCAACTTGAACAAATGGTTAAGATGGGGGGGATGGAAGGTATGATGGGCATGATGCCTGGTATGGGCAAAGTGGCCAAGCAAGTACAAGATGCAGGCTTTGATGACAAAGTGCTGCGCCAACAAATAGCCATAATACAATCTATGACAAAGAGAGAGCGAGCAGCCCCACAAATTCTGCAAGCTAGTCGCAAAAAGCGGATTGCGGCCGGGTCTGGCATGCAAGTTTCGGACTTAAATAAGTTACTAAAAATGCACCGGCAAATGTCAGATATGATGAAAAAAATCGGTAAGGGTAAAGGTGGTATGCTCAAACAGGCCATGAAGGGTATGTTTGGCAAAGGTGGCATGCCGGATATTGGAGGAATGGACCAAGTACAATTAGAGGCAGCAGCAAAACAGATGGGCGGCGGAATGAATTTACCCCCCGGCCTGAGCGGTTTTGGCAAAAAGAAATGAAGATAAATCCGCTCAACGCTGTAATGATAAAAATTATTAGACTTTTACTCAACAGAAGTCCTTTAACTCGAAAGGTTAGGATTCAAATGCGGCTTCGCAAAGGTCGAGCGATAGCAATAGAAAATATGCTTCGGACTGACCAGATACCATGCCAGCCAATTAAGATCTGCCTACAAACAGAATGTTTGAAACAGCTTTTACTGTTTCCGCTTTTAGCGAAAATCGGAGACTGAATATGACCGACGAAGCAGAACGTGCAGCAGCAGTGCTGAAAGAGCATCGCAAAAGTATTGATCGCCTCGATGCAATTCTCGTATACACATTAGGCGAGCGGTTCAAACACACCCAGGCAGTAGGTGAACTAAAGGCTACTCACGAACTTCCACCGTCCGACCCTGCCCGCGAAGCGAAGCAGATCTCTCGGCTCGAAGATATGGCAAATGAGGCTGAATTAGATCCTTTATTTGCTAAGAAGTTTCTAAACTTCATCATCGCTGAGGTCATTCAGCACCATCAAAAACACAAATCTGAAGGTGGATCCTGATCTGCCAAATCTTAAATTTAAGGAAGAAAATCATGGCTATGAAAATTCGTCTCGCGCGCGGGGGTTCCAAAAAACGTCCTTTCTATCGCATTGTTGCAGCTGATAGTCGCATGCCGCGTGACGGTCGCTATATTGAAAAACTTGGCACGTATAACCCACTTCTACCAAAAGACAGCGAGGAGCGGGTTAAGATGAATATGGAACGTATTCAATATTGGCTCAGCGAAGGCGCGCAACCCACCGATCGTATCAGTCGGATGCTTGAAGCTGCTGGCGCTCTTGTTAAAAAAGAGCGAATTAATATGAAAAAAGGTGAGCCAGGTAAAAAAGCAAAAGAACGCGCAGAAGAAAAAGCCGCTAAAGCAACAGCCTTAGCGGAAGAACAAGCAGCTCCAATAGCAGAAGCAGCTCCAATAGCAGAAGAAGCGCCAGCACCAGAAAAAACTGCGGCAGCTGAAGAGGTGCCAACTGCGGCAGCTGAAGAAGTGCCAACTGCGGAAGAGACTGTGGAAGAGGTTGCGGAACCAGAAGAAGCACCAAAATAAGCCTAATCTAAACAACCTGTAAAATATTTTAAGGCGACGTCCATGAAATTTTAAGTTGCTTGGGCGTTGCAACTTTAGTAATCCGCAAAGCTATTTTTGTTTTATGATAACCAAATTTCTTATATGGATAGTTTAATGAGCCGCCTATCGCAGAGAAGGTCTAATAGTAAAGCGTGCTCACTTTGAAAATTTTCGCGCTTATGTAGCAGTTTTGAGGGTACAAGATTTTAGCCTAGCAGATCATTTTTCAGAACCTACCCCATATTACCTAAGAAAACTTAGTGTGGGCGACGGTCTAAAACAAATCCTCCCATAAGTGCTTTTAAGCTCCTTCAACTAATAGCTAAGGTGTATAAAGTATAGAGTATAAAATTACGTCGTTCCAAAAATTCAGATCAATTTTATCGAGCTGAAGGGTTAATCGGCAATTTGCACAACCATACGACTAGACATCAGTTAGTATTGTGGCACACATAATAATCATAAAAACCAAACCAGAAAGGTAGCTATGTTCGGATTAATTCGTACCGTAATCTTGGTTATGATTGCTTTTGTTGCGGGCCTTTTGATCGAGCGTAACCAAACAGCTACAGCTTGCAACGATCAGGGAGGAATGATGTTGGATAGGGTATGTGAGCGTGAATAATGCAATTATTTGTGTGGGCGTAATAAGTGGATCTTACGGGATCCATGGTGAGTTGCGGATAAAATCCTTTTGCGCAGTTCCAGAAGATATAGAGTCTTACAACCCTCTTACAAATGAGCATGAAAAACAAAGTTTTACCCTGGCTCTAGTAAGACCAATTAAAAATGGTTTCGTCGCACGCATTGCAAATATTGCAACTAAAGAACAAGCAGACGAATTACGTGGCACGCAACTTTTTGCCCGACGAGCAGACCTACCAAATTTGCCTGACGATGAGTACTATCACAACGACCTTACCGGAATAGAGGTTTTTGATACTGGTGGTATTCCATTAGGTCTTGTCAAATCAGTGCAAAATCATGGTGCAGGTGATTTATTGGAGATAAATGTTTTTGGAAAAAAAGAAACAGTTTTGCTGCCCTTTACATTAGAAACCGTACCGACAGTAGACTTAATCCTAGCTCGCATTATTGTGGACCCACCGGCAGGGGTTTTCTGAAGCACATTGACCTTATTTCGACGAATAATTCTTACTGGACACCGTTGTAAATATAAAATGTCAAAGTGTCGTTTTACGAATTTATTTAAGGCAAAAAGAAATCTCTAATTTCAAAATCTTTATGGAATTACAGATTTTACGGCCAGCAGACTGTACCACCTTGCCCAAGATTGTTTTACTTGTTTTTATCTCTAAAGATTACGCAGACTTAATCAAACTGCGGTGAAAGCGGTAATCATGGCAAAGGCAAGATCATGACAACTCCTAACAAATCCTACGGACGCAAGACACTCCATCCGACAATGAAACCTAGGTCACTCATGGATGAACAACCTAATTTGACTGGGGTCTGGCAGGCCCGAATTATAACCTTGTTTCCAGAAACATTCCCAAATGTGCTGGGTGCTTCGCTTACTGGCAAGGCCCTACAAACGGGAAAATGGCAACTACATACCCACGATTTAAGAGACTATGGTAAAGGAAAGCATCGTAACGTGGATGACACTCCCGCAGGTGGTGGCGCAGGCATGGTTTTGCGCGCAGATGTCATAAATGCTGCATTGTTAGATACGCAAAGCAACGCACATGGGAATTGGCCCATACTTTACATGTCGCCCCGCGGACAGCGTTTTGATCAAAAAATGGCGCACGATTTATCACGCTGTAATGGAGTTACCATATTGTGCGGTCGTTTTGAGGGTGTAGATGAACGCGTCCTTGAACACTGGAACATAAAAGAGGTCAGTTTAGGTGATTTCGTTCTAACTGGAGGAGAAATTGCCGCTCAGGCAGTCGTAGATGCTTCCGTACGGCTACTGCCTGATGTTTTGGGGAACTCAGAGAGCATAATTGAGGAAAGTCACTCCAATGGCCTCCTTGAACATCCACAATATACCAAACCATCAATATGGGAAGGTCGGGAAATCCCTTCTATTTTATTGTCTGGAAACCACGGAGAGATAGCTATTTGGCGGCAAAAAATGTCAAAATTAATCACTAAAGAGCGCCGTCCTGATCTTTGGAAAATACGAAATACAAAGTCTACAAGAACTGATAACTAGAAGGTGCCAAAAACAAACTCAAGCCGAAAACGATAGTTTAGGCATTTCCTATAGACTCTAAAGTATAATGAGAGCTCTTAAATATAAAACCACACTTCCGTTATAATACCAGTGATGACTTCAAGAGTGCTTTGGATACCTGATAATAAATTTGATGCGGAATTAACCACTTTGCCTTTTACAGTTTGTGTTATTTAAAAACTTTTTACTTAGGTAAACGATACATCATGACAAAAAGATAGCTGCCCATTACCTCTTGATCGGCCGCATCTTCCACCTTATACACCAAAAAATCCGACTCGGGTTTATCTGTCGGAATAAAAATGATGCGACGCTTTCTTCAGTGTAAACACGTAGCTATAAGAAACGAACCAGGAAATGATGACCTGACCTCTGGTGGGCGCTACGGCGGACCCAGTGAAGACCGAGAGCTCTTAGGCATTAAAACACTTCGTGGATAAACCACGAGCATTGATAGGAGTGATCACCAATGAATCTGATCGCAAAAATTGAGGCGGAACAAATCGCCTCCCTCGGAGCGGATATTCCTGACTTCAAGGCCGGTGACACAGTTCGTGTGGGTTTCAAAGTGACTGAAGGCACCCGAACGCGTGTTCAGAACTATGAAGGCGTTTGTATAGCACGCAACAATGGTCATGGTATCGCGGCATCGTTTTGTATAAGAAAGATTTCGTTTGGCGAGGGAGTTGAGCGTGTGTTCCCTCTTTATTCGACCAACATTGATAAGATAACCGTCGTTAAACGTGGTCGCGTACGGCGTGCAAAACTTTATTACTTGCGAACTCGCCGTGGTAAATCTGCCCGCATCGCAGAGGTTACAAATTATAAACCCAAGTCTGAAGGAACAAACGCATGAAGGCCGATACTCACCCCAAATATCACACTATCAACGTTAAGATGACTGATGGTACGGTAGTGGAAATGAGATCCACTTGGGGAAAAGAAGGCGATCAACTCGCGCTTGATATTGATCCATCTGTACATCCAGCGTGGACTGGTGGTACGTCCCGTCTTCTGGACACAGGCGGTCGTGTCTCGAAGTTTAAAAATAAATATGCTGGCCTTGGTTTTTAATCCAAGCCTCTAAATGGTAACGGCAGGCCGCTTAAAATTTTTAGTGGCCTTTTGTCAAGGCTGTTAAAAATAAGCCATAATTTTTATTTGCAACCTTTTATAGTTTTCAAGAGTTATACCAATTTTCACGTAGAAAACTTAGCGTTTAATTTCATATAAAGACCAAAAGTAACTTAAAATTAATCGTTAAGTTTAACACTTAAGCTTTGCAGCGTTACCTGCTAAAGTCGTGATACCAGCCCAATCACCCTCAAGAACCTTGTCCTTAGGAGCAACCCAACTGCCTCCAGCACAGATTACATTGCGTAGACGCAAGTAGCTATCTGCATTAGATGAATCAATCCCGCCTGTAGGGCAGAAAGAGATTTGAGATAAGGGTCCGCCGATAGCTTTTAATGCGGGAACGCCTCCAGACGCTTCAGCAGGAAAAAATTTTTGCATGTCATAGCCTCGCGCCAAAAGTGCCATTGCTTCAGTTGCAGTTGCTGCTCCAGGCAATAGGGGCAATCCTTCTGCTTCGCAGGCGGCAATCAATGCATCAGTTGCCCCAGGAGACACACCAAATTGAGCGCCTGCTGCTTTTGCAGCCTTGACGTCATCAGGCGTTATAAGAGTACCAGCACCAACAACGCCATCCGGCACGGAAGCCATTTCTGCGATCACGTCAAATGCTACAGGCGTACGCAATGTTACTTCCAAAACAGGTAAGCCGCCCATAATTAAGGCTTCTGCTAAGGTTTTAGCATGGACTGCGTCATCCACTACTAGAACCGGTATAATTGGAGCCAATTCGCAGATTTCACGAACGTGAGAAGCCGCAGCTTTTGCAGTCATCATAATTAAAAATCCTTAAATATTGTTGCTCCAGTATTAGCCGATCCGACAGCCTCCCGAAATGTCATAAACAACTCGCGCCCGACACCATGCGTATTGTCCTTAAGACCCGTGGCCGCTGTTGGACGATCTAAAACACCTTTAGTTATAATCTCCAACACACCAGCCACAGCATCCACAAGCAAAACATCTCCATTCTGCAATTTAGCAATTGGGCCACCATCCAATGCTTCAGGGCAGACGTGGATTGCAGACGGTATCCTGCCAGAGGCGCCAGACATACGCCCGTCTGTAACTAAAGCAACTTTTTGTCCACGACCTTGCATAATTCCCATGAGCGGGGTCAAGCTATGCAACTCTGGCATTCCATTCGCTCTCGGTCCCTGAAAGCGAACAACAATGATCAAATCTCCTTCCAATTCTCCAGCTTTGAAGGCAGCTTTCACAGCATCTTGGTCATGGAAAACTCGACACGGTGCTTGAACTATTCGATGTTCAGGCGCAACAGCAGAAATCTTCATTACGCCAGTACCAAGTGAACCAACTAAACGGCTTAGCCCTCCCGTTGACTGAAAAGGCTCTATAACTGGCCGTATTATAGCATTATTTAAACTAGAAAGTGAACTAGGACGCCATTCAAGGGCTCCATCAACTAATTTCGGTTCAGCAGTATAATTTTCTAATCCCCTTCCAGCAACGGTTTTGGTGTCCTCATGTAATAGCCCCGCGCTGAGCAGTTGCCCAATCACACAGCTCAGGCCACCTGCAGCATGGAACTGATTCACATCCGCCATGCCGTTAGGATAAACCCGAACGATTAAAGGCGTTATCTCGGAGAGGTCACAAAAATCTTCCCAATCTAAAATAATCCCACCAGCTCGCGCCATAGCAATCAAGTGAATCAACAAGTTTGTTGAACCACCCGTAGCATTCAAACCCACAATCCCATTAACAAAAGCTTTTTCGTCGAGCACATCACATACTGGAGTATAGTGGTTACCTAAAGCAGACAAAGACAACGATCGTTTTGCTCCCTCAATCGTTAATGCATCACGCAAATCAGTATTTGGGTTCACAAATGAAGAACCAGGCAAATGTAGCCCCATAAATTCCATCAACATTTGATTAGTATTAGCTGTACCATAAAAAGTGCAAGTTCCCGGGCCATGATAAGCAGCCATTTCAGCAGCTAATAATTCTTTGCGGGTGGCTAGGCCTACAGCAAAATTTTGACGAACTTTAGCCTTTTTATCATTTGGCAAACCACTTTCCATTGGCCCTGCGGGCAGGAAGACGGCAGGTAGGTGGCCAAAGCTCTGTGCCGCAATTATTAGGCCAGGCACAATTTTGTCACAAACTCCAAGATAGACGGCGGCATCAAAGGTATTGTGGCTAAGCGCAACACCAGTCGCCAAAGCAATTACATCTCTTGAAAATAAACTTAATTCCATACCTGCCTCACCCTGTGTAACGCCATCACACATAGCAGGGACACCGCCGGCAACCTGTGCCGTACCGCCAGCCACCCGAATAGCATCACGGATAAGTGTTGGATAACGTTCAAAAGGCTGATGGGCTGACAACATGTCGTTGTACGACGTAATTACACCTAAATTACCCACTAAAGCTTCTGCGAGGCGTTCTTTATCTGAGCCAGATGCCGCAGACGCATGCGCCTGACCACTACAGGACAAATGCGCCCGAGCAGGACCTTGAGATTTGGCATTAAGCATTCGAGCAAGGTATCTATCACGGCTAGGTGCGCTGCGTTCTACAACACGCTCAGTTACGCGTTCAAGGGTTGGGTGCAAGGGCATGAGTTTTCCTATTTTACTTCCAAGTAAAGGTAATAGTATGACTTTAATGGTAGCGCTAACATCAAAAACATACTGTTGTACATCCACAAGTGCTTTTCAATATAAAAACCAAACCTTATAAAATATTAAAATGAGCGGTTTGTACCATTCAACAAATATTCAAAATAATTTTATGGGTAACAAGTATGGCGCATATCGTCGTTGTAGGTAATGAAAAGGGTGGCGCCGGTAAATCAACTGTGTCGATGCATTTAGCAACCGCCCTAGCCCGGATGGGTTATAAAATAATTGCTCTTGATTTGGATCTGCGGCAAAGAACCTTCGGTCGTTACATCGAGAACAGAGCAAGATTCCTTGCACAAACAAATATAGACATGCACAGCCCTGAGTTATATGAATTAAAAAAAAATCAGGGTGCAAAACTAAAAATAGACAATAACGTTAATGATGAAATACTGCATTTAGCGATTGCCAAGCTGAAACCCAATAATGACTTTATTATAATAGACTGCCCCGGATCGCACACTCATTTAAGCCAGACCGCACATTCTCAAGCGGATACACTTATCACACCACTTAACGACAGTTTTATTGATTTTGATTTATTAGCGCAAATCGACGTCAACGGTGAGAAAATTCTTGGACCATCCATATATTCAGAGATGGTTTGGAGCGCACGGCAAATGCGCGCTCAATCGAAACTAAAACCTATAGACTGGATCGTAATACGTAACCGAGTGGGGGCGCAGCGTATGGTCAACAAAAGAAAAATGGAGCGTGCAATTAAAATATTGTCCAAAAGAATTGGATTTAGAATTGCCCCAGGTTTTTCAGAACGTGTGATTTTTCGAGAGCTCTTTCCACGTGGCCTAACATTGCTTGACCTGAAAGATATAGGAATAAAGCAGTTAAACATATCGAATGTTGCTGCCAGACAGGAATTGCGTGAACTAATCAAAGCACTGAATCTACCAGACATAAAAGTAAATTTTTAAAATTTTACTAAAGAATTTTTTATGGAATATCAAACTCCAAAATCTACTGATCAGTAGGTACATTTTAAAAAAGGGTGCGCCTTCAGGTATTTTTTCAAAAAATGTAAAGTGTTTTCACATCCTAATAAGGCTCAAGCTTCGATAAAATTATGAACCAGATTGGTAGCTAATTTTAAAAAGTATGTCGTCACATTTAATTTTATTGCGTATTACATAGCCCTTAGGTTTCTTTGGTACATCAATCATGTCTGGCAATCCACTGTCGGGGCATTCGCACATCCCGAGCGGCCAAGGCTCACAGTGCAATATGGTAAGCAGCTCACTATTCAGGCAAATAGGAAATTCAATTTACAGGAAGTGAAAATGACACACTTAAGCCACACAGGTAAACCGTTACCAAAGTTTATCGAAAATTCAGCAGCACATGCTAAAAAAGATGCAGTAAGGCGCCGCGAATTTTTGGCTTTGGCCAGTGCATTTGGCGCAAGTACTGCAACAGCTTACAGCATGCTAGGTCTCACCGCTCCAGCACAAGCTGCATCACACGCCAAAGAGGGCGGTACTGTAAGAATTCTGCAAGAAGTCCGCGCACTTAAAGATCCAAGGACTTATGACTGGCCCCAAATTTCAAACTTTTCACGCGGTTGGCTAGAATATTTAGTGCACTACGAAAATGACGGCACATTCACAGGCAAATTGATAGAGAGCTGGGAAATCAGCGAAGATGCCAAAACCTATACACTGAACGTGCGAAAAGGCGTCAAGTGGAACAATGGTGATGACTTTACTGCTGAAGATGTCGCGCGCAACATTGAACTTTGGTGTGATAAAGATGTCGAAGGCAATTCGATGGCAGGCCGTTTTGCAACATTAATCGATCCAGATACAAATAAGGCAATCGATGGTACCATAGAAATTATAGATAGTCAGACTGTCCAGCTAAATCTACCAACTGCTGATATCTCTTTGATTCCAGGAATGGCAGACTATCCAGCCGCAATCGTACATAGCTCTTTTACTGCAGATACAGTGCTGACAAACCCAATTGGAACAGGTCCATACCTACCTGAAAATCTTGAAGTCGGTGTCAAAGGCGTTTTAATTAAAAATAATAATCATACTTGGTGGAACCACAGAAATGGAGCATTTTTGGATCGTATTGAGTACATTGACTATGGTACAGATCCAGCGGCCTTTGTGGCCGCAGCCGAAGCAGACGAGGTTGATATGACCTATTCGATCGAAGGAGAATTCATTGATATCTTCGATACGCTGGATGGTTGGGTTAACAATGAGGTGCTCACCGCGTCTACGATTGTAATTCGTCCCAATCAAATAGCCGAGATAGATGGCATTAAACCATATGCAGATAAACGGGTGCGGCAGGCTATCTCGATGGCTGTGGATAATGCTGTTCTCCTAGAACTGGGCTATTCAGGGCGCGGCATACCTGCCGAAAATCACCATGTGGGTCCAATGCATCCAGAATATGCTAAGCTACCAGCCCAAAAAGTAGACGCCCCAGCAGCCAAAGCTCTTATGGTTGCGGCCGGTATGGATGACTTTGAGCACGAACTGATATCTATTGATGACGCTTGGCGTAAAGACACTACCGACGCAGTAGCAGCTCAACTACGAGACGCTGGATTAAAGGTCAAACGAACCATTCTGCCCGGTTCCACCTTCTGGAACGATTGGGCTAAATATCCGTTTTCATCCACAAATTGGAACCACCGCCCTCTGGGTGTTCAGGTTTGGGCACTTGCTTACCGCAGCGGTGAAGCATGGAATGAATTCGGGTGGGCTAATGATGAATTTGACAGTATTTTGGCAGAAGCTTTGGCGACGCCTGACCTTGAAGCCCGGCGCGCTCTAATGGCTAAAGGAGAGACATTAGTACAAAATGAAGGCGTAACAATTCAACCTTATTGGCGCTCACTATATAACCACACTAAAGAAGGCCTTGAAGGCGGAGGGCATCATATCTCATTCGAGATTCGACCCGAACAACTCTTCTGGACCTAAAATTTTTATTAGTCTGAGGGCTAACTAGTTTCGCCAAAAACTACCAAATAAAAATCAAAAGGGGCCACAATTTTTGGCCCCTTTGTAATTTCTAAAGAACTGAAGAATACCAAGATTAGGTTGTCTCAGCTCCTTAAAAAACATATCTACACTAATCCATACTTGGACTGTTACAAATTATTTAGGTAGAACGCCGAAATGAATAATTATAATAAATCAATATGCCATTGCATCCAGCAGCATGGAAATCTCCAAACTCGAGAAGTCCTAGAGACACATCTGTTTAACCAATTTTAGAAAGTCAAAGCTGGTTAAATTTTGAAATTATATGCTGACTTTTATGGCTCTCACTTCGGCAACAAAAACAAAGTTATCGTTGGGAACATAACCAAAACAGCCACTCTCACAATATCTGATCCAACAAAAAAGATTACGGCTTTATAGGTTTCAATCATTGGTGTTTCACGGTCCATTGCATTGATGATAAAAAGGTTCATTCCAACAGGCGGTGTAATCAAACCCACCTCGACTACAATCAGTACAAGAATACCAAACCAAATTGCGACATGTTCCAAAGACATGCCAAAATCAAGAACTGAAATAATAGGGAAAAAGATAGGGACAGTCAGTAAAATCATAGAAAGACTATCCATCAGACAGCCAAAAACTAGGTAAAAAAGGAGAATAGTGGATAGAATTAGCATTGGATTAAGATCCTGTTTTAGAACAATATCTGCAATATAATGAGGAACGCCAGATAAAGCACAAAATCCGTTATAGAATGCAGCTCCTAATACGATAAAAAAGATCATTGCGGTAGTTTTAGCAGTGCTTACAAGCGCTTCAGCCAAAATACTCCAATTTAATTTCCCACCTAGAAATGCAATAAAACCAGTACCCGCAGCTCCTATTGCTGCAGCTTCCGTTGGAGTAAACCAACCAGCGTAAATTCCACCTACCACGATACCAAAGATAGTCAAAACCGGCCAGGTAGCACCCAAGGCTTTCCAACATTCAATCAAAGGAACACGCGCTTTGGTACCTGCTGATTTTGGAAATATACGCACGTAAACTGATATAGTAATCACATAACCTAGCGCCGCCAAAACACCTGGAATGAATGCTGCCAGAAATAACTTGGCAATATTTTGCTCGGTTATAATAGCATAAATTACAAGTATCACTGAGGGGGGGATTAGAATACCCAAAGTGCCACCAGCAGCCAAAGTCGCATTGGAAAAACCACCCGAATACCCATAACGTTTCAGCTCGGGTAATGCCACACGGCTCATAGTAGCCGCGGTAGCTAAAGATGAGCCGCAAATTGCTCCGAAACCTGCGCACGCACCGACAGCAGCCATAGCGACACCACCTTTTCGGTGTCCCAGAAAGCTCTCTGCGGCTTTGAAAAGTGCAGTCGACATCCCGGACAACGTCGCAAACTGCCCCATCAGCAAGAACATTGGAATGATAGTCAACGAATAATTGGAAAAGGTTGAGTAAGTTTCCGACTTTAGTTTTGCCAACAGTGGTGTAGGATTGCCATTCATAGCAAAATACCAACCACCAAAGCCGCATAGCAGCATAGCAAGTCCAATAGGTGCTCGGATGAAAATCAGGCACAGCAAGATGGGAAAAGACCAGAAGCCTAATTCAAGTCGGCTCATGTTGGAAAAAGGCAGAAGGTCGAGAAAATATTCCATGCTTCAACCTTCTGGCAAAATAGAGTTGCCAGTGGAAGCTTCAATAATCCGGGCAGAAGCGCAATATACAGCAGTAATAGAGGCGATGCTCGCCGCAATGACGCAAGCGCCGTATGACCACCAGACCGGAAATTGCAAGAACAGAGTGGTCTCTCCATTCCCAAGATAGCGCTGCATGCCATCATAGAGCCTTAGGGTAATAAATAAAATTGTAATGGATAAAATAATTTCCCAAAATGCACGCACCCAAGCTAATGTACTTCGAGGCAATCGAGACGTAAAAACGTCTACCGTAGCGTGTGCACCATAAAATTGGCAAACTGATAAAAAAGAAAATATTGCAAAGGCAACGCCTGACTCAGTTAATTCATACGTTCCTTTAATCTCGTCAATACCACTGACTACCAATGTATTGCCCAATACCGGCATCCAATCACCACCCACAAGCGCATGGCCTAGCTTAGAAAGTCCACGACCAATTATTGACAATGTGTTAAGTCCTATCAGACCAAGTAATACTACTCCTCCAACAAGCGCTGATCCAAGCGACAAAAATTTTACTAAAATTTGCATATTCATCTCTTCATCAAGATGGGGGCAGTATAAAAATATTCAATAACCTCATCAAATGCTTAGTTGTCATATTCCCCCATTAAAGTACGTGCTTCGTCAATCAACGCTTTACCATCTATACCTTTCTCACTCATATCTAGAATCCATTCATCATAAATAGGCTGTGACAAAGCAATCCAAGCATCCAGATCACTGCCAGAAACAGTTACAATATTGTTTCCCCTATCCTTTGCTATTTGGCGTGCAGGACCATCAGCATCGGCCTGGGTTCCACCCGCGAAAATGCTGAACTGAAGTCCTGAATTATCATCAATTACTTTTTGCAAATCGGTCGGCATAGCAGAGTATCGGTCTTTGTTCATCGCGAGAACAAATGTCAGAACATAAAGCGCATTACCTTCAAATTCAGTGTGATTCTCAACGAGCTCTGGGATTTTCAATGCACTAGTTACTTCCCAAGGAATAGTAGTGCCGTCAATCACACCTTTGCTAAGGCCTTCAGGCACTGCAGGTACTGGCATACCCACAGGCGTTGCACCCATTTTTTCAAGTAAATTATTCACAGTGCGTGAACCACCACGTATTTTGAGTCCTTGCATATCAGAAGGGCTTTTCACCTCTTTCTTGACATGAATCATTCCAGGGCCATGCACCCAGGTTCCAAGAACATGAACATCTTTAAATTCTGTGTCTTTCATATGTTTTTCAAACATGTGCCAATATGCAGACGACATTGCCCTAGCATTGGTCATCATGAAAGGTAGTTCAAAAACCTCCGTTCTCGGATAACGGCCAGGCGTATAACCGACAACAGTCCAAATAATATCAGCGACACCGTCAATAGCTTGGTCCATAAGTTCAGGAGGGCGCCCACCCAACTGCATGGAGGGATACCGGTCTATCTTGATCCTTCCGCCTGAAGCCTCTTCTACATTGTCGGCCCAAACGTCTAATATTAATTTAGGGACATTGGCTTGGGCAGGCAAAAATTGGTGCATACTGAGCGTCACTTCTTGCGCTCGCGCCATGCCACCAGAACATATAAAAAATAATGCTACCCCTACCATACTGGCAAAAAATTTATATGAGATATTCATGAATTTTTCCTCTTAATTATGGAACCTCGCGCCCGCCACATTTTATTATATTTGTCTAAAGTAATTGGTATGCAAAATAATTAGGCCTGTCACCTAACTACTTGGTTTGTAAGTATAACAATATTATTACACATTTCAGCATCAATAAATAATTATTTCCAGTATCCCTTAAAAATACAGGACCGACTGGAGCAAATTTTGTTCAACAATATACACAATAAAATTTCTACAATTTACAACAGCTAATCTCTACGTACATTTAATCCACGAACTTAAGACTAAATACGAAAGAGTTTTTGTTGAAAATTATAATACAACAAATTGGGGAATTACGTTTGCCATCAAAAATTTAAATTCCATGATGTCTGGAATGGCGCCTCAACTTCTGTCTAGTATCTGAGTTTTTGAGCCACACCAGATAGGCATTTAACTGCAGTGGCAATACCAAAATCATTTGCCGAGGTCCGAGAACTGGAAGGTGTCACACTTCTTTTGAGCAAATTTGCTACCCAAAAATTAAGTTTTAAAGAAAAAAGCTCTTTTATAAGTTACTTTAATATGAACGTATCCTGACGCTCACAGAATTTCAGGATCAATTTTAGACATTTGGTTAAGTGGTGGCGTGGGGGAGACTTGAACTCCCGACCTATCGATTATGAGTCGATCGCTCTAACCAGCTGAGCTACCGCGCCATAGACGCTGGAGTTATGCCAGCCCTCCGCAGTCGTCAAGGCCGAAATCCAGCTTAATTATTACGCACAGTCTCTATCATTAAGGAAACATTTTCAGGGTCTGCATCGGGCGTGATCCCATGACCTAAATTAAAAATATGGGGTCCCTGTGAAAATGACTTAACAATCGCTCGCGTTTCATTCACCAGATCTTTCCCACCAGTCACCATATGACGTGACGCCAAATTTCCTTGAACACAGCCATCCTTTTGAACCATAGAAGCAGCCCAATCTGGCGAAACTGAGTTATCCAAAGCGACACAATCAACGCCGGTAGCCGAATGGAAACCAACGTAGCCATCTCCAGCCTCACGAGGGAACCCAATAACAGGTATTTGTGGATATTTAGCCTTTAAAGCAGACGTAATTTCAAAACACGGTGCAACCGCATATTTTTGAAATGCCTCACCTTTAAGTGACCCGGCCCAACTATCAAAAATTTTCACAACCTCCGCTCCAGCCTCAATCTGCATTGATAAGTAACTAATTGTTGCTTCAGTGATTCGCTTAAGGAGAATTTCAAATAAAACTTTGTTACCGATACGTAAATCATGTGCAGGTTTCTGATCAGGCGTCCCCTTTCCAGCAATCATATAAGTAGCCACAGTCCAAGGCGCACCTGCAAACCCAATCAGAGTTGTTTCCACCGGAAGTTCACGGCGCAAAATTCCAACTGTCTCATATATTGGACACAACGTATCATGAATCGCACTTGCTGGTTTGAGCTGATCGAAGTCAGATTGCGATGAAATAGTTGATAGCCTTGGGCCTTCACCCGTTACAAACCAAAGGTCTGCCCCTAAGGCTTGCGGAACAAGCAAGATATCAGCAAACAAAATCGCTGCATCAAAACCATACCGCCTAATGGGTTGTAAAGTGACTTCAGCAGCCAATTCAGGATTATAGCAAAGCGATAGAAAATCACCAGCCTTTGCGCGCGTAGCCTTATATTCTGGCAAGTATCGTCCCGCCTGACGCATCATCCAAATCGGTGGTGTTGGAAGGGTCTCTCCTGCCAAAGCTCGCAAGATCGTCTTGGTCTGAACAGAATCTTTCATTACGCACTGCCTTTGTATCATAATTTACAGTTGTCAGAATAAGTTGACACACTTAAAAGATAAACCCATGACAATACGACTTCCAGACACAACTACGCCGCTGAAAATTGGTACGCGTGGTTCACCCCTAGCAATGGCTCAGGCTTACGAAACCCGCACTCGCTTGGCGGAAGCCTTTGATTTGCCTCAGGAAGCCTTTGAAATTATCATAATAAGTGTCACGGGTGACGTGATACAGGACCGCCCGCTCAAGGATATTGGTGGGAAAGGGCTTTTTACTCGCGAAATAGAAGAAGACCTTTTATGTGGTAAAATCGATATTGCAGTACATTCAATGAAAGATATGCCGACGGTCCAACCTGAAGGCTTAATTTTAGACACCTACTTACCGCGCGAAGACGTGCGCGATGCGTTTATATCACAAACACTGAAAAAAATCACGGATCTACGCTCCGGAGCTATAGTTGGCACTTCTTCTCTACGCCGCAAAGCACAACTACTTAATAGGCGGCCAGACCTCATAGTTGTTGAATTTCGTGGTAACGTTCAAACTCGTTTGAAAAAACTGTCCAATGGAATTGCTGAATGTACCTTCTTAGCCTGTGCAGGCCTAAACCGTCTATCTATGAGCGAAGTTCCAGCAACACCCATCGATCCACACGATATGTTGCCTGCAGTTGCGCAAGGAGCGATCGGTATTGAGCGACGCCTTAGTGATGAAAATACCGCAGAGTTACTGGCTGCAATTCACGATATTCCCACAGGCCAAGTTCTTGCTGCTGAGAGGCAGTTTCTGGCTGCCCTCGATGGGTCATGTGAGACCCCTATTGCCGGACTGGCGACTCTTTCGGGACATACTCTACATCTGAAAGGTGAGGTGCTACGCCCTGATGGATCTAAGGCGCTATCCGCAACCCGGTCTGGGACAATCTCAGATGGGATACTTTTAGGTACTGACCTAGCCGATGAATTATTAAAAAGAGCAGGGCCTAATTTTTTTGACTGGCACTGAATACCCTCTGGCCTAAGCAATACACCATAAAGGCAAACGAACAGACTGCCAAAGAATACCTAAACTAGTTTTTTGATTAAATTACAAAGCTTTGGGAGCAGTATAGTAAAGCGGTACTGTTATCCAACGACAAAACCGGAGTAAATTTATAATCCAATCAAAGCGAGGTTAAAACCATTTGGCCACTGGTGGCAGACTCATTAAAACAGCATTCGCGTCATGACCCGTCTCAAGGCCAAATTTTGTACCGCGATCGTATACAAGATTGTATTCGGCATATAGCCCTCGATGCGTTAACTGCTTATCCTTGTCAGAATCTGTCCATTTTTGCAAACAACGCTTTTCTATCAAAGGTATAAAAGCTGGAACAAAGGCTCTACCAATATCCTTTGTCAGACAAAAATCTGCTTCCCAGTCACCAGTGTTATGATCATCCATAAAAATACCACCAACACCACGTGCTCGGCCTCGATGTGGTACAAAGAAATACTCATCAGCCCATTTTTTTAGGCGCGGATACATATCCACTCCATGAGGGTCCAAATAGGATTTCTGAGTGGCGTGAAAATGCGCGGTATCTTCCTCATACTCTAAGCATGGGTTCAAGTCAGAACCACCCCCAAACCACCAGGCATGGGGCGTCCAAAACATGCGGGTATTCATGTGTACCGCAGGACAATGCGGGTTCTGCATGTGAGCAACAAGTGAAATACCAGAAGCCCAAAACCTAGGATCATCTTTCATACCAGGAATGCCTTTTCGGGAAGCCATTGCCATCTGGGCTCGCTCTCCTAAGGTTCCATAAACTGTTGATACGTTGACACCTACCTTTTCAAAAATACGGCCTCCACGCATGATACTCATTACTCCACCACCAGTATCAGAGCCATCATCAGATCGGCGATTAGTTTCGGTAACTTCAAAGACGCCACAATCTGCTTGAGACATCGGCCCCCGTACGTGCTCTGCTTCCAAACGCTCAAATTCTGAGACGATATAATCACGTAATTCTCTGAACCAAGCAGAAGCAAGGTTTCTTTGGGCATCAAGTTGTTCTGTCATATAATTATCCTGTTCAAGTGACAGTTTGTAAAACGCAAATACGATATCAACCAAGAGAAAATAAGGTTCAATGTGCCGGTGAATTCACCGGATCTAGCAAACTGCGTCCACCGTCAACAGTCATAACATCGCCTGTTACAAAACCTGACCCGTCAGAGGCAAGAAATTGAACCGCATCCACAAGCTCATTAGGGCTTGCTATCCGATGTAGTGGTGTCCGACTCTCTATTTCTTCCCGCCATTCAGGATGATCTCCAATAGAAGATTTTAAAGACGCTGACATCACAGATCCAAAAGCAACCGCATTCACACGAATACGTTGCGGGGCCAAAGCCAAAGCCATTGATCGCGTCATTTGCTCCAACCCAGCAGAAGCAATTGAATAACCTAACAATTCAGGCCGTGTTTGATGTGCTGCAATTGAACTAAGGTTAATTATAGAACCAGCAGGCATGTCATTATCATTATTTTCAGCCTGTTTAATCATCCGGCGCGCTACTTGTTGACTAAGCCTCAGCGCTGTCATTAGATTTTGTTCCAGCAGTTGTTCTACAGAAGTATCTTCGGGATTAAGTGCGTCAGTTTCCATTACCTGTCGTGAAGCGTTCACTAAGATGTCTATCTCATCAAAAGCATCAATTGTGGCTG
>Ga0209659_1000742_pt1 | contig 20043 bp, 11 predicted proteins | sample SaaInlLV_10m_DNA_FD_184658 | JGI IMG/M metagenome (GOLD analysis project Ga0209659, IMG submission 184658) | Marine microbial communities from expanding oxygen minimum zones in the Saanich Inlet - SI072_LV_10m_DNA (SPAdes) (version 2) | ecosystem: Environmental > Aquatic > Marine > Intertidal... | reverse complement strand
GTGATAGGTAGCTATTAAATAATCGTCGTTGTTTATGATTTGACTACCAATTGTGGTAATGGCTTCATAACTATTCTTGGTACCACCAGTGATGATTATTTTGCGTGTGGCATTATTATCGGCCGAAGCTCTAACAATTGAAATTACTTCGGCATTAATCTCATCCATTTCGGAGGCGGAAATTTGAAAATAGGGTTCATTAATGACCTCAAAAATTAGGTTGTCACTATAATTTTTAAACCGATCTGCAATTTGTTCCCAAATGGAATAGAATTTTGCTAAATCAGCTGCGCGCTTGGCTGAAGTTGGGTGCGTGTATGACGGTCCGTCAGGGGGGTCAAAAGTATATATAAACTCAGATTTTAAAGTAGCGCCATGAAAATCTAAAACAATTACTAAACCTTGATTAAGCCCCCATTGAATGACCTGGTCAATTCGGTCTAGATATGTGGAACTCACTACATAATCGGAGCGTGATCCTGTAAAGCTGGTACCAACATTTACGCTATATCCAGCGTTACTGCCTGAGGTTCTGGTGCCGAAGAAGTCCATAGGAATACGAACATTTTTAAAGCCAGCGTTTGCCACATCTATAAAATATTGTTCGGTTGCTGCGCCCGCCCAGTTTCCTTCAACTGGAGCACTAAGCACATTCCCTAAATTGAGTCCACGGCCCATTTTTGTCACCAGTTCTTGAGGTGTCTGCTGAGCACTTAAAAAACCTGCTACTAATAAAAGTAGCAGGTTCTTTGCTTTGATTGTCAAAAATGTAAAATACCTATTTATTGTCAGCATTTTTTCTCGCCTCATTACTTAGAGTCATCATTTTTCTAGCGTCTTTAGCTCCAAACTCAGCTGCTAATTTTTCTTGGGCTTTCTTATATTCAGATTTATAGACAGCTTGTTTTTCTGCTTGCGCCGTTAGGTTTTGTGCCTTAATAGTTGCATTCGAATTGTAAACACGAGCAAGCATTACCTCGTAAACAAACTGCTGTTGCGTTTCGTTTAACTCCATTTGTTCCGCGATATATGTTGAAAACATAGTCGCTCGATTCATTTGAAACTTGGTGTAGTCTTGTGCTTGAGCATAAAAAGAAAAGGCAATTGCTGCAATAGAAAAGATGATTTTTTTCATTTTTTGGAAATTAAAAAAAGGGGGGGGTAAAATTTACCCCCCTTTTTGAGTTAAAATTTATTTTTTTATGAATTTAATTGCCTTAACATCATTTACTCTAGCAAAATAAACGCCTGGATTTAAATCTCTAATGTCCATTTGTTCTCCATTTGTTTCAACTGAAAAGGATTTAACGCGTTGTCCTGTGATATTAAATACATCAACAATTGCAGTCTGATTGATGCCGTCAAGCATGATGAACTGTTTTGCTGGGTTCGGATATACTAAAATAGGGGTTGATTCAACATCATTAATTCCGGCGGTAGTAGAGTTCCACTCCACCCATGAAATATTCATGTCATCAAAATAATAATCCGCATTTGCCGTATTCATTTGAAGAGTTGGCAGGTGTACCCAGTTAGTTTTACCAGTAATAGTTTGACGAGGGACTATATGTGAAATTGTAAAAGTTTTCCACACGTTTTGGTCTAATTTGGTTAGATTTCCAAATTTATTAACGCCACCAATTTTATAATTAACATTTATTTCAGCATTAGGAACATTAGACCTAACTTTCATTGAGAATGTATATTTTATTTCAGGATAGTTTGTAACATCTGAACTTCCGCCTACAGTAGGTAATTCTGGAGTTTCAAATCTAATTTCTTTAGTTGAATTATCTTTAGAATTGATAATTCCTTTTTTAGTAGCATTTGTTGTAGCATTTGTTGTTACTTTAAGTGATCTTCTGCCTTCATATTTTTCTGAGTCTGAATATCCATAAGAAGCAACCTGATTTGTGCCATCAGCATTAGTAGATGCCCAATTTAAGGCATCCAACCCCGATTGAGGAACATTAACAACAACCGGAGTACCTCTAAACGTATCATTATATGACAACTCCATGTCTGTATCTAACGGGCAGAAACATACATTTAAATCATCAATATAGAAAGTTTGATTAGCCGCATCAGGGCCTATAAAAAGTATTCTAAATTGGACTGCTTTATCGCCAGGAACATTAGATCTTGCAAATGATACTTTGTGCCAATCTGTGTCTGTGAACTTCATTATATTTGTTTTTACAAATGTGTTACCACCAGTATTTTCTGCAACAAACTGCGCTTGCAATATTTGATCTGCAACGGCTGATTTTACCCAAAATGAAAACCGATAATTTCCTTCATCAACACCAGATAATTGTGAAAAAGCAGTTGGCTTGAAAGATCCTGCTTGAGTAGCACTCGTAAGATTTCCAGAAATTAATTTTACAGATTTAGTTGATCCAGTATATGGATTTACCTCAGTTGTTTCAATTGCAGCACTTAAATTAGCCGCAGAGCTTGTGTTAAATCCTGTCAAACCATCCTCAAAATCTCCATTAGGATAGAAGTTGTTAGTGCTTGTATTTTGAGCAAATAGGGATGTAGTTATTAGTAACAAAGTTAATAAGCATAGTTGTTTCATATTTATATTATTTAATTGTTAGGATTTGTATTTAACATATTGTTTAAAAAGTTTAATATTCTTCAGCGGTAAAAGCGGTAGATCCTTCAACCTTTAAGTTTCGAAGCAACCATTGACCACCGGCATGAGCTAAGGTGAGGTCTCTTTTTAACCTTATAAAGAATGACACATTTTTTGTTGATGAGCTAACTTCAATGGTTTCCGATATTTTATTGTAGGTATTAACATCTGCCTTAATACTATCCCACAAGCTTGAGCCTGACCAAGAAGCATCTATAGCTGTCCATGTACTGTCATCCAATGAGGAGGTATCATCAAGGCTTTCATTGTATGATAATGTTCTTTTATATCTGTTTGCCCACCAGTTTTGGTAACCAAAGGCCTCATAAAAACTAATTCTGAGTTTTTTTAGTGAAGTTCCGGCTACAGGAATTTTAAGTTCTGTAGCGCCATCTGTGTTAGCACCTCCAAAAATTCCGAATCTTAATACAGGATTATTTTCTGCTTTTGGATGATTCATTAAGTTAAAGATGTTTGTAGTACCCGTCATATTGTGAAAAGTAATTTGACTCCCTTGCGCACTAAAATCATTTTCATAAACAGGTGTGGTTTCCCATCTTTCCTCAACTTCAATTGAAAGTGCGTTTTCAAAAGTAAAGTCATTTGCAGTGGCGTTTGTCGCTTTTAGACTTATGGTATGCATTCCAAGAGGAAGTCCTGCGTCTGCAGCAATGGAGACTTTTCCTGACGGATTTTCAATAGAAAATGCACTGGAAAAATCGATCGCTACTTCACCAGCAGTAACATCTGGACTGTCGTTTACTAATGTTTTTGGCAAAATAAGTTCCCATGCTGTTGGCACCATTCCATCTACAACAGGAGCTGCAGTTGTATATGCCGTGAATGGTGAAACAATGGCTTTCATTAGTGTGGTGGTATCATCTTGTTGTACCATTTGCAGCGTTGGTGGTGGTCCAACATTGACAACAACTATATTTTCAACGTTCACAATCCCTACATTAGTCGTTACACTTACTGTCAATGGGTTTGCTCCCGATACAGCGCCATTTACTTTTGAAATTGCTCCAGTTGTAGCATTGATTTCAAAGCCAGCAGGCGCGTTAACAAGTGCATATGATACTGATGTAATATCTTGAGTAGCTGAAGTATCAGTGTAAGATACTGTAGCCATTACGCCCTGCTCAAAAATACCAGCATCAACTTGAACGGCATCAATATCTACCTGAATAGGAACATCTAGAATTGTTAATTGGTATGCTCCTTCATGAATGGCCATTCCATTTGTGTTGGTAATTCCTACATCTACCACATAAACACCTGATGTAATACTCATTTCTGGTGGACCAATTGTGTTTGTATTAATCTGACGAAAATTATTGTAAATCAAAGCGCCTGAATCCACATCTATGCCAAAGGAAGCTTTAACAAAGCTACTTCCTGTGGTTGATGCAACATTTAACAAGCGATAGCGATTCGGACTGTCAAAATCACCCGTTGGAGCACTACTTGTAATCGCACCAATAATGGGGTAGCTCGTTAAATTGGTGTACGTTAACGGATTCCCACTTGTGGTTAAAACCTCTTGCTCGTATCTTTGAATATCATCGCTTTCATCACATCCAATGAAAAGCATCATGGATAATGTGAATATTGGTAATAAGTATTTTGAAAGGTTCATTTTTTTAATCTATTAAGTTATTATTGTTTATTTCAAGAAGTGGCATGTCAAGGTACATGACTTCAGATTCAACATCATTAAGCAATACGTCTACAGAAGCTTTAAAGTTTGGATTGTTGTTGTGTCTATTAATCGTATTTTCCAAGAAATAGGCATAACCTCTTCTTCTGTTGTTATATGAATCAAGACCTTCTCCAAGTAATTCAAAGCGATACTCATCCATGATGGCGTCTCTAAAGCTTGCTTGGTCACCTGTATATCCAGCGTGTGGCGTTTGTCCAGCACGTGCCAATACTTCAGTAACATAACCAAGTGCTTCTCCATTTTGTAATTCATTAGATATTTCAGACAACATTAAAATTAAGTCAGCATATCTGTATATGATCAGGTTTTGACTGTTACATTGATTCGTGTGACTTTTATCTTTTTCAGCATGCTTAAATAAATACGGATGTGCATTTGAAAAATTGCCACGCGACGCGTTAGACGGATATACCCTTACTGTTCCGCCAGTATCAGCGCGCGTATATTCATGTAAATATGTAGCATCTAACCTTAGGTCATCAGGATAATGTGCAACGTGGTAATCATATACATCTGCAGAAACTGAAAACCATCCAAAGGCTTGTCCTGCTTTATAATTCCAAGGTGTGTAGTTACGACCCATTTGAGAATTACATGCATCTTGAGCAAGTTGTAACTCAAAAATGGATTCTGTTGAGTTTTCATTACTTCCGTCAAATAAAGTAGCATACTCAGAAACAAGTGAATAATCTCCTGAATCGTAAACTGCTTTTGCTTGTTGATAAGCCATATTCCAATAATCCATTTCAGATATGCCATCTGCTTGTAGGCTTGGGTTAGTTGCTAATAGCATATAAACTTTTGCAAGCATCATACGTGAAGCATGAGCTTTTGGAAAGCCAATACCTGCAGAGCCATTGAGAAGAGCTATAGCTTGAATAGCGTCGTCAATTACTTGCTGATACACTTCTTTTGAAGAAGTTTTTGCTCTGTGAACATCACTCTCATTAGCTACTGTCAACCAAACTGGAATGTCAGCCCATAAACGTGTAAGCGAAAAATGCGCCCACGCACGCGTAAAATAGGCATGACCTACAACATCGTTGATTCTAATTTGATCAGCATCTGTCGATGAAGCGTCATATAAGGAATTTGAAATGACCGCATTTGATATTGAGATCAAACGATATAAACCAATCCAAGTGTTTTGGGTGTCTACATTTTCGTTAGGATTTAGTTTCATAACATTATTCATCCATACCGATGTTAGTTTGTTACCACCTCTTCTTGTAACCATTAACCCCGAAAACCCATTTTCAACAAACATGCGTTGTTCCTGAGCGTTGTACTGCGTTAAAGCTGCGTATATTCCATCTCGGGCTGCTTCAGCTTCTTGTGGTTTGTTATATAACGATACATCCAAGAATGGCGGATCCTCCTCTAGGTTACATGAAACCAATAGTAGGGTTGAAGTAAACAAAAGACATACTAACATTGCAATATGCTTAAGTTGAAATTTTCTTCGCGTAATTAAAGTTGAATTTATTCGCATGATATTAAAAATTTAAATTTAATCCGATTAAAATATTTCTTGAGTTTGGAGGGCCGTTCCAGTCAACACCATTTATAAGGCCTGTCCACATAAAACTGGTTATTTCAGGATCATAACCGCTGTAATTTGTAAGGGTTAAAAGGTTTTGACCTGTAACATAAATGTTGGCACCTTTAATGGTGTTGTTTTCCTTTATAGGAAGATCATACCCAAGTGTGATGTTGTTTAAACGCAAATAACTTCCATCTTCGACATATCGATCAGAAATAGCTAGAAATTCTGGGCCATCATTTCCTAAATAACCAATGCGTGGATAACTATTAGAAGGCTTTTCAGGACGCCAAGCCCCGTGATAAGCATCGCTTAAGATGTTTCTAAACAATCCTTCAGCATTCCCCATTTGTATTAAGTTCCCATTAATAATATCATTTCCATAAACACCATTAACAAGTGCACTCAATGAGAATGCTTTGTACCGAACAGAAAGGTTAATACCAAATGTGTAGTCTGGGTTTGGGTTCCCTATAATTGTTCTGTCCGATAAATTAATGACGTTATCACCGTTTTGATCGATAATACGCACATCACCAGCTTGTGCATTTCCAATCGTGGTATCTCCCGTTTGGTAAATACCATCCGTCTCAAAGCCGTAAAACAGTGCTGTTTCTTCGCCTTCAATAAAAATATTAGCAGGATACTTAAAGTAGTTACCTCTACTAATCGTATTTCCTAAATAAAAACGCCTGTTAGCATAGCTACCATCAATTAATATAGGAGAAAGAGGCTGTGAAGATAGTCCTTCAATTCTCGTTTCGTTAAACGCAATATTAGCTCCAAAACTAATATCTAAGTCGTCTGTGCTAATAGGATTAACTTGAAGTGCAATTTCCAATCCTTTGTTTGATAATTCACCTCTATTAACCAGTAAGTTGCTAAAACCAGTTGAAGGAGCAATGTTAGAGCTAACCAATAAGTCTTTGGTTGTTTTGTCATATGCATCAACAGTACCTGTAACAAAACCATCAGCTAAAGAGAAGTCAACACCAATATTAGATTGCTCCGTAGTTTCCCAAGTCAATGTGGGATTGGCAATATTATTTAAAATCAAAGGGACACTAGTTCCGTTAGTCGGCGTTCCATACAATACACTTGAATTAATTCCATAATTTGACAATGTTCCATAAGCACCAATTCCGTGGTTACCAATTTGACCCCAACCCACACGTAATTTTAACTGGTCAATGGCGTCAATATTTTGGATAAATCCTTCACGGTCAAGGTTCCAAGCAAGTGCAACAGAAGGGAAAAACCCGTATCTATCTTCTTCCAAAAATTTGGAAACACCATCTCTTCGGAAGCTAGCTGTTAGAATATATTTATTGTTAAAAGCATAATTCACACGTCCCAAAATAGAAAACAGCTTGGTTTCTCGGTCAAGGTTTGCTAGTGGACTTGAAATAACCTGTCCTAAGAAAGGTTGTTCGGTTGTTTTTTCTAAGGTCACAAAATCTTGAACCACATAAGTCATGTTTTTGGTTGTACGCTGATCGTATGTAAGACCCAAAACCGCATTGATACGGTGTTTTCTATTAAATGTTCGGTTAAAACGCAATGTGTTTACAACCTGGAATGAAGACGCGTTCATACTTGATAACTGAAGCTGTCCATTTGCATTTAATCCAACAAAAGTTGTCAAGCCGTAGAATCTTCTTCTTTCCTTAGTTCTAATATTACCCCCAGCTCTGAGCTGATAACTTAAGCCTTTTAGACCCAAATCAAATGTTGCTGTTAAAGACCCAAAAAATCTGTTTTCATTAGACTTATCTTCAAAGTCCTCAATAAAGGAGTATGGACTTGAAATGCCTAAATCGTCAATGTTTTCCGCGTCCTCTAGACCGTCAGGTAGTATGGGACGGAAAGAAAGTAAGTTTCGAATAAAACTCTGGTTTGCACTACCAATTAAATCACCACCCTCTGCAAAGTCTGTTGCACTAAAAAATCCACTAAGGCGAGCATTAATTTTAATTTTGGGACCCAATGTTTGATTTAAGTTTAAGCGAAGGTCTCCACTTTTAAAGCTCGAGTTTTTCGCTAGACCTTTCTGATCGTTAAAGCCGGCGGATAAATAATAGTTCCCGTTATCGCTACCGCCTGAAACGGAACCGCCAACACTTAAACTTGTTGACAGGTTAAGTAGCTCGTCTTGCCAATCAACCGTAGTTACTGGCGTATCAGAGATGGATACATTTCCATCATTATTTACAATTTGATATAACTGATTGCCCTCAATGTGAAAGGCAGGAAACCCAGTAGCTGTTGTTCTTAAGTTTGACTCGTTTCTGTAACGCGCATAATCAAATGCATCTAGCACATCATATGTTTTGGTAACACTTCTCATAGAAGTATTTACAAAGAAATTTGTTTTGACTTGGTTAGGCGTACCTTTCTTGGTGGTGATAAGTATCACCCCATTTGCACCCCTAGAGCCATAAATAGCAGTTGCCGAGGCATCCTTTAATATTTGAATGTCTTCGATATCTCTAGGATTAATTCCATTAAGTCCGTTTTGTTGTTCTTGACCTGTATTGTTACCGCCTGTGGCAACAACATCTTCACTTGCAGAGGAAATAATAATGCCATCTACAACATAAAGCGGTTCGTTATTTCCGCGCAAACTACTTGTACCACGAATACGGACACTAATACCGGAACCCGGATTTGCAGCGTTTTGTGTTACCTGAACACCAGCAGCTCGTCCTTGAAGCAGTTGATCTACCGTAGTGGATTGACGTGAAATTGTCTCACTAACTTTAACGGACGCTACCGAACCTGTTAAGTCCTTTTTAAGTACCGTACCATACCCAATAACAACAACTTCCTCTAACTCGGAAACATCTTGTTGTAATGATACTGAGATATTACTTTGGCTTGACACGTCAACTTCTTGACTCTCAAAACTAACATAAGAAATGATGATCTTGGTTTCCCCAGCTTTTAATGCAATGGTAAACTTTCCATCAAAGTCAGTTATAGAACCTATGGATTCGGAGCCCTTGACCTGAACAGTCGCTCCAGGAAGTGGACCGCCCATGTCGTCATTCACCACACCACTGACAATTTTACCCTGTGAAAGGGCAAAAAGCGGCAATAGTAATAATGTATAAATTAGTTTTTTCATTGGTTTTAGTTTTGAATTCTAAATGTATTCAAATATTGAGTGCCTATTTTAGAACTTTTGAATTATTCATTAAAACATTTGATTCATTACGAAAATATTTGATTCTTTTATGTCAAATTGATAATCCTATTGTATCTGACATCTAATTTATCTTAGTTTTTAGCCCAAATCTTATACTATGAAGTACCCGCTTATTATACTTTAGCATATTGGGGTATATACGCTCAAAACCACAAACACTAATGATATCCATATGAAATTTAGAAACCGCTATTTCCTTCTGAGTCTAGCGCTAATGGTATTTGCTGCATTTAAGCTTTCAGCACAATATTATTATGTTTCCGCATTGTCGGGCAACGACACAAATAGCGGGTCAAAAAATGCGCCATTTGCAACCATCAATAAGGGGATTGCTGCAGTAAGTGCGGGTGGTACCGTGTATGTTATGAACGGTGAATACAAAAACCAGGGTTATGGAACAGCCTCAGCCCATCCCTCAAACGGTGAATTGAGTGAAAATATGAGCAATCCTCCAGCTGTAACCATCAATAAATCTGGAACTGAAGGGAATTATATTACTATTCGTAACTATCCTAACCATAGTCCTAAAATCATTTTTGATGGTAAAGGTGGTATTCTTATAAGTGGGGCCCAAAGCTATGTGATTATTGAAGGTTTCGAAGTACAAGGCCCAGCAGCTGACATAACATATGACATGGCTATAACAGAAAGGAACTGGAAAGTTAAATGTGACCAAGATGGACTGAATTATACGCATAATTATTTTTCAGGTTTTGGTATTTGGGGTGGTTTTAGTCAGAACTTTCTCCATCATCATATTATTGTTCGAAACAATATTGTACATGACACAACCGGTTCCGGTATTCGTTTTAACGACAGTGACCACATAACCATTGAGAACAATACCGTTTACAATACTACATGGTGGACCTCTAATGCCTCTAGTGCCATTGTTTTTGCTGAAACCAAATCGCAATCCTCTTCAGATAATGGAGATAATATCAAAATGATAATACGTGGTAATACGGTATACAATAACTGGAATCGGATTCCTTTTTACATGACTCAAGGTGTCGTTCCCCCTAATGGAAATCCACCAAGTGGGAATTATGGAAATGCGAATTATTCAACAATTTTAGATGGCCAAGGGCTATATGTAACGCGTAGTGACAGTGATTATTATGGTACGTTTTTGTTCGAAAACAATTTATGTGTGAATAACGGAAAAAACGGAATAAACTTTGATAGATCTGAGGGAAGTTCGGCTTTGATTAGAAACAACACCATTTACTTTAATGGTGTACATGAAATTATTCAGGACATTTCTGTAATCGAAGGTAACCCGCCACACAGAGGTCAAAAAGTAGCTGGGATTATTGCAAATTTTGTCCATAACGTGACAGTTGTGAACAACATAGTAGTAACGCGTAATTCCGATTATTCTGCACTGAAGTTAAATAACGTTGATGACCCTTTTACTGTTGATGACCCCAACACTGATGTAGATGACGAAAATAAAGACGATGGAACCAAAATTGCTACAAACAATATTTTTGTAAATGGTACCGTTGCTTATCCAGGAAATCAAGTGCCTGCAAATCAAATTAACGTTGACCCATTATTTGTGAGTGCTCCTACTTTAAACGATGATGCTACTAGTATAGCAGGGTGGGCAGGTTATCTTGATGGAACAGATTTTTCTTTACAGCAAAGCTCACCAGCAATTAATAGGGGTTTACAATCCAATACCCCTACTATTGATATTCTTGGAAAACCAAGACCTAATTCAACTGTGATTGCATATTCAAGTTTTGAAAGTTCTCTATCAGGGTGGTCTGCATGGTCAACATCAAACGACGATAATGATGTAATATTGAGTAATGATACTGCAAAAACAGGAGACTACAGCATTAAGGTTTATGGACGAACTAAGGGTTTTCATAGTGCGCGTTTTACTATTGATCAGCTTGTTGCTGGCAATGCCTACACAATTTATATTTACGCTAAACTTCCTGAAGGAGCTAGTGGAAATGCAGAGATTTTACTTCGAAAAATAGAAAACAGCATTAGCGAATCAATTTCCCTTGGTACTCCAGTTCCGGTTTCAAGTAATCAGTGGACCTTATTGGAAGTTGATTATACGCATAGTAATATGGATTCAAGTAGCTACATATTTGTGAAAGGTCCAGCTGTTAGCAATAATGTAGGAGTAGATTACTATTTAGATGATTTTTCAATTGTCCCTAAAGGGGATGATGAGGTTGATTTAAGCACTGCAGGCAACATCGTTGACATTGGTGCCTATGAGTATCAAGCTGGGCTTTCTACTTCAGACAATCCCATGCAGGCAAAAACCGTTTATGCCTACCCTAATCCAACTAAAAACATATTAACGCTCATCAACTTGACGGCGCAAGAAAGTGTTGGGGTTTATGACCTGCTAGGCCGCAAACAATCCATTGAGCAAGAAAGAAATGCAGAGCGCTTAAAGCTAAACGTGTCAAATCTAAAAAGAGGTCTCTATTTTGTTAATGTTTCCAACAGTAATGGTGATACAAAAGCCATACGCTTTATCAAAAAATAAACAATAAAAAAAACCGCCATATCAATGATTTGAAATGGCGGTTTATACGTTAAAGTCGTGACGCTATAAACAGTGCCGTAACTTCTTATTTCTTCTTCCAAAGGTTATTCATTTCTTCTAAAGTCTTGCCTTTTGTTTCTGGCACGTATTTGAGAACGAATACGGCGGCCAGTACAGACATAATTCCATAGATCCAATAGGCAAACCCATTGTTGAATGTGTCAACCAAATATGAATTTTCATTCATCACCGGGAAGGATGCTGATACCAGCCAATTAGATAACCATTGTGCTGCCACTGCAATAGGCATGGCCTTGTTACGAATATCGTTTGGAAAAATTTCAGCAAGTAGTACCCAAGTGACAGGTCCCCAGCTCAATGCAAAAGCAGCAACATATACCATCATACAAATGAGCGCGGCATATCCGCCTATCTCTGCATAGAACGCAAACCCCAAAGCAATCATGGCAACAGCCATCCCCACAGCGCCAATAAACATCAACGGCTTTCGTCCATAATTATCTACCGTTTTAACGGCTATAATGGTAAAGAGGAAGTTTACAATTCCCACAATAATGGTTTGTAGAAGCGCAGCGTCTGTGCCCAAATCTAAGGTTTTAAAAATCTCAGGGGCGTAGTATAATACAACGTTAATACCTACAAATTGTTGAAATACAGAAAGCAAAATACCGATGATGATAAGTCCCCAACCATAAGTGAGCGCGCTATTGGTTTTAACAACTAGGGTGTTCTTAATATCACGCAAGATACTTTGAGCTTCGCTTTCGCTATTTACTTTCTTTAAAATTTCTAAAGCCTCAGCTTCTTTATCGTGTGATACCAAGGATCTGGGGGTATCAGGAACAAAATACAAGAGTGCCAAAAAAATACTAACTGGAACCAGTTCAGAAGCAAACATATAGCGCCATCCAATTTCATTAAGCCATAAATCATCGCCACTCAAAGCAATGAAATAATTTACGAAATAGACAACCATAAATCCACCAACAATGGCCAGTTGGTTATAGGATACTAATTTTCCCCTGTCCTTGGCTGGTGCAATTTCAGCAATGTAAACAGGTGACAGCATGGATGCTATACCAACACCAATACCTCCTATAAGTCTGTAGATCATAAAAACAGTAGAGAGCGTGTGATCGCCTTGACCAAGTGGTTGAATAAACATTTCAGGAAGGGCTGAGCCAAGTGCTGAAATAAAGAATAAAACACCGGCTACTACCAGTCCTTTTTTTCTGCCCAATTTCTTGCCAACCACTCCCGCAAGGGCGCCACCAATAATACAACCGATCAGTGCAATGGAAACTAGCCATCCTTTTAAGGAACTTGCAGCTAGCTCGTCTAATCCTTTGGGTTCAATAAAAAAAGCATCTAAGGAACCTACAGTTCCTGCTATTACACCAGTATCATAACCAAAGAGTAGACCACCTAATGTAGCTACTAAAGTTAATCGCAATAAATATGACTTGTTTCCCATGATTGGTTGTTTATATGTGGTTATTTAAAATATTTTCTAAATACTCTTGCTTACCGCTTATCGGTGTGATAGCAGCCGTATTGTTGGTGGCCACATCAAATAAGTCGGTCAGCGACAATTTACCTTGCTCAAATGCAGATCCCTGTCCACTGTCAAACGAAGCATATCGCCCGTTAACTATAGATGAAAAAGCAGGATCATTAAGTACTTTATCTGCTACTAGAAGCCCACGTGCAAAGGTGTCTGCACCTCCAATGTGTGCATGGAATAGGTCTTCCAAGTCCGTTGAATTTCGTCTGATTTTGGCATCAAAATTAACACCACCACCTTGTAAACCACCTGCTTTGAGAAAAACCATCATGGCGCGAGCCGTTTCTTCAATATTGTTGGGGAATTGATCCGTATCCCATCCATTTTGGTAGTCGCCCCTGTTGGCGTCAATACTACCCAACATATTGTCATTGGCAGCAACCGTCAGTTCATGCTCAAAAGTGTGCTGTGCCAAGGTTGCGTGATTGACTTCAATATTCAACTTAAAATCGTCTTGAAGGCCATATTTTTGTAAAAACCCAATAGATGTTGCCGCATCAAAATCATATTGATGTTTACTTGGCTCCATAGGCTTAGGCTCAATAAAGAAAGTTCCCGTAAACCCTTGCGAACGTGCATAGTCTTTAGCCATGGTTAAAAAACGTGCCATGTGCTCTTGCTCGCGTCCCATATCGGTATTTAGTAACGATATATATCCTTCACGACCACCCCAGAACACATAGTTTTCACCCTTGAGTTTTAGTGTAGCATCCAATGCCATTTTAACTTGAGCACCCGCATAGGCAACTACGTCAAAATCAGGATTGGTGGCGGCGCCGTTCATATATCTTGGGTTGGAAAAGCAATTTGCCGTTCCCCACAAAAGCTTGATCCCTGAGGCCTCTTGTTTGGTTTTTATATAATCCGTAATGGCTTCTAATCGCTTTTCTGATTCGACCAATGAACTGCCTTCTTGGATAAGATCATAATCGTGAAAGCAGAAGTAATCAAAGCCCATTTTGGATATAAATTCAAAAGCAGCATCTGCTTTGTCTTTGGCAGCCTGAACTGGATCGTTGCTTTGGTCCCAAGGAAAGTTTTGGGTACCAGCGCCAAATGGATCCGAACCTTGGCCACAAAAGCTATGCCAATAAGCAATAGCAAATTTGAAGTGTTCGCGCATGGTCTTGCCAGCCACAACTTGATCTGGATTGTAATATTTAAAGGCCAAAGGATTGTCTGATGTTTTTCCTTCGAATGCAATTTTTGGTATTCCCTTGAAGTATTCTTTATCTCCCATGGTATCGTTAATTATTGATTATTTTTTTTAGTTCTTTTTCCCATTTTTCATAGGCTTCGACATAAGCGTCTGTATTTTTTTGAGGAGTATAACTACTCACGTAATCATTTTTTGAAATTCGCTCGCCAAAAGCAGCCAAATCAGTATGGCTCACCGAGGCAGCCCTTGCGGCACCGATGGCGCCAGTTGTATTGTAAATTTCAATCTCTTGTCCAATCAAGGATGCGATGGTGTTGGAAAAAAGCTCAGATCTGAACAAATTGTCATTTCCAGCTCTTATAACATGCAAAGGCGTATTGTCGCTTTTAATAAACTTCATCCCATAAATAAAAGAGAATGCAATACCCTCAAGTGTTGCTCTGTAAATAGAGCCTTGGCTGTGTTTGTTCAGGTTGATGTTTAACATCCTGGCTTCAATATTCTTATTGCCCAACATACGCTCAGCACCATTACCGAAAGGCATCACGCACAAGCCGTTGGCACCAATAGGTGCTGCATCGGCAAGTTGGTTCATGTGGTTATAGCTCTCAGCCCCTGTATTGTTTTTCATCCACCTGTACTGTATGCCAGCTCCATTGATACACAACAACTTCCCAATAACGGGTGTAGAAGCAGTATAGTTTACGTGTGCAAAATGATTGATGCGTTCAAGTTCTTTTGTTTGCATGCTGTCGGTAAGGGCATATACCACCCCAGATGTTCCACCCGTGGCAGCAACCTCTCCAGGCTTCATCACGTTAAGAGATAATGCATTGTTGGGTTGATCCCCAGCTCGGTAGGAAATAGGTGTCCCAGCTTTTAACCCAGAAGCTTCCGCTCCCTGTTGGTTGAGTCTTGCCTGTACAGAAAAATTATCAACCAAATCGGGGGTCATTTCTGGGTTTAGTTTGTAATACGAAAGCAGCCAGTTTGCAGGTTCGTGATTTTTATAATCCCAAAGGGTGCCCTCCGAAAGTCCATTGATGGTCGTGGTTAGGTCTCCTGAAAACTTATAGGCAATATAATCGCCAGGCAGCATGTATTTATATATTTTTTCATAAATATCCGGCTCGTTGTCATGCACCCACTTTAGCTTGGAAGCTGTAAAATTTGCAGGGCTGTTGAGCAAATGCTCCATACATTTTTTGGTGCCTAATGCCTTAAAGGCCTCGTTCCCAATAGCTACTGCTCTACTGTCGCACCAGATGATGGCATTTCGAAGTGGTGATCCATTGCGGTCTACCACAACCAACCCATGCATTTGGTAAGCAATGCCAATTCCGCTAATCTTAGCTGAATCAATACCAGTTTGTTTTAAGAGTTTTTTTGTGGCCAAACAGATCAGTTCCCACCACACCTCAGGATCTTGTTCTGCCCAAGATGCTTTGGGGCTAATCATGCCCATCTCGCCCTCGGGTTCGTGGGTAACGGCAATTTGTTTTCCCGTATCCACTTCTACTAGTGCAGCTTTTATGGAGGAGCTGCCTATATCATATCCAATATTATACATTTATAGAAGTAACTGTTAGTTATTAGAATCTCCAATCGTTACCAAAGTAAGTCTTCATTGGATCAATAGTTCCGTCTTCGTTGTGCTTAAATGTAGTGAATTTAACATTTCTCAAATGTGTTTTCCCTGAAATCTCGGTATCGTGGTAAAACAAAAACCACTGGTTTCCAACTTTCAAAGTAGAATGATGGTTTGTCCAGCCTTGTACTGGTTCGTTGAGCACGCCTTGATACGTAAATGGTCCGTATGGATTGTCGCCAGTGGCATAGGCCAACAGGTGAGTGTCCCCCGTAGAGTAGCTCAAATAATAGGTGCCGTTGTGTTTGTGAATCCAAGGCGCTTCAAAAAATCTTCTGTCTAAATCTTTGGTTAAAATGGGATTGCCGTTTTTATCTAAAATTTCAATTTGCTTTACTTCTTCGGCAAACTCAAGCATGTCGTCTGAGAGTTTTGCAATTCGTGGTAATATGGCTGGGTTATCAGGGATTCCCATATCTTTTAAGGACCCGTTTTCATCATAAGATCCACTTTCCCAACGTTGTAATTGTCCGCCCCAAATACCTCCATAATAAATATAAGCACTACCGTCATCGTCTACATAAACAGCAGGATCAATGCTGTAGCTATCTTTCATTGGTTCGGGCTGCGGGGTGAAGGGCCCTTCGGGTTTGTCTGAAGTAGCAACACCTAGTCTAAATATGTTATCGGCATCTTTGGCAGGGTAAAACAAATAATATGTGCCGTCTTTATATGCTGCATCTGGTGCCCAAAATTTACTTTTTGCCCATGGCACATCTTCAACACTTAAACCCACGGGATGTACGGTAACATCACTGCCGTCTAGGTTCATAGACAACACTTGGTAATCTATCATGTTAAAATGATTGCCGCTATCGTCTTCAATGCCACCTGACTCAATATCATGAGAGGCATAAATATAAATGCGGTCATTAAAAATATGTGCAGAAGGATCAGCTGTAAAAATTTCTCTAACCAGAGGGGTATTTAAAAAGTCTGGATTTGGATTTAGTTGTTCTGACAACTGACCACATGAGCTGATTGATACTGATATAACAAGTAATAGTAAAAAAATAGAAAAGAATTTATTGAGCATGGTTTTGGTTTAAAGTCATGTCAAATATATTATGGTGACTTGTCGGGAATTATAATAAATTGAGCAAAAACTAATACATGGGTTCCAAAGCATCTAAATCAGCTATGCTAAGTAGCATATTTAACCCTTTTGAGCTTATGTGAGAAACTTTAGTAATGTACCTCCATATAATCTTCATCTGTTAAGGTTCCGAGCAGGGCTTTGTCGGGCTTGTTCCATTTTGAAGTGCGATCTAAGGGATGAAGTGTCGGCTTAATTAGTGGCATGGTGTGTGTAATCAAAAAGTCGCCTTGCTGCGTCATCCATCGCGCTAATTCTTGTGCTAGCTCCTCCTTAATTTTATTGAATTTGGTATTCGATGCCAAATTGTGGTGCTCATAAGGGTCGTTTTGAAGATCATACAGCTCTTCGTAAGGAACGTGCTTAAACGCTTGGGCGCCACGTTTAATAAACGCATTAACTGCGGGGTTATCACCAAGGTTTTGGCCCACTACTTCCATAGCGTTAAAGTTTCGGATATATTTATACCGTGTTCCTCGCACCGATCTAGAAGGAAATATTTGACACTTTTGGATATTTTGTCTGGTCGAAATTGCATAAACATAATCTCTAATGGGCTTGTCATCCCCAGAAAGTAAAGGCAAAAAACTTCGCCCGTCTATAGCTTCAATATCGCCACCACCAGCAGTATGCACCAAAGTAGGCAACACATCGGCTATGGTAACCAATCGATCTGACTGGGTTTTGGGCATCACCTTTTGGGGCCAACGCACTACCATGGGAATTTTAATCCCCGTTTCGCGAACACTCCATTTGCCCTTTAAGCCGTGGTCTGACACATACATAAACAAGGCATCGTCTAGTACCATTTCAGACGTGAGCATGCTAAGTACTCGTCCTAGTTGGGCATTGTCATCTTCAATGTTTTGATAATATCCAGATTTGTTGCGTGCAATATTTTGGGTTGGATTCTTTACTGAGGGATCGTAGTCCAAAGGTTTATCTGCATAATTATTTTGCTTGGGGTATGGGCCGTGAGGAAGATCAGAAGCGAAAATGATACAAAACGGTTTTGTTGTGTTTTGAATATATTTTTTGACTTTATTTAAGGGCAATAGTCTGTTTTCGGTAGTGTGGTAAAAATGGGTCCAGTTAAACACAGTAGAGGGTTTGATATGCCCTTTACCAGCCAAAATAACTTCATAGCCCAAATCGCTAAAATAGTCGTTGATGTCTTTCACTTTTTTCACAGGCAAATGATTTGCCATACAACCATTTCTTACTGGAAAAAGGCCCGTAAATAATTGGGAGCGGCTTGGCGCACAAATGGCCTGTGCGGTATAGGCATTTGTAAAAGACATGCCCTCACGCACAAGACGGTCGTAATGGGATGTATCCACTTGATCATTACCGTGAATTTCATAGTCCCATGCATTTTGATCATCAGCTAAATAGATAAAAATATTTGGTGTGGGGGCATCAGCAGCAGCTTGACCATGAGTCAAAAATGAAAATAATAGCGCAGAAAAAAGGGCAGTGTATGATAATTTCATCATGTCTTAAGATAAAATGCATTAATTGATGCATTAAAACTAACAATTATAATTCACCTCTTGTCTTTGTCAAAACAAATTGGCCATTATATTGTTACAAATGGCTGAATAATTATAATACAGCAACTTGTTTGGTCAAATTTTTATATTAGTTTTACCCAGATGATTAAAATTTACCATTTCTTAGTCTGTAGTTTGATTTTCGTTTTTGGTGCAATCGCACAAGAAAACCCCTTTTTGTTTGTGAAAACAAGCGAAGACATTGGCACACGTGCCATCACTTGTATGATTAACGATTCCAACAATCAGCTTTGGATAGGAACTTATGGGGGTGGACTTAAAAAATACAATGGCATTACTGTTGAGACATTCAAACATGATGTTAATACAGCTTCTGCCTTATCGAGTTCTGAGATTCACGATTTGTATATAGATCAAAAAAATACCTTGTGGATTGCCACGAGCAACGGCTTAAACTTGTACAACCAAAAAACAGCTACTTTTTCACAGTTTAACCCTGAAGGAGTAAAACTATCGGTGCACAGTTTAGCGCAATTGGATGAAATCAGAATTATCGTTGGCACGCATGAAAAAGGAGTGTATGTGTTCAATACAATTACTAAAGAATTTCAAAAAGTTATTCTACAAGAAGGTATAGAAGAAAACGGACTGCAAGTAAACGATATCGCGGTAGACAAATTGAAGCGCATATGGGTGGGCAGTAGTATAGGCTTGATGCAACTAGATTTTACAGCACTAAAACTAAAAGCTGTTGAAAATCGTAAGCTTCAAAACCAGGATCTTTTGTCTAGTGAAATCGTAAGTTTAGAAACTGATACGTTTGGAAATTTATGGGCTGGAACAGTGCAAAACGGGGTTTTAAAAATCATTCCTACTACTGCTACCAATTTTGTATTGGAACATTACCCAATAACGGAAAAACGAATTTTCTCAGTTAAAGAATATAAAGACGGACTAATTTTATGTGGTTCTGAAAATGATGGGCTTTTTGTATTGTCTAACGATGGACAAGTTTTAGATCAATACTTAAAAGAAATTGGAAATGATTTTAGCATACAATCCAATTCTGTTTGGTCCATACACTGTGATGCTAACGATCGTATATGGATGGGGTATTACGACCAAGGATTAAATAAATATGATCCAAAACACTTTAAGTTTAGCTTTCTTCAAAACAACAATAAAAGCCAGGTAACACCCTTTCCCTCATCTATTTCTGCCATTGCAAAAGACGAAAATGAGCGTGTTTGGTTTAGTTGTATTGACAAAGGGGTTTATGTATATGAACCGGCTAATAACAAGTATATACACCTTAACGATCCTGCAAATAATATTGCTAAGGGCCTTAATAGTATGGACATCCCTTCGCTATTTATAGATAGCAAGCAAAATGTATGGGTTG
>Ga0209659_1000717_pt1 | contig 20425 bp, 11 predicted proteins | sample SaaInlLV_10m_DNA_FD_184658 | JGI IMG/M metagenome (GOLD analysis project Ga0209659, IMG submission 184658) | Marine microbial communities from expanding oxygen minimum zones in the Saanich Inlet - SI072_LV_10m_DNA (SPAdes) (version 2) | ecosystem: Environmental > Aquatic > Marine > Intertidal... | reverse complement strand
AGGTGCGACGTGCTATCATGTAGCAGTGAGGCTGGGGTAGCTAGGGTAGCTGAGGTAGTCATGCTATCATGATCTTGCAATTGCAACAGTGGGACTCACTACGCCACAGCACCAGCACCACCCGCACCAGTGGGACTCCAAAAGGAACGTGTCCTCGCTCGATGGTAGCCGTAAAAATAAACCGATGTATAGAGCGACCCCCTGAAATATTGGAGTGGGATTTTATTGATGCTTGCTTGCTGGCTGTTGGTGAGAGTTCTCTTGGAACCTTATTGTGGGACTCCTATGGGTATGGGGGTGGGGTATATTTTTTTTATATGTGCAGGAGTAGTGTAAACCTAATTGGGTTTGCAAGGATACCTGTCTTTCCCCTTGGTGTTGTTTTGCTGCATTAGCTTGCTGGTATCAGCACTTCCACCTACGTCTTGCTTGTCGCAAGCGGCTGTCTGGGTCATTAGCAGCCTTGGGGAAGTCTTTCATTTGCCCTGCACTACGAGCGCAATACGACTTGCGTCTATTTGCCGCTGCACTTCCCTTCTTGACCTCGCCAGTAACGGCTGTTTGGAGTTTAGAGTTTGGGTTTGCTCTACGGTAAGCAGCGACCCCCTTTTTGGTCATACCTGCTCCAGATTCGGTCTTGCGGTAATTACCACCCTCTCCAATGGTTTTTTTTACTGGACTAGCCATAGTCCTGATCCTGCACTATTTGGGGTATTTTTGCAAGGGTGTTCAATGAAATTATTTTGCAATCCCCACTCCATGTGGTGTAATATTATCGAAGTCAGCTTCGGTGACATTAGCTGCTTTGCCGAGTCGCAGGTGATTGAGCTACTCAATCTGCTTCGCCGTGACATCGCTTGCTGTTCGCCTCAGAAAAGCCACACCCCGATTCCAAAGGTGATAGCTGCGAGGATGATTGCTCCGATGATGATTGCTTTAATGAAGTAGATGATTCCATCTCCCATGTTTCCATATCCGTTAGACATTGTTTTACTCTGAGGGCGGCGTAGTTTAAGTTTGCTCCCTGCGTCCAAGTCGCCCAGACAGCGCGGAGAGCTTCGTTTTGAGATTCTAAAAGGCGAACAAGACATTGCACATCAACCTCACCCGCTTTGAAGTGGGATTTGGAAGGTAGTTTTGTGTCGTTAGAAGTTGGCATGATTGCTCTCGGTGAGGTGTGTGAATTTAGACGTTGGGTAAATCATAATAAGACTGATCGTAAAACCTTTCTGCTGATTCTGGGACAATACCCATAGGTCTGTTGATGGCATCGTGTAATGCCTGCCTCATTTTTTTTAGCTCTTGAATTAAAGCGTCCATTTCCTCCGCATACTCATCGACTGAATCCATATTATCACCAAAGCATCCAGTTATATGTCCATTTTCATAGTAGTATCTATGATTGTAATTTATTTTTGTCTCGTCCATGTTCTTAGTATTTTAGTTTATTGTCTTTTAACTTTCGCGGCTGTCAACGGCTTCGCCGTGGCTTTGGTGGGTGTTCGATGATAAAATTTTGCCGAGACTCAGCACATGCACCGTGTCTGACTCAGGCGCACCCCATCCAGATCGTCCAAACCCCGTATGATGCCCCACAAGTTCCACAATCATCCACGGGCGATGGTTGCCGTATCCGTTCACGAACTTGATTCTGTCGTATTGCTTGGATAGTCGCTTATCCCAAAATGGTTTGCGCTCTCTATACTCCTCTTTCTTTTCTCCGCTTTGGATCATATCGAACCATTTCTTGTGGAGTGTAAGATGAAGAATCGAACAAGTCGAAGCGTCCGACGACGCCGCGCTTTCACTTCTATTTTCTGTTGTTTCGTTATTTTCCATAATCGTTTTATTTTGGTTTATTTAATGATCATCAAGCTCCACAAGCACGCACCCCCAAATGGCAGAAAGCCAGCCCGCGCACCAGCCAATGAGTAGCGCGCCTATGGCAAGAGTGTATTCGTCGTTTGTTTTCACTCCCCAAGCAGAAACAAGGAAGCCCCCAAACCCCCCGATGATAGACGGGAGGGTGTTGTTTATGGCGGTCTTTTTCAATTTTGAGGCGTTATTCTCTGGCGTGTTGTGTTCGCTCATGTTGTTTAATGCTGTGGCATGTTCCCGAAATCTGTTTCGGTAACATCACTTTCCGTTGGGGATAAGAAACAGGGAGTAAGATCGCCCATTCCCGCACCGAGTTGGTTAAAACTGAAGAACTCTTCTGCTTCTTCATTGTCCATGCCGTCCGATTCTAACTTTTGGATTATTTTTACTTTGTCGTAGCACACGATGGGGCTTTGCCCAAATCGTTCTACCACTCCAATGATACAGTCATCGTATCCGTCCATCACCATTAGTGTTTGGTTAATCTTCTTTGTATTGGTTAACTCTCCACGGCTCGAAAGATGTTTAATTATCTTCTTAACCTCGGACATGTGTAGGTATTCTTCTTCGTCGTCTGGATGCCCCTCGATAACTATGTGACCTCCCGTCCTAGGCTGGATATGCAACAAAGCTAACAAGTCGCTGCATCCGACCGCTAACGGTTCTGAGTTGGTTTCGCTGTTCTTAGCGTCAGGCAAAGAAATCTCCCCTCCGTGCGTCTCAATGAAAGCTTCGACCATTTTAGTTGGGATGTAGCCATATACATCGGAGGGGAATGAACCATCCGAGTATTCCCTCCAATCGTCGGGGGGCGTCAGCGGTGTGTCGTTGGCGTCGGTGATGTATCCGACTTCCACACAAGTGTATTGGTTCCATGTATCTATCTCATCAACTCTTGGGGAGCAATAAACATATTGGTTTGCCTGCACACTTAGGGAGACCCCATCTACGCATTTGATTCTTGGGTTTAGTTCTTTCATGGTTTTTTTCATGTTAAAAGATTCTTCTATGCGGTGGTTGAGGGCTTAAGCAAGGACTGAAAATAATCGCAGGTTGAGCTTGGACACACCCACCCGCCAGCGACTGCTTTTAGTTGCAAATTGCAAGAATCGCATCGTCTAGGATCAACCCTGACCCCTGACGTTATGACTTCGTTGCGTATTTTGACGGAAATATCAAAAAGTTTCTGGTCAGCCTCCGACATAGGGACTGATCTGGTTTTTTTCTTAACTGGTCTGTTGGTTATCATGGCTTGTTTTGGCTATTAGTTGTTTTGGGGGGTATTTTATCGTGTCCTCCCCCAAGTGTCACGTTATGGTTAAATTAACCGCTAATAGGCACAATCTTCTCAGGAGACTCCTTTTCGGATGGCTCGTAGTCAGATGGGTGCACAACATCGCGGGACTCGTTAACGGCGTTCACCACCTCGGTCGTGTATGCCTCCACTTTGTCATCCGTAGTTCTAAGACCGATCGGCTGACCGATTTTAGGGGTGACGACGACAAAAGCATCGATGGTCAACTCATCATCACTCACCTCGTCCACGGGAGTGCCATTAAGGTGACCGTCAGTAGTTGCTCGGAACTTGGCTGATTTTTGCTGAGAGATGCATGACACATCATTGGCGTTAACATATCGACCGTAGCCGAGATGGATAATGTTTTTAGTATTATTTGACATAATTTTATTTGGTTTCTGTTTTGGTTTTTTCTCCAGCAGGTGCGGGAGGAAATTCTTTTTGGGATCTTTCTTGCATATCTAAGCCGTTTTGGGATCTTTCTTGCATATCTAAAACGTCGCTGACGTTTTGCAACCTTTCGCGACTCCACGGCTTTTGCCCGAGTTCAAGATTGCTTAGGTGGGTATGAGAAACCCCAATCCATTTTGCAAGGCATCGCAGGCTCATGCCTACAGACTTTCTGCGATACCTTACCGCGCCCCCTATCTTTAGTCGGTCGTGAACATAGTTTTTGTTCACGGAAACCAAACCCCTATTACGGAGCCACAAGGGTAAAGCTGACTCCGCATCAGCCTTGGTATTCCAACACTTAGTCTTAGGCACTGTGCAGACTCTCCTGTTGAGGGTTAACGCTGCGGGTGACTAGCTCTTGATATTTGTATAACATTGTTCGTGTGGCTGTTTTGCAGTGGCAACCTACACGGGTTACTACGCAGCACAAGAACTTTTTTCACTTTCTTTTTCAAGCACTAGTCTGAGGATAGGGTGATCATCGACTAACCAACTTAAAGGGAATGTTTTAATTTGCCCTTCGAGGCGGTGTTGGACAACCCACCCGCCATGAGTGCCGCCCCCCTCCACCTCTTTTTTTACGATACGCAAAGAACTAAGGTAGCCAATATCTTTCCATCCCCCGTCAATCAAACAGAGAGGAATAGAGTGTAATTTTGCCATAGACTTAGTCACGCTAAGACCATGTAACCACAAAAACACAAAATGACAACCTTAAAATGGTTGGTTATTAGTTGCTGAATTTCTGCACAGCATCCTTCATGCTACCCTTCGATCTCAAATCTTCAACAGGAACTACTTTTCGGATCGCTCTACCCACCTCAGTATCCTCAGGTTGAGGGAGGCGTTGTAGCTCCGCCGTAGCTTCGGACGCTTCTTCGTTGCTAAGCTCCCTCTGGGGGGAGACATCAACAATCCCCTCGCCATCAACTCCACCCCCTCCGCTACCAGTGAGCATATTTCCTACAGCTCTGCGTAAAGCTGGCGATTTTTGCAATTTTGATTGCAACGAAGACAGGGTGTCAACATTGTGAGTGACAACCTCGGTTCGGGTTACAGCGTTACCAACTTGGTATTGCATCACGGTCTTGGCGGAATCTAACCTGATTTTATAGTCAGGAACCTCCATTGGTCGACCCCCTACCGCAATCGTTTTTGTTGCAGCCATGCACTCAACCAAAGTATCGACCACTGCATTATCTCCGAATTGTTTATTTAGTTTCATCATGACCGCCAAGCCTATTTCTTTAGGGCGGACAGCGACACGACCATCTTTTGCAGCCTCGGTTAGAGTTTTGGCACTACCTTCGTGTGATGCAATTTTCTCAGTAGAGGTAATGGCTGAAGGAGGCGTAATAAAGTCTGGGGTTTTTTGAGGGTCAATCATGTGTTTTATTCGTTGCAATCACCATACTTATTTGCCATAGTGCTTGCAAGTCAATTAAGATCCTTGCGCCATGTCACTAAAAAATAAAAACAAACCGTCAACCGATACCGTTATGTCAACAGCAAGACCAGTGGTAAACCCAGCGATGACAAACGATCTTCGCATAATGGATAAAAGCTACACGCAAAGGAGGAACGCCAAAGCGGCAAAGGCGGCTAAAAACGCAGAATACCTAAAACAATCTGGAGGTCAAGGATCGTCAAATGGCGGGGGAAAGGGAAGCCCCGAACACTCTGGCTGGGGAAAATACCTACAAGAGCATCGAGACCGACGTGGAAAACAAGCGGCAGGCACAAATGAATATACGAAAGGAAGGTTTAAAGGTCAAACCCCCACCATGGCTGATGCGGACGCGAGGCGCAGATGGAGGAATTTACCAAAAGCCCAAAAGGACAAATTTGGAACCGACCCATCTGACATTAGGGCGCAAAATGAATCAGACCAAAAAAGAAAACAAAAGGAAGCCTTTGAAACAGCGAGAAGGCAGAAGTTGATCACAGACCAAGACCTGCGCGACAAAGAAAAGCTAGACAGAAAGCTCAGAGGAGAGACTGGAGAAAAAACAGAAGGAAACCCAGCGGGCAACTTTAGCCCCAACAATTCCACCCCCTCGCCAAACAAAGTTGAAAAATCACCCAAGGCAACTAAGCCAGCATCAGGAGCAGAGCAAGAGCCTTATGATCAATATAAAGACCCAAGAATACTGGTCACCACACCAAAGGATTCCCCTACAAGCCCCGTAAGCCCGCCAGCACAAAAGCCACGCTCAAGAATGAAGCCCGTTCCGCTTACAGAGAAGCAGATTGCGGATGCAAAAGACTTTCAGGAAAAAGTTAGGTTAAGAAGGGAGGGGGGTCAGGAAGCGAGACAGAGCGGATCAAGCCCAAGCCCTGTAAGCCAACCGCCAGAAACGTCAACAGCGAGCAAGCCTCCATTAAAGCTTGAAGCGGAAGATTTTAGGATGGGAAGCCCAGCATCTAGCTCTACTACACAGATGCCCAGCGATTCGGCTGTCAATGATGACGGCTCATTGAAGAAAAGCTACACTATTGGCGCAAACAATGAGTATCGAACGGCAGGCGGAAATTTTAACAAAGACAAGCTAGACACAAAACTTAAAAGTGTTGATCAATCCTCAGTGGATCGGGTTCAAAACATAAGACCTGAAAATACGAACTCAACCCGACCCAGCTCGGTTACAGCGAACCCGTTAACAAACAAAGACACAAGAGGCATGGCGACCGCCCCAACACAGTTGCAACAGAGTCCCGTAAGCATACCAAAACCCGATGAACCAGCCAAAATGCCATCATATGCCTCTTCGTCGTCCGACGACATCAAAGATGTGGATGATTTCAGTATGCCAACTCCAGATCATGCTAACTTAGAAAAAGTCAGCGCACAAAGGATGCAGGAAAATGCAGATCGAACCAAGACCCAAGGAGAGAAAATTGCATATGCAGCCTCGAGAGATTTACTTAAAACAGGGAAAAATGTTATGGATCTTGGTAAAGTGGCGGTAAAAAATGTCTCCGATGCTGGTAAAGCTGTTGGGGAGCATTTTGTTAGAGCGAACACGGTATCAGCCGCCCAAAAAGCCGCACAAGAACGATACATGAAAAGCCTAAGAGCAGCCGAAGCCATGAGAAAGGAGGGTGCGTCGAGTGAATCCGTCAAAAAAGAGACTGGAATCAACAAATACGGCTTTTAGTTCTAATTAATAATTTACATACTATCGCAAGATGCCCCCAACACCACTCCGTGATCCCTACGACGACTTCTCATCAGCAGTTGACCAATACAGCAGAAGCATGCACCTCGCAGACCGTGAGGCTAAACGAGCTGAAGCCGCGAGGCAGTCAGAAGCCAACGCCCTAAAAAGGGATTCGGCTCGAGCCGCCGCAGAATCAATGTCGGCACGGAACAAAAGGTTTAAAGCCGCCGCGAAGGAGGGGGGATACAGCAAGTATGTATATACGGACGAGGAAGGGGCGTCTAGGTCTGGACTGACTGAAGAGCAACACGCTGACCTCGCCCAGAAGCGAAGCCTAGAAGCATCACAAAAAGCAGAGCGCGAATCGGCAAGCATTAGCGCAGATTACCTTTCTGAGAAAAAACAAAAGCTCAAAACCGACCTTTTAACCAAATACGAAAGGGAAAGGGCGGAAAAAGAACTTCTCAGCCTTGATCAGCAACTAGCGGTCAACGAGGAGATGAGTAATGAGGACGGCTATGCTGAAAGCAGGGACGCACTAACCAAAAGCATAGAAGATACGCGAGCCAGAATACTTACCGACGACGACAAGCGAGCAAAATACGACGAAGCGGACAAGCAATACAATACAGCAAGGTCTGTAGCCAAAGGAGGCATACCTGAAGGTCTCGTAATACCCAACGCTGTCCCCGAGGACAACGAGGAGCGCGTCAAGATGATTCAGGCATACAACGCCAGATCACGAGCCTACGAAGAAAAAAACAAAGCCCTGACCAAATCCAGACTAGCAAACTCCAACGCATACCGCGATGAAGAGGTGAGAATACTGGGAGCTTATGAGGAGTGGGTAAAGGGAGGCGGAACGCCCGAGCAAGTAGAAGCCGCCAAAAAGTCAAGGGACAAGGCTATAAGTGGGGCTTACAAAACCTACCTTGAGAGAAACTACACCAACAACGCTGATGCAGATCAGCTTATGAACGTAGAATATAAATCCATTCAGCTACTAAAACCGTTCATCGAGGATGTTGCTGGAGCCTACAAGGAGGACAGGATAAAGGAGGTTGATGCCGCTAGGAAAGCTTATCGACAAGATTTATATGACAACGCAGACACCTTCAAAAAGACATCTCCAGAAACACGCTTAAAAATGCGCCAATTGGCGGATGATATTTACAATAAAAATATTACAACCGAGGAAGCCAACACCACCTATGAAAAAATCCACCAAGAAGCTAATGCTAAAAGCATTGCTCACGCAAAAACTGTTGATGCTTTTGCTGCTAAAGTAAATGAAATTGGTGGCGCAGCATATGCGGACGTTTTAGCGGACACCCCCTACATCGGATGGAGACCAGAGCTGAAGGTCAACGATAAAGGAGGGTTTATGACGAAGGCGTTCAGGGCTTCTGGCGACCTTGTCATATCCGACAAAAAAAGAAAAAGCCAAGGAGGCATAATTCAAGGAACACTAAATAACCCCTTGTTTGGCGGAGTGAAGGCAGGTGTCAATGTGGTTGGTGCAACATTGTCCACGCTTCGGAAGACTGGAGCCGCTGTAACGAGAGCTTTCGATAACTATGAAGATGCACCGTGGGTAGATGATTTTGCAAAAGCTAACAACCTCAATCAGGAGCAAATGCTAAGAGTGTATGAGGATTACGTTAAAAGTGCTGACGATTGGGAAGATGCCAGCGAAGAAACCAGAGTTTTAAATAACGGAACGGTTTTGTTTAACCCAAACCTGATTGCAAAACAACTAGACGCCGATGAATACAAAAGGATGGTTAAGGAATCTGGGACTGCTCCATATATACAGCAAAGAATGATGTCCCCCTCAGCCATTGAGCAGCACAGGGACAACACAGTGACCCAGCACGGGGCGATGCTGGAAAGAACATCGACAAGCGCAGAAAAAAGCATGAATGAGTGGTTTAACCGCCAAATAGCACTCACAGAAGGTAGTGAAAACCAGTTTTCTGACTTATCTTATGCTGATCAGGTGCAAGCTTTCCTGAAAGTAGCAAACACAGCTACAGATGGAGGCGTAAGCTTTGCTGGATCTGGTGTAGGCGATTTCTTCGACAGGGCTGGACAAACTATTAATCTTGGAGCATTGAAGGCTGGGCAACATGTTTATGGATCAGCAACTTTGATCTCTGACTCAAATCCACTTAGGGACATTTTGGAAGATCTTGCCCGAGAGTCCACTCTCGTAAGGGAGACCCGTGATATAACCACGTCCAAGGGCGGAGTAGGAACTAAGATTACCGATGTTTTCTTTGAGGAGGCTCAGTCTATGGTAATGACTTTAGGCGCAGGCGGAGTAGGCAGCAAGGTTGCAAGTTTTGTCGTAAAGCAGGGTCTCAAGCAGACAGCAATTAAAGGCGGCAGGAGCCTTGCGGACAAAGCTGTTCAACAAGCCATCGGTCGAACCCTCACCAAAGATGCTGTAAGACAAGTTATAGGAAAAGCTGGATTTGGAACAGCATCCGCCGCTGGAGGGTTGCAATCTTACGGGTTAACATACGCACAAAACTATGTTGCGGCAATTGACAAGGCTGAAAAAGAGCTGGGAAGATCCCTGACTGACGACGAGAAAAAAGAAATTGCAAATTCATCTGATGTAAAAGGAAAAGCCATATTTGCTGGAGCCATTACTTCGACAGTGATGCTTGGGTTTGGCAGGACTGGTGCAGATATAATATTCAAGCCGTCATCCAGTCTTCGCAACTCAACCATGAGGGACTTCTTTAGGCTTGTTGGCAGCAAAACGATGACCAAAAGCCAAAAAATGGTCGTTCTTCGGAAGGGTATACACGATGTGTTGAAGCCGATTTTATTTGAGGCGGCGGAAGAAGGCACGGACGAATTGCTTGCCTCTCTTGCGGTAGATGGAAGATCGTTTGGTCAATCCATGGACGCCTTTTGGGAGGCTGCTATAGCTGGCTCGATTATGGGCGGGGTGGCTGGTTCCCCTAGATCTTTCATATCTACGGGCGTAAATGCACAGAACCTCACTAATGTAGAAACGGCAACCGATGCCCTTCGAGCTGTATATGGAAAAGAAGGAGCGTTTGAACCAGCGCAAGTCAAGGCAGGGTTAGAGTTAATCAACAGCGACCCAGCTAAAGGTTCAAAAGATTCAGAAATTGTTGCAAGAAACCTCAAAACAGCGATCGAGACGCAGGAAAAAATAACCCAATCCGAAGCCAAGGCTAAACGCCAGATCGAAGAAGGTCAGCAGAAAGGCGACAATGAAATGGTTGATTCTGGTATGCGAGCAGCGCAAGAAGCTCGACGCGCCCGAGCAATCATAAAAGTTGCAAGCGGAACAAAAGTTAGCGATCTCAACGTTGATGACAGAAAAGCATTTGAAGCCAATCTGCTGGATGACTCGGCTTCCTATGAAATGGTTGGGGATGAGGTGGTAATCACCGACTCTTCTATTGCACAGCTTGCAACAACATATCCAGATGCCGCTGGAGATCTCATCACATTGAATGAGACTCAGCAGCGTCAAAGATTGGCAGCCAAGGAGAAATCCGCACAAACTGCTGAAAACAAAGTCGAAGGCAAGGAAATTCCAGAAGGCGCGGAGACAACCCCATCACCAAAAGAATCTGCACCACCCTCTGGAGGGAAGCCAACCGAGACACAAGCCCCTGCAACCAAGAAGTTCAGGGTCACCCTGACTGCTACCGATGGTAGCCCAAGGACGGTAGAGGTAGAAGCTGGGTCGATCAAAGAAGCTGAGGACAAAGCGATTCTCGATCACGCCAAAGACGGGGAAGTCCTTGAAGCCAACATGACCGAAGAGGTAGGGGTCGTAGCCCCCCAGTCGCCAGCGGCAGGAACCCAACCAAAGGAATCCGCAAAACCAAAAGACACCCCAACCAAGCCTGCCCCGAAACCAGCTCCAACAAGCAAGAAAGAACTGCTTTCAGCCCTATTCACTGATGTCACTGAAGATGCTGAAATGAAGGAGAGCTTCAGGATCAACCCAGACGGCTCCTTGACCCTAAAGGCTGGATTAAGCAAAGCGAAGACCACGGAGGCAGTGGTTAGGGCATTGATATCCCGAGTGACAAAAGAAACCATGACCGACTCGGGAGCCGCAAACCTGTGGGAGGCTATGCCTGCAAGCTTACAGGCAATGATTACAAAGCGGTTTACTTACGAAAAAGGAAATGTAGAGATGTCGCCCGTAGAAGGAACAAGATTCCTCTTGGAGAACATGCTGAACGAAAAAGTTTTCCGTGCTACGCTGAAATCACATATCAGAAAGGGAGACAAACCCTTCGTTAAGCAGATGCTGAAATTCATAAGAAGCTTTCTCAACGAGGTGAGGAAACTGCTCAAGACTGCCCCCGACAGCGTAAGAGAGCAGCTTTACCAATATGAGAATTACGCAATGGCATTACTCAAGGAGTCGGTAAGCCCAAAATCTCTTGAAGCTCTTGGTATTGCAACCCCAGCCACCAAGATTGCAACTACAGCAGACGCCACCTTGCCTGCTAACATCTCACCAATGAGGCGCGGAGGTTACAGGGTGATGATGCCTGACGGAACTTACAGAGAAACGAGGACAAGAAACCAAGCGATATCCTTAAATGCAAGCAAGTTTGAGAAACAGGCAATCAAAGATATAAAAAGGTCTCATGCAGAAGCCCTAGTGTCTGGAGCAATTACCCGAGATGAACTGCTCGCGTCTATAAACACGATTGTTGCGATGGTGAAATCTGTTGCCAAAAATAGCGGCTACAGTGCTGAAAGCATATTTGCATCTGTAGACCACGTCCAGCTATCACGCCGCTCCGAAGCCCTGTCTGAGTTAATGGACGGGTTCAGACAAATACTCGACGCCAGAGGAGGTGATGCGGCTGTTACCGCAGAAATGGCGTTAGTAAATGAAATGAATAAATCTGTCGAAGGTAAAAAAACGGCAAAACCACTGCTTACCGAGGACAGTGCTCCAGCGGCTGTTCGCCAAATGAAACTCGCGGCGGATGAAGGGGGTTTATTCACCTATCTATTTAGCAATTCCAAAAATCGCATTTACTTAGCCCAGATACTTGAGGCTACGGACAAGATGATGGAAAAGCTCGCAAACGAAAGCGAACTCGAGAAAGCCGCCGACGCCAAGAACCTAATCAAGAAAAAGTTAGCTTTAGGCGTTGAGTTTAGAGCTTTAGCCCTTGAAGACTACCTAGCGAAGCTTGACCCCGAGCTTAAGAAGAATTTAACAAAAGAGGAGCAGGGAGCATGGGCTGAGACCCAAATGCAAAAAGATTCAGACCGAATCATTAAAGAGCGCGAGAAGCTCGACGCACAAATCCTCGCACGTTATGACGAGGCGTTATCAGAGATGCAAGCTCGCAGGGGTAATGAATACAGGATGTATGGAGGTCAGCTTAATACTGAGGGAGAAACTGGGCTGGGGATAGGCAGGCAAACCGTGCAATTTGGACGAGGAGCCAACCCGACCACCGCTCCCCATGAGTTTATTCACGTCCTTACCGAGAGAAAGAACCCTCTTAGCGGAAATTCGTTCCTGTATGACGCGCTAGGAAGAGAGGGTATTAAAAAGCTCAATTCTTGGATGAGGGATGCTATTAACCAAGGAGGAAATCCAGTAGAGCTTGTTGCGGAAGCTATAGAGAAATACATCCGCAACGGTAAAGCCCCAGCACAAATTGAAGACTCTATTGCAACCCTTGCAGACGGGGCGCAAAAATATTACGAGTCCGTCGAAGGGGAGACTGTAGGCTCCAAGATGTATGACCAGCGGGTTAAGGATGTTCTTGATGAAATATTTACTGCTGACAACACTCAGTCCAACCAAGTCACTAAATACAGAGCGAAAGCTGCAAGTAAAAGGAAGACCAAAGAGAAAGAAAGCAAGGGAGTCAGCACCCAGTCACCAAATAGCTTCAGGAAGTCGTCAGATGGTCGGATGCAAATAAGTGATGAGGTTAAGATGATCCGAACGGACGACGGCAGGACTCTAAGCGCGGCAGGTTTGATCAACATGCAGTCAGCATTCCACGGCACTCGGCATAAGATCGAGGGGGAAATGTCCACGGACAAGATCGGCTCTGGTGAGGGGCAACAAGTTTATGGATGGGGCTTATATTTCACGGAAACCAAATCAATTGCCGAAATGTATCAAAACATGGATGCTGGGCTTAGTTGGGTTGAACTAGATGGGACGAAGTTATATCTTAACCAAGAATTTAATTATTATCAGCAGCAAACATTAAACACAGTTGAAAGTCGCGGGCTTGATGGGGCGAGGGAATATTACATAAATAAGATGATTGAAGCCCCTGACCTTATTAAGGCGGGTCGGGTGAGCGAGGATTATTACAATGATGCTGTTGATTCCATTGTGTTCCTCACGAGATTTGATAAAGATTTAGAGGAAAGACTGGAGATGGTTCATAGCGAAGAAGGGAACCTATACACGGTTGAGCTTGATGTAGAGCAAAACGAGTTACTCGATTGGGATAAGCCACTGAGTGAGCAAAGCGAGAAGGTTCAGGATGCTATTAAAACCAACGCAAGAAAACGCGAAAGGTTTCAGGAATTACTTCAGACAAAACCATTTAAAGGGCGAGCCAAAAAGATAAAAGATCTGGAGGCTGAGATAAAAAAAGGTTTAGATTTTGATATTAGCAAAATCACACGAAAAATGGGAGGTAGCGACCTTTATGACATGTTGGTGCAATCAAACGCCCGCGACCCCAAACAAGCATCTGAAGCACTAGCAAAAGCAGGCATTAAGGGCATTAAGTATCTTGATGGCGATTCAAGAGACAAGGGAGAAGGCACATACAACTACGTCATGTTCAATGAAGCTGACGTCTCTATTACTCATGAAAACGGGGTGGCTAGACCATTCGAGGCACAGCCTGAGTCCGCAATCAACGCCCAGTCACCAACAGCAGCGCAAGATTCAGAATACTTGCAACTTGCAAAAGACCCAGAGAAAAATAAGTCGAGGATGCGGGAGATACTTGATACGGCTGCCAAAAGCAAAGGAGCATTGATCCTTGACGGTAGTATGGAGTTTGTCCGAGGAGGGTTCGAGAAAGGGCTTACTAAATACAAGGGAAGCTCCTTCTGGACAATCAATTCCGCTGTAGATGTGGCTGAAATGTATAGCAAGGACGCAAGCCTTGGTATTTCAGCGATTACTGACGGGAGGAGGGCTGCCCTGAATGAAATATACAAGAAAGCCATCCTACGTCCAAGCACCCCTGATGTCCTGCTGCATCTTATCGCCCACAAGATGGTGTTTGAGAACTACAACAAACAAATCGCAACTCCATATGATATGGAGTTGCGGGAGTATTTAACTGAGTATGCAGACGAGCTATCTACTGAAGCTAAGATTAAACAATTGTTGTCTCATAAACCCGAAATTAACGAGAAGGACTACAAGGCAAAAATAAAACTACTCAAGGAGGGAAAGTATCGAGAGATCATATCACAACAGGACACAGAAAAGGGTAAATTGTTTTACAGAGAATTTAGTCTGTATGGGATGTCTCCTAACGACCTAATGGACGCTTATGGCAGAGCGGGGAGGGGAGAGTTTTACGGAATGATGACAATCTTCGATGAGGAGTTGGCTATAGGTGATTTACGCTCCATAACCCACGCTTATCTTTTCATTAAAAACCCCGCCTTTTCAAGTGAGACGGGACACGTAACTCCAGACACTATGCAGTCGGCTGAAAATTCAGGACATGACGGTATGGTGAATCTTGACGCTGTTGGAGGGGCATTGGTCGACAGCAACAAAAGCGACAGGACGGAGCGATCCCCAGAGATCGTGGCGTTCAAGCCGTCCCAAGTTAAGCTTCATGACTTAATTACCCGTGATGTCTTTGGGAGAATTATCCCACCTAGTCAGAGGTTTGATTCAAGCACGGACGAGGTCAACCTCCAGTCACCAAACCCAAAAAACCTAAAACCAGAAGCCAAACCTGTTCGGTCTGTAAGCGACACAGAATACCGCATCTACAAGAAGTTCGGGGAAGCTTTTAAATCAATTGGAGTCGCAAACAACACGGTTCCATTTGGAGTTTTGGCTGAGTGGACATTAGGCAAACAAGGGTCACAGATTAACCTAAACTCTAAGAAGCTTTCATATTACAGCGACAAGGCTTTAGACCTGATCGTCAGGGAGGAGCTAATTCACGCCTCCAGCTACAAGGTTATTAAAAATAGCGGGGTGGACTATATCGCCTACCATGAAGATCTTTACGAAGAAATGAAACGTGATGGGTTTGCTGAAAAATTCAGCAAGGTCTACAAGTCCAACCAGACACCAATGAATCAAGCTGCCGAGTTCAAAAGGGCTGCTATTCAAAAGATCCTTTACGGCACGGTGACCGAGCAGGAGATGAGGACTAAATCCTTTCAGAAGATCGCAGATTTACTCAAGGGTATTATTGACTTTTTCGAGAAGAAGATAAAAACCTTTAATAAAATCGGTAAAAACGAGCAGGTTTTCAATGACACTGTTGCAATGATGAGAGAGGCGGAGACCAAGGTCAGGTTCCAGTCATCCTCACCTAAGCGGAAAAATCAGTCGGGACTACTCGAATCGTTCAGGAGCAACTCTTCAACCTTGACCAAGATGATCAAGGAAAACCCTTGGGGGTTCACTATTGATCAGAACTCTGATTTTGCACCAAAAGGATACGCAGTCGCCGCTAGTAAAGACACAGAGACTGTTGTAGGCGAAGATTTTACCGATGCAGACCTTGAGCAGTTTTTTGTTGATCACAAAGAAGTGTTTGAAACTGAAGGTGCACACCTTGGAGGCTGGAAAAGAGGTGACGGAAAATTTGTTCTTGACGTTAGCTTCCCTGTAGCGGATTTTGAAACAGCAGTAAGGGTAGGTATTCTTTCTAACCAAGACGCCATTTTCCACATTGATGGAAATGAAAACGAACAAGAAATAAGCTTAAAACAAGATGGAAAACAAAAAACACCAGAAGGATTCGCAGAGTCAGCAGAAGAAATCCTCTCCAAGCGGGAAGAAATTGGTGATGTTATCGCCCTCGCTTCGGGCGCGACCAGAAGAGTCCCCTCAAGAGTTCGGGAAGAGGGCAATGAAGATGTTACGGAAGACGGCGGGCGATTAAGGCAACCACGGACAAATCAGCACAAACAGATCCTTGAGGCTATTATTGCAGAGGACTACGTTCCAGTAGAAACCTCTCCACTTGAAGGGGGTAAGGTCAGAACTATTGCTAAAATCCTTCTAAAGAAATCCAATAAAATTGATTGGTCAAGAAACTGGAGGGGGCTAAAGAAAAACTTCGCCGCAGGTCAAGAGAAGCGTTTCTTGGGAGATGTTGAAAAAGCATCTGATAATATGTTGGAGGTTGCTGAGCAAGCATCAGTAGTTTTCCCTGAATTTCAATCTTGGTATGAGACTAGGCTCAAGATGGCAATGGACATCTTTGAGGAGCTTGATCCAGATGCATCTAAACCAGAAAACAACTTTATCCTGCGCGTATTACTTGCGGTTACATCTAATGGCAATAAGGTAAAAGACCAGACGTTTGACACATGGAAAGTTTATAACGACTGGAAGTCTACAGGCAAGATGGGTGACACTAAAGTGTCTGGTAAAAGAGCTAATGAAATATCAAATGCTTTAGCAAGGGTCGACAAGCTTACTCAGATCCTTGGCTGGAAAAAAGTTGATTCTTTTCTCCAGACAGAAGGAACAGTTAAAGACTTAAGGGATGCAATAGTTAATGATTTTGGCTTCACCGCCGAGGAAGCGAAAGACATCACCAAAGGCGAGTTGATCGATGAGGTCGTTCCTTTTGCTCTTATATTTGGAGCCAAGCTTGGATCGTTCTTCTTCAACCTTTCTGGAAACTTTAATACCACCACTATGGATCGTTGGTTTATGCGAACCTTCGGTAGGGCATTAGGTTCCCAGATGCAGAGGGTTGACAAAAAAGTTTTATTAAGGTCGAGAAAACGATACAAAGATGCTCTCGATGCGGCTAAATCAGATAAGGGGGCGATGAGCGTGTTGCAATCCTCTGGAGTGAGAACAAATGCATCAACCTCTCACGCGACACTAAAAAAGATCACAGATCACTTCACGATCCCTAAAAACAGAAAGGATCTCAGCCCCGTATTGGATGAATTGAGACTGTCCTCCAATGGTTACATAAAGATTGCAGACGGACTATCGATGGTTGAGGCTCCCAAGAGTGGCGGGCATCGTAGATTTATTCGATTGACAATGGATCGGGTGCGAGCCAAGTTACAAGAAAGATCTGGTAAAGATTGGAACCCCGCAGAACTGCAAGCACTCCTCTGGTATTACGAAAAACTAATTCACGACACTTATGGAAGCAAACAAAAAGACGACCCAGACTACGGCACAGCCGCAAACGAACTCTACAAATCAATCAGAAGAGGTGAGGACTCTCGATCCTATAGACCCTCAGTCACTATCCGAGGAGGAAAGCTCGCGGGAAAGAGCTTGGCAGTCGTATATGGCGAGAATGGAGGAAGAGTAAACCAGCAGGCGAAGGCGAACAATGATTTCTATGTAAAGCCAGATATCACCAAGCAGCCCATCTACACAGACAAGCAGATAAGGGAATACGTCTCCAAGATGCATAAATTGTATGGAGGGTCGGTAAAGTCGATGTTGGATGGCATCATTAAAGAAGGGAGTTCAGAGTTTGCAGATTTGGCGAAAGCAATGCTCAAGTCGCACAATAAAAAATTCTTACATGCTCCGATAAGGTGGGACAAGAGAACAGACAGAAGCTATGAGCAGGGCGGAAAAATCACATTGAGGTGGGATGCGCCCGTGAAAACATGGCTACATGAATACGCACATGTTTCAACTGTTGGAACGCTATTAAATGATCTCGGCGGAACAATCCATGACCAGTTGATTGACGCTGACTACCGCGACACAGCCGCAATGGTTGGGAGCGGCAGGGCTGGAGGATCGCAGGCTCGTTACACAACGGCGCAACGTGAAATGTTCCGACTCTTCGACATCGCTCAAAAAACAGTGCCGCAACTCACACGGGCTGGGGCAGAAGCAATGGTTACTGTAAGGCAAAACGAAAACCTTCCAGCAGACCAACAGGTTCACAGTAACGTGGCTTACGGAATGGGTAATGTGCTCGAGTTTGTAGCTCAAGCCATGTCCAACGTGGAAATGCAGAAGTTTCTCAATAACATTAGCGACCCAAAAAGAAAAGGTCAGAGAAGCTTGCTTGACTCACTGTTTGACGCTATCCGTAAAATTCTCGGGGTTCCAGTTAAAATGAACTCAGTTTTAGCATCTGTCCTTACTCTTACTGAGGATATTGCAACTGACGGCATGGTTACCAGAGACGATGGGGCAAGGATGTCGCAACAGGTTAACCTCCAAAGCAATAATCCTGACTCTAGCAGAGATGAGTTCTTTCGGAAGTTCCAAGAGCGCATCAAAAAACGCGCCGAGGAGCTGAAAGCCGCATCACCAGACTTTAAAGCTGGCGACAAAATGTATGCCCCTTCTGGCAGGGAGTTGACCTACATCAGCTACAAGGGAGAGGTGAGCTACGGGGAAGAGGGTAAAACCAACACCTACAAGCAGGTCGCAGCGTCTTCCGTTGATGAAAATGGAAACAAAGAGATCTCTTCTTACATGTTAGACCAACTGTTGGTTGAAAGACCAAGCAAGCAAGACGCTCTTGTTAACATCGTCAATGAACGGGTTGTTTCACGCCCAGCCAGATACCGAAAAGGCAACAAGGTATTCTCAGCCAGAAACTCTATGAATCCAGACGAGCGTCTGGAAATGGAGAACCGAGCATTCAATTTTGCTGTTAAGTATTCACCTCATTACAAATTCACACCTCAAGAGGTCAATGATGCTTTAGCAGCCAAGAGGCTTATTGATGGGTTTGGCAACGAAGAAGCTTCAGTCAACCTCCAATCGCCAAGACCAATAGATTCTAAGTCAGGTCGGGCAGCGGCTAGTCGGGTAAAGACGTCTGACCAAGAGCGCGATCGGATGATGCAAGACAGAGATAAGTTCGACGACAATGACCAGAAAGTAGTTCAAGGAGATCCCAAGAAGGCTAAGTGGTCATCTGATCCCGCCACAAGAAATGCGGAAGATGTCATTAAAGAAATGTATCTAGAGTCGTATGTAGCTGAGGATCGCGCCAAATGGGAGGCGGAAGCGGCTATTATTCTAGCTAAACCTGCCAATGAAATAGAGCAGATGATTTACGACTATGCCAACGGTGACTACGTTGGGGAGGTGACTGGCGGAACAATTATAGCCGCTTCCCGTTACACGGCTGATAAGTTGCAAGCTGCAATTGCAAGCGGAAGCAAAGACGCTATAAACGAGGCATTGATACTAGGTTTTGCCCATCAAGAAGGCAGGGCAAATCCCGCACGACTTATGGCGGCAATGAAAGACCCCTTCCAGACACCGCAACAGCGTGCTGCATACGCTATTGGAATTGCAATACACTCGCCATCTGTCGAAGTTATATCAGCCCTCAAGAAGAAATTCGGAGCAAAAGCTGAAGGCAAAAATGGTGTAGGGGCGGTTCCTAAGCAAAATAGAGAGGCTTACTACAAGGCTTTGGCTGAATACCAAACTAAACGCTACGAGAGGGCTAAAAAGCAACTGAAGAAAGACGGGATAAACATCGCGGATGTATTTAACGCCAGCCATCAAGGTAATGGGGTGGGGACTGCTGCTGACGCAGCGGCTCTTGCAGGGTTCTCGAATAAGCACAAGCAAGTCATAAATAAATGGCGCGAAGGATCTAGCCCAAAAACAATCCAAGCATCAACTGGCGTTGATCCAAAATCACACAACAAGATCATTGCCAAGTTCAGAGCCGAAATCGAAAAACAGGCACGAAAAATTGCAATTGACGGGTATCGCGTAGACACAATGGATGACTACAAAGCTGGGCGACCACCTAGCACCATGCCTAATAAACCAACTGAAATTGAACTTAACGAGGCTGTAGAGGCTATTGTTGAGCACTCTTTCCGTGCAGGGCGCGATAGAGTTAAGGATTTCAATATCCTAGACCCCCGCGATGTTATGGCGGCATTCAGATCTCTGGAGAAAATGGATGAAGACTTTGTTACCAGAACCATAGGAACGTGGTATGCAAACGTATTCTCCGCAAAGACAGTAGCCGTCAACCTTCTTTCAATTCCGTTCGGTGGATACAGGATGCTTGTAGACCGTGGTGCTGAAGCCGCATTTAACGCCTACCTAAAAAACCCAGACTCAGCATCACTTGCAGAGTATAAATACCTCAAGGAGGGATGGAAAGAATGGTGGGCTAAAGGGGCGCAACAAGCACTTATTGCTTTTGATACAGAGCGAGCTTACTTTAATAAATTCAAAGAAGGCGGAGTTGCCGCTAACCCATATAAGGGTGAGTCATCCGAGGAAGTTAGGGGTTACCAAATGGGTCACCTACTTGATTACGTTGACGACCTAATCTCCAAGTTGATGAAGGGAAGATCTCCCCAGCGACCAGCAACCTTGACCCGTCTTGCAGGCGGTAATAAAACCAAAGACTTCAAGCTCGGTAAACTGGCTCCC